>Ga0153965_1000056_pt1 | contig 17287 bp, 19 predicted proteins | sample TSFL049MetaG_FD_104707 | JGI IMG/M metagenome (GOLD analysis project Ga0153965, IMG submission 104707) | Attine ant fungus gardens microbial communities from Florida, USA - TSFL049 MetaG | ecosystem: Host-associated > Fungi > Mycelium > Unclassified | place: USA: Florida, Paynes | collected... | reverse complement strand
TCCACTGGGATAGTCCAAGGCTCCACTTAGAGATCCTAATCTGCTGTAAGGGCGACTGGAGTGCAAGACTCCAGGAGAATCCTCAGTTATATTACAATCTGTAATTATGATACAACTCACCTCTAGGAGAATCCTCAGAGATTAGGATGAGGTTCCTGGAGGGATACTCTACATTATATACATCCCTTAGTGTCAGGGTTAGCAGGATCAGAGCTAAACTAGTGTGTTTAAGTACCCCTAGTAAGCAAGCTAAGGTAGCTCCAGAGTGTTGTCATGCCATTCAGGGGTGGAAATGGAGGCGTCCCCTTATACTATTCATAATAATACTTTCTGGCAAGCCATATAGCTTCTAGATATTATCCCAAAACAATCTTGCTATTCTTTCTACTGAAGTCTTTTCTGTAGTTAGCACAAAGTATGCTATTTAATATAACTCCAAGACTTCTCTGGTACTGTATTAGATATGAGCTTTCCTGTGGGTACCTCTGTACAATTTTTTATTTCTCTAGTACACATCACATTCTTCTATATACTTTTTGACTTCTTTTGTGATCCTAGGTTACCAAAAATTCCTTGTCACCAACTCTGTCATCTTCCACTGTCCTCTATGTCCTCCCACTAGCATATCATGGTATAACCAGATTACCTTCATTCTTAGCTTCCTATCTTTTGGGACATATCCCTGAGCATTAGTCCATTTTCTTCTTGCCACTCCTTATCTCTTAACATCTTTACCCCTGCTCACTTCATTTTTTCTACTGCTTTTATTGCTTTATTATCTCTTGCTTCTGATTTCCTAATCTTCTCCAACAAATCTACTTCTTCTATTACAATTTCTGCCAATTGCATTGCTCCCACTTCTAACTATTCCTTTTTTACCAACACTCTGTCCTTGTTATCTCTCTCTCTACTCCTATCTACCAGTCTAGATGCCTGCTGAGGCTATTAGTTTTTCCCATACTACTACCCAGCATATGTTTTAATGTAAAGTCAAATTGGGATTATCACAAATGGTCACTTACTCATTTGTTATTAGGCTTTGATACTTTAGAGAGTTCAAAAATGAAAAGTTTAGACAGTGACAAAAGAAGTTGTTAAGTCTGAAGTCTAATTCTTAGACTATGAGTCCTTATATACAAGAAAGTGATAGTCTGTACACTAGAACAGGCCATCACATGCTACTACCTATTGTTCTACATATGGTAATACCTTTGTGATTATAAATACAATAACTTAACCATATGGAGGCTGTCCTTTGTTCTAATTAAAGGCAGATAACTATCTATGAGTAATTAATTAATGTTCATGTACAAACATTGAGGACTTTATATCTCCACTAATATTAATCACCTTGGGGTTGTTTTAGGCTCATTCTAAGCAATATAAAGAGAGCTTTCATTGAGCCTAGTACTAAAGCATTGATTGTGGCAGTTTCCAAGATATCAGCAATTTAATAAATAGTACCATAGTGATTACCTATTGATCTGCCTGATATTCCAACTGATACTGATTGTCTTGAGACAGAACTAATATTGATTGAAAGGTTTTTTCAAGGGCTTTTTGTAGCCATTGAGACCATGAAAATTGTCAAAGAATTGATGGAGATATGGCCAAATAAAGTTTGTGATAGGAATAGATATAGTGTCTATCTCACTTGTTGTCTATTCAACTTTTGACTACTTATAAAATATTCTAAGTTTTTGTAATCACTTTATATTTCAAATTTTGTCTGTATGTCTTCTAATAGGTCTACTCTTCTAGGCATCTCATGATTGCTAACATTTCTCAATTATAAATCTCATAATTTCTTTTAGCTTTGTTCAACAATTTTGAAATAAGAGCTACTAGTCTTTACTTGTTGTCCTCACACCTTATTCATAGTACTCCTCCTGTGACATACTCAGATGTGTCTGCCTCCACTCACATTTTCTTATCCAAATATGGTGCCACCAATACTAGTTGTACTATAAACACTTTCTTTAACTCTTCAAATACTTTCTCTTGTTCTACTCCTCACTTCTACTTCTCATCTTTCCCAACCAATATATGCAAAGGTTTGTGTAAGACTTTAGCCAAGACAACTTAAATCTACTCCAAGTCTAAGTTAACAAGAAGAACTTAATAGAATTCCTGTTAGATTTTCTACACTACTTATATAACTACTATGTGGTCTGTGCACTATTTTCCCACACTCATCATGTGACCCATCATGTGACATCAATGTAATGTGATGCCATGACTTCTTGTGTAGTAAGTCCAAAAGAAAAAGAAAAAGAAAAGAAATATAAATAATAACTTAGCCATTTTGCCAAGTTATGACACCATTCCCCTCTTAAGATTCCTCATCCCAAGGATTTTTACAACTTGTAATATGGGTCAACCATGTTGCCCATTTCTTTCTCGTCTTTTTCTGTTTACTCTCTGATTTCCAAGTTTTTTTGTTCATCTTCTTTCATCTTTCCATCATTTCCAATTCTGTTCTAACCTTCCCCAATATTTTTTATCATACCTTTTATCTAACCACCCAAATAATTTCTTTGCTGTAAACTTTTCTGGTAGTTTCTCCTTTTTAAATATTTCTTCTTCTCTTTCTTGTCTCCTCATATTTTCTATATCTTGCCAATATTCCTTTTCAAATTCCTCAATTGCCTCCTTGACATTCTCTAGGTCTTTTTTCTCTTCCAAGTGTCTAATTCTGCTGTGAATCCTTTCTATCTTACTAAATATTTGTTCTTCCCCCTTATTCTCTGCTTATTTAAGATCCTCTCAACTTTCTATTCTTTTTCTCCTTTTATAATTACTGGAGCTTGTTACTCCTTTCTTTGCCCTTCTACCTGCCTTATATATTTTTTTATTCTACTATCATTTACTACTAGATGTATTTTTACTATACTAGGCAATTCCAGTTCTACTGTGTTTGATGATACTATTTTCTTTACTCTGTAAGGGCCAACAAACCTCTCTGTCAAATTCTCTATTCTTTTTCCAACCATCTGATATTTCAGATCCTTAGTACTTAACATTACTAAGTCTCCTACTTTATATTTGTCAACTTCTATCCTCTTCCTATCAGTATATTTCTTCATTTCTTTCTGTGTCTTTTCTAGTGCTGCTTTCACTTTTTCTTATATGTTCTTCATCTTGGCTACAAATTTCTTTGCCCCTTTATATTTCCCCTTCTTTCTTATTTTAAATTCCATTCTACAATCTTGTTTATAATTTGCCTTAAAAGGCAATGTTTTTGTACTTAAGTATGCTTTCTTATTATATGCAAACTCTGCTATTTCTAACCAATTTGCCTATAGTCAATAAACATCCTTAAATACTGTTCAAGCTCCTAGTTAATCCTTTCTGTTTGCCCATCTGTTTGAGAGTGAAATGCCTTCAACATTTTGCTCTTAACCCCCAGTATCTAGTTCAACTCCCACATTAATCCTGCTATTATTTGTGGTTCCTTGTCTAATATGATACTTTTAGGTAGGCCATGCAATTTCCACACATTATCTCTGAACAACTTGGCTAACCCTTTTGCTGCTGTTTTCTCTGTAGTTGATATAAAGTAGACCATTTTTGTTAGCCTGTTCACTACTACTAAAATAGAGTTGTATCCCTGAGCTAAAGATAACTTTGTAATAAAATTGGCTGATATATGTGTCCAAGGTTTCTCTGGGATTGAATTTGGCATTAGTTTTCTAGCTAGTTGTTCTGTGTAGTTTTTATTTCACTGGCAAGTATCACATCCTTCTATGTATTGCTTTACTTCTTGAGTTACTCCTGGCCACCAGAAGTTTTAAGTGACCAACTCTACTATCTTCCACTACCCCCATGTCCTCCTACTAGTATGTCATGATGTAACCTAATAATCTCTACCTTTAGTTTGTCATCTTTAGGTACATAGACCTTTTTTTTCTTGTACATTATACTGTCTACTTCTCTCAGGTGTGGAGAAAAATAATAAGAACAAGACATTGGTAAAGCCAGAATGGCTAGAGGTTAGGAAGACAGAGAAAGTAAAAATCATGGTAGAAGGAGTAGATTTATTAGAAAAAGTAAGACAGTCAAAAGTAAGAGACAACAAGGTAGTAAAAGTGGTTGAGAAAATGAAACAAGTGAGGTAAAAATGTTGAGAGACAAAGAGTGATTTCTTACTCTAGTCTCCTACTCAAACTATCTGCCTTCTCCATTCTATTTCCTGGAACATGTTTTAGTGTAAAATCAAATCTTGATAAATATAAGGCCTATCTAGCTTGTCTCTTATTTAATTTTTGCACTTTCATGAAGTATTCGAGGTTTTAATAATCTGTCTAGATCTTGAATTTTGTTGTTGTTCCTTCTAGGAAATATCTCTATGCCTCCAAGCATCTAACTATAGCCAACATTTCTTTATCATGTATTTCAAAATTGCATTCTGTATCACTTAACAATTTCAAAATAAAAGCTATAGGTCTCCATAGTTCATCAGAGCACTTTATTGATCTCTAATTGCACAATTTGAGGCATCTGTCTCTATCCTGAATTCTTTGTCTAGATAAGGGACTACTAACACTGACTTTGTCACAAAGATCTATTTGTGCTTGTCAAATGCTTGTTGTTATTGCTTCCCCTACTGCCACTTCATATCCTTTTTTGTTAGCATATTCATAGGCCTAGTTACTCAAACAAAATCTTTAATGAACCTTCTGTAGTAATTTATGAGACCTAAAAATTTCCTAACATCTTTTAATTTCATTAGGTCCTATGATAACCCCTAGGAATCCAATCTTTCTCACTTTCCATACATATTTTTCTGGCTTGACATATAAGTCATTTTCTTCTAACCTCCTCAATATTTTCTCTATAATTTCATTGTGCTCCTCTTTGGTTTCTGTTCCTATTAATACATCATCTACAAACACAGCAACTTTCCCTTTATTGATTAGGTCTCTTAAGATTCTATTCATCATTGCCTGAAATATAGCTAGCGAGTTTGTCATTCCAAAAAACATTACTATTGGTTCAAAAGACCCCACATATATTGTAAATGCTCTCTTCCACTCATCTCCTTCCTTTATCCTTATATTGTTAAAGCACCACCATAAATCCATTTTTGTAAATACTTTCTTGCTCCCCATATTGTCAATTAGATCTGTTATTAATAGCAACAGGTAGTTGTTCTTTACAGTTTGTTTATTTAAACTGTGATAGTCCATAGCTATTCTTTTACTTCTATTCTTTTTGCTCACAAAGAATACTGGTGATGTTGTTATGTCAGACAGCTATTTAGGCAAAATAAGTGACTATTTTTACCATAATAATGAGAATAACTGGCTCAAGAGAAGAGTTTGGCCCCCCAGAGATGTTCCTTAGATACTTAGTCATGGACTTGAGCATACCACTTAAGTAGTAGAGTAGTAGCTACAACCACTGCTATAGATATCTCATAGATGCTTGCCTAGGTGTTCCATATCAGATTTATAATGGATTTCTCTTCTAGAGTACTCTTGAGGATGGAGACAAACTTCAAAGACTAATCTTTACTAGAGTAACATCATACCTCAGTGGCCAACAGTGCTATATTCAGAAGAGTTACCATTAGATCTGAGCTATCATCACTAATGGGTAATTATATCAAGATCAAGAGAGCTGAGTTAATACTAAGTTGTATCACAATTATAGTAGAAGAAAACTGAATCCTGGAGAAGTGAGAAGATATAGAGGACATAGAGAAAAGATAAAAAAGTTGGGAAAAGAGATAGAAGAGAGGATTAATGAAGACAATAGGCTCAAGGACAAGATGACTTGAGATCACCATCTTCTTCTACTGCCCAGTAAGAGGCTTGAGAGCCATTGATTATGTGGGAAAGAACCCTAGAAGTAGGACTAGAAGAGTAGGAAGCAGTTACTAAGTACTTAGAAGAGGTGCCATTTTATCAGGTTGGTCTTACTATATTTGGGAATTTGGAGGTTTTCTTTGTTTTACTTTCTTTGTTGTCTTATTGCTTTGTAATCTTAATAAAAGACTCTAAGGCATAGAAGAGAACTCAAGTATCATTCCCTCATTATTACCCCTTTCTGTTGCTCTAGAGCTTAATAGCTATTTGAGTAACTAAGTTTTATTTTTCTGAGTGTTCCTCTTTACTTTCTAAAACCTACCAAAATCCCTTCCTTGAACAGGAATTTGAGCTCCAATAGACTTGGGCATTTGCTTATACTAGAAGTTAACTACTTACTACATGTTTTTGGAGTAAGCTTCCAGTTGTACAGTGATAGGGATCAAATAGAATTGATTACAAGACAAAAGTAATAACAAATAAAAATATAAAAGATCTCTGAGATATCTCACAATTGTGCACTAAACAAGTAGATACTAGGGAGATGATCAAATAATAAAGAGAGCTTAAGAAAGGAGAACTAGAAGGATGAAACTCAAGTAACCAAAAGAAATGATAATAAAGTTTTTATAAATCCACTCGAGATAGATCTTACTATAATAGGCTCTCTAAGATATGTGTTTGTCTTGTGTTATGACACTACTGCCCTTACCTAGTCTAGTAGTTTGGCTCACTATCAATACAACAGAACTACCTAGAACTCTTGTACCATTGTGTGGGCTCTTTTTTAGCTGATTGTACAACTAGAAGCTGACTCCAATAACACATAGCAAGTAATTAACTCCTAGCATAAGCAAATGCCCAAGTCTGTTGGGGCTTGAGTTCCTGTTGAGGAAGAGATTTGGTGGTTTTTTGAAAAGTAAAAAAGAACACTCAGAAAGATAGAGACTTAGTCACTCAGAATAGCTATTAAGCTCTAGAGCAACAAAAAGAGATGATGATGAGGGTATAATGTTTGAGTTCTCTTCTATGCCCTAGAGTATTTTATGAGGATTACAAAGCAATGAGACAACAAAGAAAGTAAGACAAAGAATTCCCAAACATAGCAGGGCCAAAATGATGAGACAGCGCCCTTCCTGAACACTAGGTGACCACTCCCCACCCTTCTAGTCCTACTCCTGGAATTCTCCCTCACACAATAGATGGGTCTTGAACCTCTTGCCAGGCTATAGAAAGAGATGGCGATCTCAAGTCGTCTTGCTCTTAAGCATATTATCTTTATCTAACCTTCTTTCTAACTCTTTTCTCAACTTTCCTATCCCTTTCTTTACCTCCTCTATGTCTTCTCATTCCTCCAGAACCCAGTTTCCTTCCCTTGCCATTGCAATGTGACTCTACATTGACTTGACTCTCTTGATCTTGATATAATTAGCTATCAGTAATAATGGCTTGGATCTGATTGTAACTCTTCTAAAAATAGTCCTACTGGCCACTGAAAGGGGCAAAAGAGATGTTTACTGTGATAAGCAAGTAGAAGAGGTAGTAACAGTTCTCAATTGCATGTTAAAGGGTTCATAGAAAGGAGGAAGTAAGGGTATCAAAAAGAAATTAAAATGTGAATATACAGCTTATTTAGAATCTAAGTATAGAAAGAATGATGGGGGCTCAATCTAGATCCTATCCACATGGTGTCCCTAAGGTGTCTACCTTTATACACCATAACAAGCTCACTAGTAGAATAGTTAGTAAACCACTCATGGGCCTTACCATACTCAACCAAGCCCTCATCTGCACCCCTATACCAAACCTTATGGGTGTGATATGACCTGAGTCAATGATTAGCCAGGCTTTTCAGACCTGCTACTCCATAGAAGATTGTCCAAGTGACCACTGCATCTTGTCTCAAAAAAGAGTAGGATATATGATAGGAAATATTCACCAACTCAACCTCTCACCAAGATCACCCCTTACACACTCAAGAGAATTACATTTACAACCTCAAGAGCTTCTGAGATGAAGACAAGGGCCAAGGAGACTCTCTCCATCAATCTCCACTCTGAGAAATATATTAGAATATTACAAATGTTGGAAACTCAATTCAAAAGAAATAGAAAAGAGAACTCTTTACTCTACCACTCTTCTTTGCATCCCTTCTCTATGACACCACTATATGGCCACAACAGCCATCATCTCCCTGTCCTCTATATCTCTAGACATGACCATGTGATCCTGCTCCACCTTTATACTCCACTCCTACCTGTCGTCCCCCAAACCCTAAACTAGCTTTCTTCTACTCTAAATACAGTCTAGAAACACATGACAGTGTGTCTAAGTGTCAGCAATATAATTGTCGTCTGGCAGCATATCTATTTCTTGACTGAGTTTAGCAGTGATGGGATCACTAGTCACTGATAGACTTTTGATCTGTCGTCTTGGTATCATATTAGTCTAAGTCTGCTCTAGATTGAAATTATCTCGCATTCTAAGGATATCCCTGAGCCTCTGACTTCTAGAGCTTTAACATTGATAGTCTGTATCTGAAAAACCTAATGTTAGCTCATTAGTCTTGCCTCCCAAGGTATATGCTTTTCTAGCATGTGACAGCTTGGTCACTACCTAATAGAAGTACCCAATTTTGGGTCTAGATTATGTCTGGGGCTTATAGAAGATCTCTAGAGTGGGTTCCAATAGTAAAATCCAGGGTTATAATTTGTATCCTATGCTATATTTCCACAGAAAATTCTCTAGCGGCATAACACTGCTAAGGTATGATGTCACTCTGGTAGCACTAGGTCTTCAAAGTTTGCCTCCATCCTCAAGAGTACTTCTAGAAGGGAAACTTGTTAGAAATCTAATACAGGGCACCTAGGCAAGCATCTATGAGGTATATGTAGTAGTGATTATAGCCACTACCCTACTACTCAAGTGAGATACTTGAGTCCATGACTGGGTATCTAGGGAATATCTCTGGGAGGCTGAATTCTTCTCTTGAGCCAGTTATTCTTATTATTAGGGTGTAAATAGTTACTTATTTTGCCTAAATGGTCATATAGCATGACATCTCCTCCTCACTATAAATGACTGCCCTTAGTCGTCTTCTCATTTATCTAGCAACCTAGTATGTCCTATATCAGGATCTATATTTCAGATCTCTAGCCCATAGGCTGTTCTTCTAGCTTGTACCCCAATGAGGTCAAGTCCCTGTTAGATGTGCTCTGGACAGTCCCTTAGTAATATTTAGGTGATTAATTATTTAGTAGGTCACCTGACTTGATGTGTAATTCCCTATGGACTTGAAGTTGGCACTTTGTCACTTACAGTTGTCCACAGTATCACTGAGTTGCTAGGACCTCACAGTTGTTACTACTGCCCTGAAGATAACAGTCCCTTCCTCTATACATCTTGTCATGACTTGGCAAAATGGCTAAGTCAATATTTATTTTCTTTTCTATTTTCTTTTCTTTTATTTTTCTTATTGATGGATGTATGAGATAAAAGTGACTCATAAGGAAGCACAGGATATTAGGACAAGGTTAGGGTTACAAATGTGTATAATTAGTATACAGAATCCAACAGGAACTCTATTGAGTTCTCCTTGTCAAATGCTGATAAAGGAGTAGTTAGCTTTATTCTAGCTCAAGAGTTGGCTACTTTGACATTAGAACTCAATATCACTTTAGAGCACCATCCACCTTAGACCTTGCTCACTCTCTCATCTCATCCAAATCAACCCTTGGCTGCTGATCATGATGATCAGCAGCCACCTCCATACATAGCCTGGCCCTTGGCTTAAGGGGACTTTACTGTCAATTAGGGACAGTGGGTGGAAGAGTGGTACTAAACTCGGGTATCATTTCTAGGACCTGACCTCACAAATGTTTAAGTAGTATACTTGTATCTTTTTCTTAGTATAAACCTTGTGCTATAACTCCATTGTGAGTTGGTACACAATTACCTTTAGAGGGCTGTCTAGATTAGGGATCCCATCTGTTGGGTGATAGACAAAGTACTATTAGGGCAGTAGTTAGTAGGGCAGTAGGTGTCTAGTTGGGTAAAGATCTTATGCCCCAATAGATGTAGCATTAGTAAGATCAATTGTTAACTCTGTACCCCTTGCAGAGACATAACACTATGTTTTTGCAACAATACAATTCACTAATGAGCAACTTGCTCAAAAAGAAATGCTCTCTTGCCAAACTGAGAGAAGAACTTGAAGGGAGGAAGGGAAAGTTGTGTTTCAGTTGTAAAGGGTTTGGGTACCTAGCCCATAACTGCAGGAACAAGAGGGAAGAAGAGAAGAGGACAGTTGTTCCCCAAAATAAGTTTAAAGTATTGAGAAGTAGGATAATGCAGTGTGGAGTGGAAGGGAGGATGATAAGAAGAGCAGGGGTGGTAGAGGTTGAATGTTTTAAGTGTGGGGAAAAGGGGCACAAATACAGAGAGTGTCCATTGTGGGTGAGGAAGAAAAAGCTGGTGTACCCTGTAAAGAAAAAAGCACAGGAAAAGGAAAGGAAGTTGAGGAAAGCAGAGGGAAGAGAGACGGCACATGTGGCTGAGCTATGAGAGGTGCAGCAAGGGTAGAAGAGGAGCTCAATAGAAGAGCTGAGAAAAAGGATAGAGAAGTACTGTGGCAAAAGAGTGCTATAAGAAGCAAGGCTATTAGAGTTAGGGTAGTACACAGAGGAAGTAATAGTAATGTATGTGCAGTGTGAAAGATGTGGGGAGAAGGGATATCATGTGGAAGAGAACAGGAAGCAGAGAGTAACCAAAGACAAGCAAAGATAGTGTAGATATATAGGGAAGGTGGTATGGCCCAGAGAGACAAAAGCACAGCAAAGCAACACATGACCAAGAGAGTCAGAAAGCACAGCCAAAGAGAGGGTAACCAAAGGGAGGTCAGGAGAACTTTCAAAATGCTAAGAGAAATGTAGATAACCATTGGAGTAGAAAAGTTGGATACACACAAGAGCATAACCATAAAGGCACTCTTGGATAGTGGTGCCACAAGAATGTTTATGGACAAAAGAATGGCAGCTAGACATGGGTTCAAGCTGCAGAAGTTGAAAAGGCCGATAATGGTCAAAAATGTAGATGAAGTAAATAATAGTGGAGAGGCCATTACGCACCAAGTAAAGTGTAATATATATTATAAAGGTCATATAGAGAGAATAAGGATGGATGTGTGCGATTTAGGAAAGACAAAAGTAATTCTGGGAATACCATGGTTGGCAGTGCATAACCCAGAAATAAATTAGGAGACTGAAGAAATCAAAATGATGAGATGCCCATCCCTATGTAGTGGAAGGAGTTAAAGGAAAGAGAAAGCTAAAAGAGTAGTAACCCTAGAGAAAGAGAAAATCATCAAATGGGTAATAGATGATAAAGAAGATTGGGGAAAAGAAGAAAAAAGGGAGGAGAACCATAGGAAAATTGAGAAAATGGTCCCAAAAAAATTCTTAAAGTAGAAGAAAGTGTTTGGAAAGGTGGAGTCAGAGAGGATACCAACCAGGAAAACTTGGGATCATGCCATAGATCTCAAGGAAACATTCAAATCACAGAAGGGAAGGATTTACTTATTATCAAAGAATAAAAGAAAAGAAGTCCAGAAATTCATGGAGGACCAATTGAAAAAAAGGTATATCAGGCCCTCAAAATTGCCTCAAACATTGCCAGTGTTTTTCATAGGCAAAAAGGATGGTAGTAAGAGGATGGTAATGGACTACCATAACCTGAATGACCAGACAATAAAGAACAACTACCTGCTTCTATTGATCACAAAGCTGATCGACAATATGGGAAGTAAAAAAGTATTTACTAAGATGGATCTCAGGTAGGGGTTTAATAATGTGAGGATAAAGGAAGGAGATGAGTGAAAGGGAGTATTTATCATATACCTTGGTTCCTTTGAACCAATGGTCATGTTTTTTAGAATGACAAACTTACCAGTAATATTCCAAGCAATGATGAACAAAATTCTGAGAGACCTGATAAACAAAGGAAAAGTAGCAGCATTTGTAAACAATGTGTTAGTAGAAACAGAAATGGAAGAAGGACACAATGAAATTGTAGAGGAGATATTGAAGAGACTAGAGAAGAATAACTTGTATGTCAAGCTAGAGAAATGTGTGTGAAAGATGAGGAAGATAGGGTTCTTAGAAGTCATTATTGGGCCTAATAGAATAGAAATGGAAGTGAAGAAGATAGATGAAGTACTTAGCTGGCCAGAACCAAAAAATGTGAAAGACGTCAGAAAGTTTTTAGGCCTCACAAATTATTACAGGAGGTTTATCAAGGATTTCGCTTGAGTAGCAAGGCCAATGAACATACTAATGAGAAAAGATATGAAGTGGCAATAGGGGGAAGAGCAGCAAAAAGCATTTGATGATATAAAATGAATCTTCACAATGAAACCAGTATTAGTGGTACTGGATTTAGATAAAGAATTCAGAGTAGAAGCTGATATATTGAACTATGCTACTAGAGGAGTACTATCAATGAAGTGCTCAGATGGAAAGTAGAGACCAATTGCTTTTATTTCAAAGTCTCTTAGTGACATGAAAAGGAACTATGAGATATATGACAAAGAAATACTAGCAGTTGTTAGATGTTTAGAGGCATGGAAGTATTTTTTAGAAGGAGCAGCAGTTAAATTCGAGATTTGGAAAGACCACAAAAATCTTAAATATTTCATGAAAGCGCAGAAGTTGAACCAAAGACAAGTGAGATGGGCTTTGTACCTATCCAGATTTGACTTTACATTGAAACATGTCCCAGAAAGTAAGATGGGGAAGGCAGATAGTCTGAGCAGGAGACCAGACTAGGAGGTTGGAGTAAAAAAAGACAATGTGAATGAGACATTGGTAAAACCAGAGTAGCTAGAAGTAAGAAGAACAGAGGTGGTAGAAATAATAGTAGACAGGGTGGATCTACTAGAAAAAATTGAAGGTGAAAGATGATGAAGTGGTAAAAGCAGTAGAAGAAATGAAAAGAGCAGGAGTAAAAATGTTGAGGAATGAAGAGTGGAGAAAAGTCAACAGCGTAATATATAAGGAAGAGAAGGTGTATGTACCAAAAGATGAAAAATTAAGGGCAGAGATCATTTGGCTACATCATGATACACTAGTTAGAGGACATGGGGGGCAATGGAAAACAGTAGAGCTGGTCACCCAAAATTTTTGGTGGCCAGGAATAACAAAAGAGATGAAGAGATATGTGGAAGGATGCAATGCCTGCCAATGAAATAAAAACTCCACAGAGTAACCAGCAGGCAAACTAATGCCCAACTCTATTCTGGAAAAACCTTGGATGCACATATCAGCAGATTTCATCACAAAGCTGCCCTTAGCTCAGGAATATGATTCAATCTTAGTAGTAGTTGATAGGTTAACTAAAATAGTACATTTTATACCTACTACAGAGAAAACGTCAGCAGAAGGATTGGCACAATTGTTCAGAGATAATGTATGGAAGTTACATAGGCTACCTAAAAGTATCATCTCAGATAGGGGGCCCCAATTTGCGGCAGGACTAATGTGAGAGTTGAATAAGATGTTAGGGATTGAAAGTAAATTGTCAATGGCATTCCACTCTCAAACAGATAGACAGACAGAGAGGGTTAACTAAGAATTAGAATAGTACTTAAGGATGTTCATTGATCATAGGCAAGAACAGTGGCCAGAATGGTTGGGAACAACAGAGTTTGCATACAATAATAAAATGTACTTGAGTACTCAGATGTTACCTTTTAAGGCAAATTATGGGCAAAATCCCAGGATAGGGTTTAAGGGAAGAAAAAAAGGGAAATACAAAGGAGCAGAGAAATTCATTGAGAAAATGAAGGAAATACAAGAGGAAGCAAAAGCAGCACTAGGGAAAGCACAAGAAGAAATAAGGAAATATGCAGATAGGAAGAAAGAGGAAGTAGATAACTATAAAGTAGGGGACTTAGTGATGTTAAGCACTAAAGATCTGAAGTACCAAATGGTCAGGAGGAGGATAGAGAAGTTGACAGAGAGATTTGTAGGGCCTTATAGAATAAAGAAAATTATATCGTCAAACACAATTGAATTAGAACTACCTAGTATAATTAAAATACATCTGGTAGTCAACGTTAGTAGGATACATAGATATATAGGGCAAGTAGAGAGGCAGAAAAAGGAGCAACCAGTTTCAGTAATAATCAAGGGAGAAGAAGAATAGGAGGTAGAGAGAATCTTGAACAAGCAATGAGTAAAAGAAAAGGACAAATACTTGGTATACTGGAAGGGATTCATGGCAGAGTCAGATACTTAGGAGGGAAGAGAGAATTTGGAAAACATGAAAAAAGCAATCAAAGAATTTGAGAAAGAATACTGGTGAGATACGAAAGATATGGCGAGACAAGAACGTGAGAAAGGAACATTTAAAAGAGGAGAATTGCCAAGAAGATTCATGGCAAGAAAACTATTTGGATGGTTGGACAAAAGATACGATCAAGAATACTAGGGAAGATTGGAAAGGAACTGGAGACAGTGGAAAGGGAGACAACCAAGAAAAAGAAAGATAGAAATGATCACAGAGAAAGAAGAAATTGAGGAAAAAAACATGGAAGTTAGGGAATGGATGGAAGAAGATAATAATGAGATGGGCAACATGGTTGACCCATATTACAAATTGTAGGAAAAATTCCTCAGGACGAGGAAACTTAAGAGGGGGATAGTGTTATGACTTAGCAAAACAGCCAAGTCAATATTTATTTTCTTTTCTATTTTCTTTTCTTTTATTTTTCTTATTGATGGACGCGTAAGATAAAAGTGACTCATAAGGACATGTGGGATATCAGGATAGGGTTAGGGTTACAAATGTGTATAAGTAGTGTACAGAATCTAACAGGAACTCTATTGAGTTCTCCTTGTCAAACGCTGATAAAAGAGCAGTTGGCTTTATTCCAGCTCAAGAGTTGGCTACTTTGACACATCTGTTCTCAAGCACACTTGCACATGCCTTTGGTCTCATGATATTCCTGCAATTCCTAGGTCCAAAACTCTCCTAGTTACTATCTGTTAGATTATTCCTGACAGTTCCTTTTCTTGAAGCTCTTGTATTTCCCATTCTATTGGCACTCTTGTGCCCTATTCAGGATGTGGACTTAACCATTTCCTCAATAGATTCTTTATTTTTGGTGCCTGCCTCTTTTGGCATTACACCTGTCCTCTTTCTTCTTTATCCAGCAATTCTGTGATTATAGTTGACATGTTTTTTGTCATCCTGCTATCTCATTTATTCTCTTTTATATTGCCTTTTACAGGCCATATCTTTTACACAAGGTTTTCATCCAGGCCTCCAGCCTGGCTTGTGAAGTTTATGTTGAAGTCAGTTCACTATGCTCCCTTCCTACAACAGTCTATAGAATAGTAGATAGTATAGTCTAAAAGATTGCTATGCTTCCTTCCAATAGCAGTCTGCTCTTTTTTCATCTCTCAAATCATCAAAAATCAATCTTAAGTTCATTGTTAGATACAAATACAATCTATAATCTATTACTATTAAATACTTCTTTATATACTATATTAAGTGTCCTTCTACTCTCCTGGCTCTGCCCTGGAAGAAGTAGTGAGATGTTCAAAGATGAAGTACATCTTAAAAAGGCCACATAAAGTTGTTCATGAGAGAACACTGATGTCTGCAAATTAATCCCCACATGCTCCACTGACTGTCCTTGAGACTTATTGATGATCATAGCAAAGGCCAGCCTGACTGGGAATTGAAGTCTCTTGAGTAACACAGGCAATGTCTCTGCATTAGGTGATAACCTGATCCTTGGAATCAACACTACCTTGCCTCTAAATCTCCTGTCCTTGCTAATAATCTTGCACTAGAGCACCTTTCTCCTCACATTCAACACCACCATTTTTGTTCCATTACAAAGTTCTTCTCCTGGAGTCAAGTTCCTCAATAAAATAACTGGAGAGCCAACCTTGAGACAGAGTAAAGCAGGAGGCAATCCACTAGCATTAAGTTGTTAAAGAAACTCTGCAGGATAGGCATGGTACAGTTCCTAAACCCAGTGTTCAGATAAAGGATATGATATTAACCAGACTGAGACTAGAGACAAGGCTATGGTATACTGGTTTATAAGAACTAATGACACAAGGCAATATGTAATGAGTGCATAGTATGTGGGAGGCTGAATTGTAACAGACATTGCCTGGGACTTTGATTCCCAGTCAGGCTGGCCTTTGCTATGACCATCAATAAGTCTCAAGGACAGTCAGTGGAGCATGTGGGGATTAATTTGCAGACATCAGTGTTCTCTCATGAACAACTTTATGTGGCCTTTTCAAGATGTACTTCATCTTTGAATATCTCACTACTTCTTCCAGGGCAGAGCCAGGAGAGTAGAAGGACATTCAATGTAGTATATAAAGAAGTATTTAATAGTATTAGATTATAAATTGTATATGTATGTGACAATGGACTTGAGATTGATTTTTACTATGATTTGAGAGATGAAGAAAGGAAGCATAGCAAACTGACTATAACACAAACTTAATAATATAGTGTTACAGAAAGTAGACTGACTTTAACCTCACAGACTGTTGTAGGAAGGGAGCATAGCAGACTGACTTCAACACAACCTTAATAACACAGAATTAGTAAAGGGATCAAGCCAGGCCAGAGGCCTGGATGAAAACCTTGTGTACTACTATCATACATAGTCATCTTCCAGTCAGATGACTGAACTTATTAGATTACCCTGTATATCTTTTGGTACAGACATTGGTATCATGTGTGGAAGAGAGTTGCCATGCAAAAATTGTACCGTATGTCGAGCCCTGCTTGTTGTTAGCAAACTTGAAAATTTAGGAAGCAGATGTAGCCGAATCCTCCGATGGTTGACACTGCGCATAGTAGACAAGGTCGAGGTGACAGTAATTAAACGATTTTTCTGATGTATAATGCATAGGGTATGATTAGTTTGAGAATGCTGATTATGAATGCCCAAATTTCACGGCAAACATCCACTGCCAATAGCTGTAAATGACAGTGTCGAATGAAATCTGACAAAAGGGCATGCAGATTTGTTTAGAAGTTGAATTGCCTGGTGATGACGCACATGACGTTGGTTTCCCACTATTCTAAGTTCCCTCTCTTAGTTATCGGCTAAAACAACCATGAAGAACAAGAATAAACAGGCGAAATTTCCTGTCGTATGGTCATGATTGTCTGTAACCCTCTGATTTCTGATTGATTCTCAGGCGCGAATTAAAAAAATAATGCAAAAAGACGAGGAAGTGGGCAAAGTAGCTCAAGCAACACCCATAGTCATATGTGCGTCGATTTACTACTACTTTCTCCAAACAAGATCCATACTGAAATTACATTTCGCCGGGACCACAGCCAAAGCTCTTGAGTTATTCCTGGCTCTCTTGATTGAAGAATCGGGTAAAGTCACTGTCGATCGCGGTTCAAAAAAAATTGAAGCATATCATCTGTGA
>Ga0153965_1000055_pt1 | contig 17508 bp, 23 predicted proteins | sample TSFL049MetaG_FD_104707 | JGI IMG/M metagenome (GOLD analysis project Ga0153965, IMG submission 104707) | Attine ant fungus gardens microbial communities from Florida, USA - TSFL049 MetaG | ecosystem: Host-associated > Fungi > Mycelium > Unclassified | place: USA: Florida, Paynes | collected... | reverse complement strand
ATTCTTGATGAGGTAAAGAGAATGGGAATGAGCCAGGTCAATAAGATCATCATGCAGTAATACTATAAATCTGGTCAATAAAATAATATGGCTGGATCTGAGTACCTTTCACCTCTTGAAATCACATCCTTAATTTCGAAAACTATGTCAACCGCAAAGAAAGATTACAGCAAATGAAAACACTCTGATGTCATTTGAGACTTGGTCTACCAGCTTGTATCATCAAGAACATACAATTTGGTGCATGGTGAAATGGTGGACTGATCATCATTGTAAATGACTAAATTGGACTGAGAAATTCAGAAAAAAAGTTGTCAGACCATATTGCTTCTTTGGCTACATAAGTAAGAGAAATATATTTGGCTTCAGTGGACTATCCCTTGCTGCTTTGATGACCATGAAATAGTGGTACTGTTTAGAATAAAAGTGTACTTGAATATTGCTTTCCTATTTTCAAGTATCATCCTATCAGCATCTGTATATTTTGTCAAATACTCTACTAATAGGTGTTTGTAATATATTACTGACTTAATCATTGTTAGCCTGTCTTCTCACCATGAGGTTTTCATCTGGGCCTTTGGCCCAGCTTGATCCCTCTACCAATTCTGCATTATTAAGGTTGTGTTGAAGTCAGTCCACTATGCTCCCTTCCTACAACAGTCTGTGGAATAGCAGATAGTGTTGTCTAGAAGGTCACTATGCTCCCTTTCTCCAACAGTCTGATATTCTGACTTATTTCTTCATCTCTCAAATCATAAGAAAAATCAGTCTCAAGTCCATTGTTAGATACACATACAATCTATAATCTAATGCTATTAAATACTTCTTTATATACTACATTGAGTGTCCTTCTATGTCATGACTTGGCAAAATGGCTAAGTTATTATTTATATTCCTTTTCTCTTTACTACATAGGAAGGAGTGTCACATCACATCACAAGTCACATGATGGGTGTGAGAAAGTAGTGCACAGACCATGTAGTAATTGTATAAGTAGTGTATAGAAAATAACAGGAACTCTATTGAGTTCTTGTTAACTCAGATAAGAAGGGTGTCTAAGTCATCTCAGGCTAAGTCACTACATTCTACTTTCTTGGCTCTGCTCTGGAAGAAGTACTGAAATATTCAGAGATGAAGTACATCTTAAAAAGACCACATAAAGTTGTCTATGGGAGAACACTGATGTCTGTAAATTAATCCCCATATGCTCCACTGACTGTCCTTGAGACTTGTTGATAGTCATAGCAAAGACTAGCCTAACTGGGAATTGAAGTCTCTTGAGTAGCATAGGTAGTGTTTCTGCACAAAATCCTTCTCCTGGATCCAAGTTCCTTAATAAGATAACTGGACAGCCAACCTTGAAATGAAGTAAAGCAGGAGGTAATTCACTACCATTAAGTTGTTGAAGAAACTGTTGAATATGTCCTCTGTGAACTATTATTTCATTTCTTTTTTCTCTCATCATTATCTTCTGATTGATTAGTAAGCAAGTATGTCTGCCAGTGCAGTTTTTTCTTATACCTTAGTTCTGCACACTACAAACTGAGGTAAAGACTTTTATTAGACTATTTCATATATCATGCTGATATAGTTAGACTTTGTGTTCTAATAGGTATATCAATAAATTAGTTCTGCACACTACAGACTAAGACTTCATGTTCTAATAAGTTGCTTACTCATCTTACTACAATAATAGGTTATAGGCCCCATTGTCTAAACCATTAACAGAAGAGAAGCACAAGAACTCAAGTTATTTTAAACCTCATGTCAGACCGAGATAAGCTCAAAACTAGACCACATATACAACATCTCTCATTTGGACAATATGGGGTCAAACTACCATGATTGGAAGTACAGAGTCTCAACTGTTCTGTATCTGAGAGATCTGACTGGAATTGCTGAAGGAGCTGAACAATGTCTACCACAAATAGCCCTTGATCCAAAGGACCAACCTATCACTACTGCTACTTATGAAAAATGGCAGGCATATAATTATTAGGCAAAAGCAGAAATTACTATAAACTTGTCACAGGAACCACTCAGTGCTGTCATTCTATACACTTTGGCATCAAAGGTATAGAATTACTTGGAAGAGTACTATGAAGGAAAGGGACAATATATGATGGTTTAATTACTTGGAGACATCCTCAGGTGTATCTTTCTTGATACTGTTTCAATGGAAAATTAGCTTAGTCAAATGTATTGAAAGGTTCATAGACTCAAGGTTCTTAGACATGATCTAAAGGACTTCCTTATTGCAGCAGTGATGGTCATGTCACTGCCAGATTCATATGTCTCACTTCAATAACATCTATACATAAAGAAGGAGAGCAAGTTAATGATAGAGTTTGTAACAAAACAGATCTTGATAGAAGAAAATTCTTGTGGTAATGCTTCACATGTTGTATTGATGGGAGATGGCAAGGGAAAGAGGCCTTCTCAGGGTCCTTCTACTAATAGTAATGCAAAGAAGAAGAACATGAAGTGTCACTATTGTAAAAAGAAGGAACATGTTAAATTGGAGTATAGAAAGTTAAAGGCTGATCAGACAGCTAGGACAGTTCCTAAGAATAAGAGAGTAGAAGGATCAAAAACCCAGACTACAAAGGTTGCTGTAACCACTAAAGAAAGTGTTATTCATCTTTTCATGGTATGGGAAGCAACCTCAGATCTAACAAGCAGATGGATTATTGACTCAGGAGTGACATTACCAATGAAATCTAGGAAGGAATGGTTTATCAACTATTCCTCATTTAAGACACCTATTTCAATTGGTTTAGGCAATGATAGCATCATCAAGGCAGTTGGGTCAGGATTGGTCAGGATCTCAATGACAGTTGATGGAATATCAAGATTGTTTGAACTTTAGAATATATACTATATCCTAGATATGGAAACAAACAATCTGCTGTCAGTCACTTACATAGTCCAGAAGAGATACACTGTCAACTTTGGGACAAACATGTACAAGATTTCAAAGGCTGGATCAATTATTGGAAGAGCTGAAAATAGGAAGGGACTAAGAGTCTTAGATGGCAATTCTGTTGTGTTCAATCCTCATGTTGTATATGTTGTGAAGGCGTTACTCAGTATATGGCACAAATGACTTGGACATGCGATGATGTATTTTGTCAAGAAGCTTTTTGAATCATCAATGGTAACAGGAATGGAACTTATAGATGACAGCACAAATTATGCAGATGGTGAATATATAGCATGTATAAAAGAAAAGATAACATGGAACATGATTTCTAAGAAATTCAATGTGGAAAATCCTAGGAGATTATATAGGATCTATTCCAATATCTGTGGACCTTTTGACATTAAAGGCTATTCCTAGAGTCAATATTTCATGACATTTGTTGGTGGTTTCTTACATTATATCAGGGTAAAACCCATTAGAAGCAAAGATGAGACTTCCAAAGTTCTGAAGGAATGGATCACATGCTCCAAAATAAAAACAGGAGAAAAGGCTAATCTTCTGAGAACTGATGGAGGTGGCAAATACATAGATATAGAATTTCAAGAATGGTTGAGGTCCAGAGAGATGCACCACGAGGTGACAAATGCAAGTACTTCACAGGAGAATGGGGTAGCAGAGTACCTCAATAGAACCATCTTGGAAATGATAAGAACCATGATGTATGAATCAGATTTACCCAGGAATTTGTGGTTATTTACAGTACAATATACTAAGAAATTGTGAACAGACTACCTACACAAGTACTATCTGAGAACAAAACTCCATATAGAGCCTTCTACCTCAAGAAACTATCAGTAAAACATCTTCAAATTTTTGGATGCCAAGCATATGTTCATGTACCTGACAACAAATGAGGAAAGTTAGATGCCAAGATGGTAAAGGGTTATTTTATTGGCTTACCTCAAAATAAAAAGGGGTACATGATCAGCAACAGTCAAAATCCACTGAGGGTATATGTTTCTTGTAATGTGATATTTATTGAAACTTCAGAGACCTTTGAGCACATGACAATTTAAATTGATAAAAAAGTGCCTGAGTCTGATGGGTTCCCCATGGATGTAGAAGGAAGGAACAGTGAGATTGAGAACTTAGTTGCTAGGGATTACAATGTTGGAAAGGATAGCATTATAGAAACAACTATGAAGGACGTACCTATCTAACTTCATTGATCAACAAGAGTAAAACATACTCCAACTCAAGATGATGATCTCTGGTACTCTGTGATATTCTCTTCAAGATGGAAAGTACCTGGAGAATCAGAGGAACCACAAAATACAGTACTTGTAATGAAGAACCCAGTCACCTATGAAAAAGCCATGTTAAGGAATGATGTAGTTTATTGGAAGAAAGCATGTACAGAGGAATTAAAGGCCTTTGTCAAATAAGAGTTGTTTAGCACAGTTCTAAAACCTGTAGGATACAAAGTGATAGGGTGCAAGTAGATCTTCAAGACTAAACTCAATGAGAATGGGTAGGTAGAATGCTACAAGGCATAGCTTGTTGCCCAAGAATTCTTGCAGATTTCTGGAATTGACTTTGATGAGACTTTTGCACCAGTCACATGTCACCAAATATTTTGAACACTTCTTGCATTGGCAAATTGTTATCGCTGGTATATTCATCAGATGGATGTCAAATTGGCTTTCCTAAATGGGGACCTTGAGAATGAGATTTTCATGAGGATACTGCCAGGAGTTGAGGCAAAGGAAGGATAAGTGTGGTTACTACACAAGACACTCTATGGTTTGAAGCAAATATCTAGAGAATAGTACCTGAAGTTAAAAGGACAGCTAGAGGAGCTGGGCTTCAAAAGGAGTGATATTGACTATAGAGTCTTTACAAAGATCATCAATGAAAAGCTCTTTATGATTGTTTATGTTGATAACTTTCTTCTATTTTTATCCAACATCAGTCATATCAGAACTGTCAAGGAAGACCTCAAGAGGCACTTCAAGATGAAAGATCTGGGAGAAGCAAAGTAGATATTACAAATAAAAATTGAGAGGACAGACATGGACAATAGAATAAGAAAACTTACAATTTCTCAGGAACAGTACATTGAGACCATACTGAAGCAGCACAGCACAGCAGACTGTAAACCAACAAAGACTTCAATGGCAGCCAACTTATAACTTCTAACATTAACAGAAGCCAAGATTGACATCACAGAATATCAGAGATACATTGGATCTCTGATGTATCTAATGATATGTACACATCCCAATATAGCGTATTCAGTTGGGGTACTCTCATATCATGTTGCTTGTCCTGGAAAACTCACATACAAGCTGTCAAACATGTTTTTTAGTATCTCTGCAGAACAAGTTACTATAGACTTGAGTTCCAGGCCAACAACTCAAATGACACTTCGCTAATAGTTCATGTTGATTCAGATTGGGAAGAAGACTACATAGACAGAAAGTCAATTTTGGATTTTGCAGTATTATTGGATGGAGGGGCAATTTCATAGGGTTCTAAGAAGCAAACATCAGTGTTATCAAAGGACTGTGATAGCTCTTAGTGATCACCCTAGGTAGATGTTCAAGAAGAACTCAATGGGGTTCTTTGTTGGATTGGACTATTACTTATACTATTTTACAGTGGCTGTACTACTACTAGTCCATGATCACATGTCCTTCCAGAATATTCTATGACTATCTGACCTTGTCATATGATCTGATTACCTAAGTTCCCATGCTATTTATATCTTGACCCCATTGTATGACTTAAGGTTTTGAATTAAGTATTTAAATGTATGGGAAGTTATTTTCTTTTTGGGGCTCTCATAATATAGCCCCCCCTTCAAGTTTCCTCATCCCAAGGAATTTTTCCAATAACTCTAGTTCTTATCCTACCTTTTTTCCTTTTCTTTTTTGTATCTCCTTTTTTCCCAACTATATAATAATTTTGCCATCAACTCCCTAGGCAATTCCTGACTAAATTCCTTCTCTTCTTCCTCTAGTTTCTGTTGCCTTAGTTCTTTGGCCTCTTTCCTGTACTCTCTCTCAAACTCTTTTACCAACTCTTTTGTATTTTCTAAATTTTCTCTATTTTTCCAAGTATCTTCTTTTGCCATGTATTTTTTTCATCTTACCAAAAACTTTTCCCTCTCTCTAACTGTCTTTTTGTTTAGGATTTTTTCTATCTTGAATTCCTCCTCTCCTTTGATAATGACTGGTTTTGGCAGTATCTTCTTCTGCTCTTCTACCTGTGGTTTATAGAGTCATACCCTACTTACATTTACTACAGGATGTATTTTAATAGATGTGGGTAGTTTTAACTCTATCACATTACTAGAGATAATTCCCTTGACTTTGTAGAGGCCTACAAAATGCTCTGTCAATTTCTCTGATCTCCTTTCTTTCATTTGCTATTTCAAGTCCTTTGTACTTAGCAGTACTAAGTCCCCTACTCTGTATTCTTCTTCCTCTCCTTGTTGTCTATTTGCAAACTTTTTCATTTCCTTCTGCACTTTCCTTAGCACTGCTTTTGCCTTCTCCTGAATTTTCTTCATCCTCTCTGTGAATTTTCCCATTGCTTCATATCTCCCTCTCCTCCTCCCTTCAAATTCTATTCTTGGGTTATGACCATAGTTTGCTTTGAATAGCAATGTTTTTGTTGCCATGTGAATTTCGTTATTGTATACAAATTCTGCTGTTCCTAGCCAATCTGGCTACTATTCTTGTCTATGGCCAATGAAGACCCTCAGGTATTGTTCTAACTTCTGGTTTATCCTTTCTGTCTGTCTATCTGTTTGAGGGTAATAGGCTGTCAAGAGTTTCATTTGGATTTCTGATAAGTTATTCAACTTCCTCATCATTCCCACTATAAACTGCACTCCCCTATTCAATATGATGCTTTCTGAAAGTCTATGCAATTTCTATACATGATCTCAGAATAGCTTTGTAAGGCCTTCTGCTGATGTTTTTTCTGTAGTTGCTATAAAATGCACTATTTTACTAAATTGATCACATAATACTAAGATAGCATTGTATTCTTGTGCCAGTGGCAGTTTAGTAATGAAGTCTACTGAAATATGACTTCATGGTTTCTCTAGGATTGTATTAGGCATTAGTTTCCTTGCTGGTGCTTCACTTTAATTCTTGTATCTTTGACAGACATCACATCTATCTATGTATCTTTCCATTTCCTTTGTTACTCCTAGCCACCAGTAGTTCCTAGTGACCAACTTTGTTGTCTTCTATCTCTCCTCATGTCCCCCTACTGGAGTATTATGATGCAATTGTATTATCTCTCTCCTGAATTTCCCCTCTAGCATATATATTCTTCCTTTCTTTATTATTATTCCATCCTCTATTTCCCATTCTTTATCCCTCAGTGTTTTTATTCTTGTCTTCTTCAATTCTTCTACTGCTTTTATCACCTTTTCGTCCCCTTCTTGTGCCTTTTTAATTCTTTTCCTTAGATTTCCTTCTTCTACTAACGTTTCTGTTCCTCTAACCCATTCTGGATTTATCAATTTCTGATCTTTGTTATCCCTTTCTACTCCTTCTTACCAGTCTAGTCTTCTACTTAACCTATTTGCCTTTTCTATGCTTTTCTCTGGACCATGCTTTAATATAAAATTAAATCACGATAGGTATAGGGCCTATCTTGCTTGTCTATGGTTTAATTTTTGACTTGTCATAAAATACTAGAGGTTTTTGTTGAATTTGGGGAGAAAACAATCAATGCAACAACAGGAAAAATTTATTGTAAATATGCAACGTTCTTCATTTCTAGGTAGACTATTTATACACAAAGAACAATAAAACATAAAACAATAAGAAATAGCCTAAAACTCATTTAGTATAGCATTTGATATTCCAACATTTTTATGGTTTGTCTAGATTTTAAATTTGAGTTTTGCTCCTTCCAAGTAGTGCCTCTATGCTTCTAGGCACCTAATAACTGCCAGCATCTCTTTGTTGTGTATTTTGTAGTTTCGCTCTGTAGTGTTTAACAACTTAGAGATAAAGGCCACTAGCCTCTATTTTTCTATCTTCACACTTCATCAACAATACTCCCTGGTTGCATAGTCTGAGGCATTTGCTTCTACTCTCATCTTCCTATCTATGTCCAAAATAGCTAAGACTGGTTCTGTAGTAAACACTGCTTTGAGTTTTCCAAACACTTTCTCCTGTTCCTTTTCTCACTTTTATTTCTGTTTCTTTCTAACCAGTATGTGTAGCAGTGTAGCTATTTTGGCAAAGCCCTTTATGAACCTTCTGTAATAGTTGGCTAAGCCCAAGAACTTTTGCACTTCCTTGATATTTCTGGGTACTAGCTAGCTTAATACTCCTTCTACTTTTTCTTTCTACATTTCCACTCCCTTTGGACCAATTACTACTCCCAGAAATTCTACCTCTTGTACTTTCTATTAGAAGGATGGAGAGCAGCAATTACAGTGGGGACAAATGATGGCCCACTCACTAAGTTATCCAGCAGATAATAATAGACAACCTGATAGGAAAGAGAGATCTTGAGAGAAACAGAGAGACTTTATGACATGGCAGTTGAGACGAAGAAGCACTGTACTTAGGTAAGTGCAACTTGTATATTAAATTATAGTAATACACAATATAATAATTTATTTAACACTCTCCCTTACTCAAAGTAGTAGTCATTGAGTGACAATATAAATTAAAAGGAAAGTTCATAGAACCTCCAAACCAAGGAGTGGACAGAACTAGTGAAACAGTATCTGACCAAGATTCTTAGTCAAGATGTCAGTAGGGTTCCTGGCTCCATTAATGTGGTATGGTTTGATTTTGTCATCCTCTATTGCATCCCTGACATAGTGATATCGGATATCAATGTATTTGGACCTCTTTTCTTGTACTAGGTTGGTGCTCCAAAAGAGTGATCCAAGGTTATCACCATAGAGGTGAGGGATAGGAATATCAAAACCAATCTCACTCAGGAGATTTGATGTCCAGATAAGTTGGTAGCTGTAGTCAGAGAGCATTATATACTTAGTCTCAATAGAGAAAAGGGCTACTAATTTCTGTTTGCGACTTAACTAGGAAGTAATTTCTTGAGCCAGCATAGTGAAATAGCCAGTAGTTGACTTGTGATGCTCATAGTCTTGGCCCCAATTAGAATCAGAGTATGCTACAAGCGATTTATTGCTTAATCTATTATAGACAAGCCAATATCTGTGAGTAGCAAGCAAGTATCTACAGAGGTGTAACCCAACTCAATAATGATCATTAGAAGGGTTTGCCATCTGTTGAGCTAACTTGACAACTGCGAAGCTAATATTTGGTCTCGAGCCAATCATCAAGTATATTAGAGAACCAACCAGTTGTTGGTACTTTTGGTGGAATTTGGGATTACACTACTTTTCATTTGGTTTAAAGCTAAACTCAGATGGCAGTGGAGTATGAGTAGGATTAGTCACAACATTAAAGTGTACCAGTACCTTCTCTAAATACTCACATTGATCAATAAATCTTTCGATTTTTACAATCATGGCTTATATGCATACCTAGGAACTCTGTGGTTTCACCAAGGTCATGACATTCCCATCTAGCCATAAATTTCTGCTTCAACTCATTAAGGAGCAGGGAACCTTTAGTACCTATAAAGCAAACATTATCAACATAGACAATGGTTATAACTAGCGCTTTAGTCTTTTTGTCATGATAGTAATATATACCAGCATCAAATTTACATCTCTTAAATTCTAGGGCAAGTATTGACTTGGTCATTGTACGCTACCAGGATAAGCCAGCTTGTTTAAGGCCATACAATACTTTGCAAAGTTGCCAGACTTTGTTTTCTTTTCTAGGTAGTTTGAAACCTTCAGGTTGCTCCATATAGATTTCCTCATCCAGATCACTATATAAGTAGGCTGTTTTGATGTTAATGCTTTGAATATCTAAATCCTCAAGTGCAGCAACAGTAAGAAGCAGTTGCATAGTTTCATAGCAGACAACTAGAGAGAATAATTCATTAAAATCAATGCCTTCGACTTGAGAAAATCCTTTGGCAACAAGACAAGATCAATAACGACCATCAGGCTTGATATTAAACACCTAGCAGTTCTTGACCGCTTTTTTTCCCTTAGGGAGGTCCACAATTTCATAAATATCTCTGTCTTTGAGCGATTTTAACTCCTTAAGGTAGGACTCAAGCCACCTTTTCTTTTCTTAGAGTCAGCTAGTAGTTTAGCAATATCTTTAAAGGTTTTTGGTAGAACATGAGTCTCAGTTGCTCTGAGTGCCAAGAGAAAGCAAATATGCTCTGCTCCCTCTTCTCTTGTAAGGCATACTATGTGATTGGTAATAGCTGTGGTAGCTAACTCACCTGCTAGAGGTGAAGCATCCATTCTATTTCCCTTTATGTCAATTATGATAGGTTGTTGTCCTACCCAATCAACTTTATAGTGGATTCCATTAATTTCAACGGTATTGTTCTATTGACTATATAGATAGTATACTTCTCCAATTGGAATAGTCTCAGGCTGCACTTGAATATGTCTGCAAGTATTCTCAAGCATTCTGTGCACCATATCTAGATCAGCCTTGCCAGGATATTGTCACTACTCAGGGCACCTCAAAACATCTGTGGGATGGCAATTCTTTCCATATATATTGCCTTCTCTGTGAGGGACTCTAGTCTCATGGGTTGATCTCCTCAAGCTATATCTCAAAGGAGAAATATCTTCTCCTGGCTGTGGGTCACTACCTCATTTTTGAGGTATTACAGTTGGAACCTGAGAAAGAGTATACTGTGAGAGACCAGCTTTAGAAGGAGGGGGGCTTGGGGAATGCATTTTAATACCTTCATCTTTATTATCTTCATCATCTTCAATTTTTACTGAGGACCATTTAGGTAGTGTCAGTGGAGGAGAGAGAGATGGAGATTCTGAGTGAGTTGGCAAATTAGGAGAGATTAGAGGAGTAAAGGGTCTAGGATGTGCAGGTGTTGGTGGAAAGGGTGTTAGAGCAAGTTTATCTACACTAAAAGGTTCAGGTGCTGATGACTCTATCTCTGGGATTAGTCTACCAGGAGGTATTTGCTCTTTGGAGTGAGCAGATAGACATCTAGGAAAGTATTCTTCATCAAAGATAGCTTGGGTGGAGTGAAATATAATATTCCCTTGTGTGTGGTAAATAAATCTATAGCTATTATCCTCATACCCAATAAATATCATGAGTTCAGAGTGCAGTGTAAGTTTATTTGTGCAAACTTCATTAGGAAGATACACATATGCTCCACAGCCAAAGACATGGAGGTATGATATTTTAGGTTTTTTACCTGTGAAGATCTCCTGAGGTGTTTTCTATTTGAGACGTTTAATGGGAGTATAGTTATAGACATGAGTAGCAGTTGCAAAAGCAAACTCCCACCATGAATCAGGTAAGCATGCTTTAAGTCGCATAGATTATGCCTTTTCTAACAGTGTCTGATTCAACTGTTCTGCTCAACTATTTTGCTGATATACATATGGTGTACTTGTCTCATGGACAATTCCTTGCTCATATAAGAAGGATTGCAATTCTGATGTCATATACTCTTTCCTATTATCAGTATGCAGGCGTTTAACAGAGTGGGAAGTAGTATTCGACCATAGCCAAAAAACAGCTTTAATTGCTTTTGCAACATCTGATTTTTTGCACAAGAAAGCAACTCTGCAATAGGAGAAATAGTCATCAAGGAATGTAATCACCCACTTATACTTAGAGTATGATAAAGTAAGAAGCTCAAGAAGATCTGAATGAATCAATCCAAGAGTCTCACTAGAACATTTAGGGTTCTTAGGGAAACTGTGCTGGTGCAGCTTTCCTAAAGCACAACCATGGCATATATACTTCTTGTTAGGGAAGCAGATCTTTTTAGTATCTTCAACATTGTCTGAAATATGTCTCATGGCTTCATTAGAGATGTACCCAAGATGATGATGAATTGTCTCATAATCTGGGTACCTTGTAACAAGGCTCACAGAATTAGGAACATTATTCTTAATGATATATGTTCTCACAACCTGGATGCTCCCCCAAAGGTTAGGTAGGGCAGAGAGGACAGTATCACCAGATAAATCACAGAAGGTTGAACTATCCATTGTACCTTTTATACTCAATCCAGATTGGAGTAGCTGTCCAGTGGAAAGGAGGCACATGGTCATACTAGGAACACAGTATACTGGCCATAGTTTAGAGATAGCAATTCTAGTTGTCCTGTTTTTAGGGTCAATGATTTTGTGTTCTATAAGGACAGTTCCTACAGCAACCATAAAAAGAGGTGCTTTAGAATTGGCTGTCTCAACATGACTATAATTTCCTTGAGTCATAGAAACAAAGTTAGACTCAAAAGGAGTGAAATGGACAGAGGCACTAGAGTTCAAGAACTATTCATCATTATAAGAGCAGCCATATGGCACTTCTTTTCCCTTACATGTAGTGCATAGTGCTCTATCACATCTTTGTAAATTCTCAGCTATAGGTGATGCAGGCAACACAAATTTATTGTCACATCGAGCTATACAGACTATACTACTCAATACTACAAAGTCCCTAGTTGCAGCCATTACATTGGTACAGGTTATAGGAGACTGAGCTGAGATAGTTGGAGAGTGGGAGAAGATAGTAGAGGAATGCACACTGATTGCCCAAGATAGGTAAATAGCAGGTCTAGAGAAACAAGGAATAGTGGAGATTAAATTTGTCATAGCTATCATCAAGAAATCAGCTTAGTTCAAGGAGCAAATGCAGCAATGAATGCACAGTACTTCATCCTAACCAGCCATGGGCTATAGCATCTGCAAAGGAGCAGAGGATCCTATGGATATGAGGGGATTCAACAGGGAGATCATCTCAATCTCCAACAGATTGGCAAGCTAGTCAAGTTCTTTTTATCAACTGAGGCAGCTTGAGAGTACTAAAGGAGGTCAGGGCAAACCAGTGTTATGCTGCAAGCAAATTTTCCACAGAAGATAATATTTGATACACTTTATAACAACAAATTCTTGATTAGAGTTCACTCTAAAACCCTTTCTATATCCTCAGAACCTAATACCATATAATAAAGACATTGAGCAAGGGAGAACCAAACTAGAGCTCATGTTGATACCTCGGGAGGCAAGCAGAATGAGCTGGCATCAGGTTTAGGAAGAAAGTCATAGAAGAACTATGCTCTAGATCTATTATAGGATAGAACTGACTTAGAGATATGGCAGACTGGGACTCTAAAACTAGTAGTGCTCAGACGATAGACTTAGATAAATAGACTCTGATTGCAATTAAGCATTGATGGCATCAGATCAATTATATTTAGATAAATAAGCCCTAGAATGCGACTCAGAGATACTAGCCATTGAGTGGGGCTTACTGACTACTTAACAGGTAACTAAGGAGGGCCCTCTTACAAAGCAACATCAAAGGGAGTAATGGGAGACCAAGAAGAATATTCTAGAGAGAAGCAATAATGAAGACATGTCATCTTTGATGGGAAGGATTTGATGAAGAGGATAAATCATCACAAGGACATATCATTACTGGAAATTGGGATGGACTTAGCATGAGAAGAGGCTGAGGGAACATCAAAAGTAGTAATAGTTTTCTTTTTATATTTTATTCCTTGAGTTTCAGGGCTTTGTAATTATTTTAATATAGTATCCAGTATGCAGTTGGATAGAGAAAGGAACCTCTTGACTCCTACCTCCATCTACACTGCCTCTGGAATCATAAATGTGAATCTATTGAGAGTAAGAAGACTGGGACTAGTGGGGTATCTTAAGAAGAATACTGAATATACCTAGAACTCGATCTAGGGAGAAGATGTAGATGCAACTCGGGTAGGCTTCAGAGAGAACAGTAGGCTGGGAAAGCTTGGCTAGGTACACACTTGAATTGCATCACATCTGTAAGGTTTGGTGTTAGGGGTGCAGACAAGGGGGCAACTGAGTGTAGAGGGTCCATGAGTGATCAACTAACTATATTTTCCAGAGGAGCTTTTATTATGGTGTGTAAAGGTTAATACCTTAGGAAGGCTATGTGACAATGATCTAGAGAGATCTTACAATCCTTTTACAACCACCAATATATATTTTATTGGAGCTGCATATAATTCTTATTTCTCTAATTACTTATAAATCTTCATCTTTGATTACCTTTCCTTGGACCTTTAGTATGCAATTGGGAGCTAGCACATCATTGTTTTGTTTGTCCTAGTGTGCAATTCCCTTTTGCACCCTTTAACTGGGGCCCATAACCTGTTAGAAGGATAGAGAGCAGCAATTACAGTAGGGACAAATGATAGCCCACTCACCAAGTTATCCAACAGATAATAATAGACAACCTGATAGGAAAGAGAGATCTTGAGAGAAGCAGAGAGACTTCATGATGTGGCAGTTGAGACAAAGAAGCACCATGCTTAGGTAAGTGTGACTTGTATATTAAACTATAGTAATACACAATATAATAATTTATTTAACACTTTCCATCTATACTTTTCTAGTTTCACAAATAGGTCATTCTCTTCTAATCTTCTTAATACTTCTTCCACCAGCTTGTTGTGCCCTTTTTCTGTATCTGTAGCTACCAAGATATCATTGATAAAGGTTGCAGTATCTTCTTAGTTTATGAGATCCCAGAACGGGTTGTTCATTATTATTTGGAAAGTAGCAGGGGAGTTAGTTAACCCAAAGTACATAACTGTGGGTTCATAGGCTCCAATGTGTATCATAAATGCTGCTTTCCATTCATCTCCTTCTTTGATCCTGACATTATTGTATTCCTATCTTAGGTCTAGCTTCATGAATACTTTTCTCTTCTCCACCCCATCCAATATGTCTGCTATGAGAGGGAGAGAGTACTTGTTTTTTATTGTTCACTAGTTTATGTGTTGATAATCCTGTACCATTCTTTGTTTTCTATTCTTTCTTGTCACAAAGTGTACTGGTGAAGTTTGGGGTGACTTAGAAGGTTGAATATATCCTTTTCTTAGTTGATCCTCTATGAATACTTGTACTTTTTCCCTTTCTTCCCTTAACAATGAGTATACCTTTTCTTTTTTCGGTGTAAATCCTTTCTTCAACTCTATGGTGTGATCCCAGGCCTTGCACACTAGCATTCTTTCCAACTCCCTTTTCTCAAATACTTTCTTTCATCTCCAAAACTTTTTAGGTACCAATTTTCTTAATGTTTCTTTGTCCTCATCTTTCTTCACTTTCTTTACCTCTCTTTTCTTTACCTCCTACTTTTTTTTTCCACATATAGATAGACACTATGTCATTTTCACTTCTCTCTTCTTCCAATTTATCTCTAGGTTATAGGCTGCTAGCCATGGTATTCCTAGTATCACCTCTGTTTTTCCTAGGTTATATATATCCATTCTTGCTCTTTTTATGTGTCCTTTAAAGAAAATATTGCACTTGACCTGGTGTGTTATGGCTCCTCCCACATTTACTGTTCTATCTATATTTCTGACTAAGAGAGGTTTTTTAACTTCTCTAATTTAAACCTTTTTTCTTTTGCAAAGGTCCTATCCATGAATAAGCCTGTCGCCCCACTGTCTAATAATGCTTTTACTATTACTCCCTCATGATTTTCTGATTTTTTCAACTCCACTTTTATCCAGACTTCTCTTAGTGGCTATAGTGTGCACTATACATCTCTTACTCTCTCAGTTGTATTAGTGGAATTTATTTTATTGCCCAATTTTTCTGGGCACAATACACTATATAGATTATTGAAGGCCAGTTGAGAGCTCACTGTCCTCCATTTTCTTTTGCCAATTCTTGTGGTGTTTCTACTACACTTCTCTTATGTCTTTCCCAGCAATTTTTGGCCATGTGGTCCTACTTTCCACATACATAACATGTTTTGTTTTCTTCTCTTCCTCTGTCTATGTCTATTGCATTTGGGTCTCTCCTTGGACCTGTTTGATTTCCTTCTTTATATCCTCCTCCTGTGCTTGGTGTTCCTGCTCTCCATGTTATTTGCTCTTCTCTTCCTCTGTATGATCCCCCCATATCCTCCTCTTGGCTGTGCATTTCCTTCTGGGCACATTGCATTCCTCTCTAATATCCTTTTCTCTGCTCTGCTTTGTCTCTGGTTTCTGTCTAATCTTACTACTCTTTCTTGCCACTCTCCAATGATGGTCAGCAGTTCCTCTGCTTCTGCTAGCTTCCTTCTAATTGCTCTATTTAACCCCCTCTTGAATTCTTCAATAAGGGGTTTTTTCTCATAGCCACTCCCCATGATAACCTTCTTGAACTCTTGCACATACTTATCACATGTTCTTCCTTCCTGCTCTATTGTCCTTAGCTGCTCAAATCTTTCTTTCTTTCTCTGATGTCTCTCCAAACTTATCTCTTATTTTTTTGAATAATGCCTCTACTGTCTTTATTTCTGACTCTTTCTTGGCCAGTTTGTCTAACAAATTATCCTTTTATGCTTCTATCACTCCTTCTTGTACATATGATAATACCTAGGCAATCTGGATTGTTACTGTTGTCATAGGACCTGATGGAATAGAAATAGAGGTAGAAAAGGTAGATGGAGTGCTTAATTGGCTACAGCCGAAAAATGTGAAAGACATTAGGAAATTCTTGGGCTTTGCAAATTACTACAAGAGGTTCATTAAAGATTTCGCCAGAGTAGCTAGGCCGATGAATGTGCTTACATGGAAGGATAAGAAGTGACGGTGGGAGGAAGTACAACAGAAGGTATTTAAGGAGCTAAAAAGGATCTTCACAAGTAAACCAGTACTAGCAGCCCTAGATTTAGACAAGGAATTCAGCATGAAAGCTGATGCTTCAAACTATGCAACTGGAGGAGTACTATCAATGAAGTACTCAGACGAAAAGTAGAGACTGGTTGCTTTCATTTCCAAATCTCTTAGTGATACAGAAAGAAATTATGAGATATACAATAAAGAAATGCTAGCAGTCATTAGATGCCTAGAAGTATAGAGACACTTCCTAGAAGGAATAGTAGTTAAATTCAAGATCTGCACAGACCACAAAAATCTTGAATACTTCATGAAGGCATAAAAGTTAAACAGGAGACAAGCAAGATAGGCCTTATACCTATCAAGGTTCGACTTTATGCTAAAACATATTTCAGGGAGTAAAATGGGAAAAGCAGACAGTTTGAGCAGGAGGCTAGACTGGGAGATTAGAGTGGAAAAGAATAACAAGGATAAGACATTAGTAAAGCCAAAGTGGTTAGAAGTGAGGGAGACAAAAGCAGTAGAAATCATAATAGATAGAGTAGATCTACTAGAGGAAGTTAGAAAGTCCAAAGTGAAGGATGACAAAGTGGTAAAGGTGGTAGAGGAAATGAAACGAGCAGGAGTGAAGATGCTGAGAGATGAAGAGTGGAGAGAAGTAGACGGTGTTACGCCGCTAGAGAATTTTCTGTGAAAATGTAGCATGGGATAAAAGTTATAATCCTGGATTTTGCTATTGGAATCCACTCTAGAGACTTCCTACAAGCCCCAGACATAATCTAGACCCAAGATTGGGTACTTCTCTTAAGTAGTGACCAAGCTACCACATGCTAAGAATAGCATAT
>Ga0153965_1000053_pt1 | contig 17791 bp, 15 predicted proteins | sample TSFL049MetaG_FD_104707 | JGI IMG/M metagenome (GOLD analysis project Ga0153965, IMG submission 104707) | Attine ant fungus gardens microbial communities from Florida, USA - TSFL049 MetaG | ecosystem: Host-associated > Fungi > Mycelium > Unclassified | place: USA: Florida, Paynes | collected... | reverse complement strand
TCAATGTTTGTACATAGACTTTATTAATTACCTATAAATAGTCATCTGTCCTTTTCTTAGAACAAAGAACAGCCTCCATAAGGTTATGTTATCACTATATTAAGCACAAAGGTACTACCATATGTAGAACAATAGGTAGTAGCATGTGATGATCTATCCTAGTGCATAGACTATTACTTTCCTGTATATAAGGACTCCTTGTCTGAGGGTTAGACCTCAGACTTAACAACATCTTTGTTGCTTGTCTAACTTTGCTTTTTTGAGCATTTTGAATATTCAATTCACCAATCACCAATCAGTAAGTAGCCATTTGTAATAAGTACCTAGTTATTATGCAATTATCCTGTATTATCTCTTTAGTCTAGTTCTCCAATAAGCAACCTAATTAAACTACTAGCTGTTGGTCCTTGCTTCAAGTCCTTGGGCTTGACAGTAGAACTAGACTACATATTGGACTAGATGTCCAATCTTCCTAGGAACTCTCCTCTTCTAGACCCTAGAACCAATCATCAAATTTGCTATGATGGCTTGTGCTCTGGACCCTCCTGCAAACTATCCTCTACCCCAGTAGAATGCCCTTTCATAGCTACCTAAGCATGCACTCAACTTTGAACATCATAAGAACCCTTGGGAGAACTTGAGGAAAAAATTCTTCTAGCAAGAGCAGTTGAACCTGAAATAGTCCTAGTCTTACCCTCTGAGCATGACCTATTATTAAACTAGGGACTATTCCCAGATTGGAAAAACTTAGATCTATGCTTATTGTTGTTGGCCATAGTCTAACAACCCAAACTATACTACCAAAGTAAACACAGAGGTATTTATGAGCCAGATACTTTCAGTAAGAGAACAGCTAATAATCTCTAAGTATTTGTCTTTCAATGCCAAATCTACTTTAGGGCCTGTGAGGATGATTTCATTGCAAACTCAGAGAAAATATACTTTGCAATTTCCTATCTCATCAGCATTGTTAAGACTCTAGACCTTAGTTGAATATACATTTCAACTTAAAGCCTATATCTAACACTTGATATCTTCATGCTCCTTGTTAGAGGATTTGGTTAAGGTTTTCAGTGAAGTTATATCAGAGAAGAGATGTCAATGAGACTTTGAGTAGCACCCTTGAGATTATCCTAAGACAAGTAAGAGTACTGATCTCTCAAAGTAATAAGAATACTGGGAGGAATACAAAAAGAGAGAACTTGCTGTTCCCTTTTCTTTCTGGTCTGTATTTATTCTAACTAGGTATTGTGACTATGTTACAATATGGTAATACTACTTGTAACTAAAGGTGACTAGTTAAGTAACAGTCTGGTAACAGAAGCTAAGAAGATGACAAGTTAAGTTAATGTCTAATAATGGATTAGTCTGATGTTATCCCATTTAGCACAAGTCTGAAAATAGAAAGAGAAATAGTCTGAGACTTTTCTGAAAAGTCCTATTTGTATCATGAGTCCATTGTCTCTTTAGAGTTCTCAGATATCTAGCACATTACTGCATTGTGATGTTCTTGTCTGTCACAACCCTATGACAACTAGAGGTCACACCAGCCTGTTGCCATCAAAGTTAACTGTACAGTTTTCTAGGTATTAATATCTCTAGCCTTATTATAGTCTTTAGTTTTGTTGTCTCAAGCAAAAACCCTAGGAATTCCTACTCCTTTGCTTGTCTATTATTTGAGTTCAGATTGTGTAGGGAAGAGACTCAATCAACTGATATCACTCACTTCTACTAAATTGAGGCTTGATAGTACAATAAAACTGTTATTCCTTGCATACTATTAGGATGTCTAGAAACCCCACACCTAACCCCCATTTAGAATAACATATCTGGCACAAAGGCAACTGCCCAGATAATCTCCAAGAGAGAACAGTCACATCTGTTAAGAGATCTCTTATGGCTATCCAGACCAGGAGCCAACAGTTTATCTCCTAGGGACTACTAGAGGATATCAGAGAGATGTTAGGATGTGAGAGAAGCAAGGGCAAAGTTTTAGCTTCAGGATCTCTCCAATCAGACCCATCAGAACCAATACCCACTAACCAGGAGATCTCCAACCTTGAACTTTGCATTGTATTGTTAGTCTTATTTAGAAACAACCAACCCCAACCAAAGAAAAAACATCAAACTATTAGAGAGCCAGATCTGTTTAGTGGGAGTGAACCAGACAAGCTTCAAGTGTTCCTATTTTAATGTCAAATTTATTTTAGGGCCAGTAAAGGAGAATTTACTGAGAACTCAGAGAAAATTTTCTTTGTAATTTCTTATCTTAGGGGCATTGTCTTGGACTACTTTGAACCATTCATTATAGAACTAGATTCCTTCTACTCTCTGGACTTCTTGGAAGATTGGCCAGCCTTTGTCCAATAGCTATCTAATGTCTTTGGGTCATACTCTCTAGAAGATGACAATAAAGATGCCACTGTTGCTATTCCTTTTCCCCATGATAGAAGAGCAACTGACTACTTCATTTGTTTTGCCAAGTACCAGAACTGGATCTGGTAGGATGACAGGTCCTTTTGCAAAGTAGTAAAAAACACCATACTCACAAGGATTAGCAAGGAATTATATTACAGCCAGGAGGATTTATTATCATTTGAAGAATACAAGAGGGCTGTGATGAGAATTAATGACAATCACTGGAGACAGGTTCAGGATGACAAAAACAAGATCAATATGGCCTGCACCTTACAGTGTCACTTGCCAGGACTCCCTAAAACCAAAATCTACTGTAATGACCCTGTTGAGCAACCAAAGGTATTGGAAACTGCCTTGTCAAGCCAACAAAGAGCCTGGAATACTCCTTTCCCTACCTAATTACCAGAATCATCCCTGTTCTTGAGCATTCTAAAACCTGACAGCTGTCTGACAATGGTAGAATACAACTGCCAAATGAGCCTGGGGCTTTGTCTATATTGTGGGCAGTCTGGTCACTTGATAAGATTGTGCCTCAAGCAAGTCAGGAGAAACCCAGCAATACCAGGGGCAAAACTAGCTTACATTGAACCTAGCACTACTATACCAGAGGAGAGAGAAAAATAGGAGACAGTTGTCCTACTCCCAAGAGAACTGATTGCTTGAAGATCACCCAGAAGCCATGGCCTTGGTTGGGGATAGTAACATTCTCAAAGACAAGATCCTTATTTGTTGACCTTTGCTTATTGTTGGTACTAGGGGTGTTTAAAGAACTCATTGATTTAGGCTCTTTGGACTGTTTTTTGAACTCAAAATTTGTGATTAGTAACAAGCTTAGAACACAGGAGATTGACCCACTCTCTCTCATCTTAATAGATGGCACTGTGAATTGCTATGTAAATCAAGTAGTATCCCTACTAATTCAACTACCTTGCAGGTTATTGTGCATGATCAAATGCTATGTAATGCCCTTGGACAGCTCTTATGAACTGGTATTGGGTCATAACTAGCTCAGAGAATAGAACCCTACCATAGATTGGCTACACAGCATTGTAGTCCTATCAAAACTACCCACATCCAAACCAGCCAATATGTCAATAGCACCAAAACCCTAGGAACCATTTGTATGAATACCTACTCCCCCTTTTACCAGTGTGAGCAAACCTCATATATCTCTTATCAATGCTTTAGTATACCAGAGAGCTTGCAAATTGCAAGGAGCCATTCTGTTTTAACTACAATTATCAGTATCACAGGAGGTAACTAGCTGCACCAGGCAAGTAGGGGATGACTCACCTGATCTGAGTAAGGTACCTATTGACTACCATCAGTATGCCAAGGTATTCAGTAAGGAAAGGTCCAAGTAACTACTACCATACTGCCCCTATGACTTGTCTATCTAGTTGGAGAGTGAGAAAATATCCCCCCTTAGACCAATCTACTTGTAATGATCAACCTCATTGCCTTCAGGTGTTCTACACATAGACCACATCTTTGTTTCATATTACTTCATATATCTAATGGCTCAGTCAGCACCTCACTGGTGGGGCATGTTCTTTACTTAGCAAACCTCATGTTCACCATATATATTACTCATTTCCACCTTATGGTAAATAGGTATATATATAGTAGATATTCTTCTATATTCCTTACACTTTACCAATTGTATCATTTTCTTCCTTCCTCAACTCTCATATCATCCTCAAGTCTTTACTTGAAGTTGTAACCTGAGTTACTCCTCAAGGTTATAACATTTGGTAAAGTATCACCAACTCACCTTGCAACTGGGAGGATGGCAAACTAGCAGACTAGCCATTGGTATATTATAAAGATTGCTGCTGAATGTATAATCAGAGCACAGGAGATAGAAGACCTCAAAGAATGACTCAGTTTAGTTCACATTAGTAAAGAACAATTAGAGTACTAAGAAAAGTCCAAAGAACAAGACAAGACAGAATCAGAGGCCAATAAAACAAGCAATGAAAAAAAACTCAACAAGTTAAGCAATATACCATCAGTAGGACAACCAAAGAGAAACATGCCTGGAACACATGTAGGCACACCAGCACCAATGGCTAGGACGGTACCAGCACTAGCAAAGGTTATAAACCACAAATCAATGGTCCTAAAACCTAGATGGTTCACTGGGGACAGGAAGATGTTTGAAGATTGGTAGAAAGCTATGAAGCTCTACCTCAGAGCAAACAAAGTCACAAACACCAATGAAAAGATCATTGCAATACTAAAAAGGTTTCATGGAGGAACTGTAGGAGCATTTGCATAATAGAAGCTTGACAAGATAGAACAAGACAATGATACACTAAGTTAGGATGCTTTTGAAGCAGAATTACAACTAGTATATAGTGACAAAATGAAAGAAGCCAATGCAAAATGGTACATTGAAACATTCATACAAGGTAGGAAGCATATTGCAGACTTCCTTATCAAATTTATGGCTTTAGCAAGCAAAGCACAGACAGATAATCAGCATACAATATTTTTGCTAAAAAAGAACGTAAACAGGGAAATTATCAGAGCTATAATGGCATATCCACCAATTCAAGCCCCAAAGAGTCTAAAATAGTGAAAGGTAGTAATCACAGCAGTTGAACAAGGATACAAGTGGACTAATATCTGCTATGACTATAGGACAGGTTCAGAAATAACATATGGAGAAATAGACAAACCAATAAAAATAGAATGACAATAGAATAATAGACAAGGATGCAAAGCCAAGTGTTACAATTGTAATAGATTTGGACACATAGCAAAAGATTGTCGATAACCAAAGAAGGAGAAGAAATCACAAGGATATTTCAAGTGTGGCAAAGAAGGACATATCGCCATAGGATACAGAGCACCTCAATAAATAAAAACCAGGAATTCACAATAAGGGGATTCAAATGATGAAGAGCAGAAGAGTTTTGTCGAAGGTTCAGAGTAGGCACAATACAACAAAGTACTGTAAATAGTTCTGCCAAGAATCAATATGTTATTTCACAATAGAGAGAACATTTGAGGGAACTTATAGTGTATCCAACAATTAGAACAAAAGACAGAAGAAAACTCAAGGTCAAGCCGTTAATTGACTCTGGATGTACGAATACTACTATTGCCAGGAAAACAGTTGAAAAAAAAGGGATACCCACCAAATTACTTCCAAAACCATTTGATATATATAATTCAGATGGATCAAGAAATGGAAAAAAGACAATTAAAGAATTTGTACCCTTAGAAATCAACTCAAATGGACATATCAAACAAATCAATGCAGTGGTATCAGAAATCAAGAAAACAGATCTATTCCTAGGACATGGCTGGCTAGTAGAACACAACCCAGAAGTAGACTGGAAAGAAAGAGTCATATGGTTTACAAGATACCCAGGACACTGCAAAACAGAACATGAATCTATACGGTTTACCTTATGGTCAAGGAGACTACTATCAAAGGAAGAAGAAGAATCAAAGAGAGAAGACAAAGAACTTGATCTAACAAATCCTGAAGATCTTCCAAAATACATCCAATAATTCATACACTTATTCAACAAAAAGAAATTTGAAAAACTACCTGATCAACAAGAATGGGACCATGAAATCAATCTAATGGAAAAAGTACCAAAGGAACTCAATGCAAAGGCCTACCCAATGACACTCAAAGAAAAAGAAACACTCAGTCAATGGCTAGATGAACAACTAAAAGCAGGACTCATTATAGAGTCAAATTCAAGATATGCAGCACCATGCTTCTTTATCCCAAAGAAAAATAGAATACTATGATTGGTACAAGACTACAGATGGCTAAATCAACACACAATCAAGGATAAAATGCTACTATCCCTGATCAACAAAGTAATTGACAAACTCAAAGATACAAAATACTTCAACAAATTGGACCTAATTTAGGATACAATAACATACAGATAAAAGAAGGTAATGAATGGAAAGCAGTCTTTTTGATGAACAAAGGACTATTTGAACCAAAAGTGATGTACTTTGGACTGTGCAACTTGCTAGGAACATTTTAATGGATGATGACAAGTATATTCTGAGAACTATTACATGAAGGAATCTTAGCAAATTACATAGATAACTTCATAATCCTAGCAGAAACAAAGGAAGAACTAGAAAAACATACTATCAGATTCCTCAAAATAGCAAAGAAATACAATTTGTGTTTCAAACAGTCAAAATATGACTTCAATGCCACAGAAATATCCATACTAGGAGTACAGGTTGGAAATAGAGAAGTACAGATGAAAGAAGAAAAGGCCAAAGCAATCAAGAAATGGAAGACACCAACAAAAATAAAAGATGTCAAAAGCTTCCTAGGTTTTGCAAACTTCTATTGATGGTTTATCAAAGATTTCAGCCACATCACAGTACTATTAAATTGACTAAAAGGGAAAGGAGAATGGAAATGGACAGAAGAAGAACAAAATACATTTGAAGAGTTGAAATAAAAAATAATAACACAACTAGTACTGGCCCTACCCAGAAGAGAAGGAAAATTCAGGGTAGAAGTAGATATATCAGGACACACAATCGGAGGAGTTCTTTCACAAGAACAAGAAGGCAAATGGAAACCAGTCACCTTCTTATTAAGAACAATGTCACTTGCAGAAAGAAACTATGAGATATATGACAAGAAATTACTGGCAATAGTTGAAGTACTAGACAAATAGTGACAATACCTATTAGACACAGTCAAGAAATTTGAAGTATGGACAGACCACAAAAACCTAAAATACTTCAAAGAACCACACAAACTTAATGGTCAACAAGCAAGATAGTATCTCAAATTACAAAACTATGACTTTACCCTATAACATATCCCAGGAAAGACAAATATGAAAGTAGACATATTGTCTAAAAGGGAGAAAGTGGACATGAAAGAAGACAACCAAGATATTCAGATGCTCAAAGAAGAGTTGTGGATATAATGAACAACAAGTCAAGATGGAATACCTATCGTATTACTCAGACAAGAACATTTACAAGTAATGGAAGAAAGAATACAAGAACAAATCAAGAAAATCCAAACAAGGGAACAAGAAGTAACAAAACAATTAGAGAAAAAAGATGGACAAGTATGGGAAGAAAATAGAATCATCTACATAGATGGTAAGATCTATGTTCTAAGAAACAGACAACTTCAAGATGAAATACTTAGTAACAACCACAATCTACCAGACATTGAATGCCCAGGACAACATAGAATGATAGAATTAATCAAGAGAAACTATTGATGGTTAGGAATACACAATGATGTATAAAAATACATTCAAGGATGCTAGGAATGTCAACAGAACAAGGTGCAACACATGAAAAAAGTGGTACCTTTACATCCCTTACCTACACCAAAAACACTATGGAAGAAAATCAACATTGACATCATAGGACCCCTGCCAAGATCAGAAGACAAAGACGCTATTTTGGTAGTTGTGGACTGATTCTCCAAAATGATCAGACTTATAGCTACAACTACTTCAATCTCCTCAAGTAAAGTAGCAAGGATATATTGGGACAACATATGGAAATTACATGGCATACCAAAGAAGATTATCAGTGACAAAAGACCCTAATTTGCATCAACATTCATGGGAGAACTGTGCAAAGCATTAGGAATCAAAAGAGCAATGTTAACAGCCTACCATCCTCAAACCAATGGTCAAATAGAAAGAATCAATCAAGAAGTTGAAGTGTTCCTAAAACACTATATCAACTACAGACAAGATGATTGGACAAAATGGCTAGCAACTGCAAAATTCCAATATAATAACAAAGAACATGCAGCAACAAAATATACCCCATTCTATATGAACTATGAAAGACACCTCTGGAAAGGAAATCTAACAGCAGAAATAGAGATACCAAGTTGGAAAGAACTACTAAAGAAGATGGAAATAACAAGAGAAGAAGCAAGGATAGCTATGGAAAGGACAAAAGACATAATGAAAAGGCAATATGACAAGAGAAGACAACAGGCACAAGATCTCAAAGTAGGAGAACAAGTGTAGCTAGAGACAAAGAACATTCAAACAAACTAACCCTCAAAAAAGCTGGACCAGAAAAGATATAGACCTTTTACAATCAAAGAGGAAATTGGACAAGGAGCATACAGACTAGAACTTCCAGAAGAATAGGCTATATATGATGTTTTTAATGAAGACCTGTTAACATATTGCAAAAAGGCAGAATTTGCAAGTCAACACAAGGATCCAGCACTACCACCTAATATTATCAATAAGGAAGAAGAATACAAAGTAGAAGAAATCAGGGAACATTGCAAAAAAGGAAGAGGCACTCAGTTCCTAGTGCACTAGAAAGGATATGGAAATGAATATAACTAATAGATAGCAGAAGCAAATTTAAAACATGTAAAAGAGGCAATTCAAGACTATTGGACACAGCTTTTGAGTTGAAACCTATAAAAGAGAGGACTAAAGGTTATTTTCTTGACATTTCAAATGTACACCAGCACTCAAGAAATACTTCTAAATATGTCCTCCTTCACCAACACTACTACCAATGCCTCTACTACTGCTGCCTCCCTCACCTGGAACCAGAAAACCTATAACAAGATCATATGTCATAACAACAAGACCAAAGATTGGGCAAACAAAATGGATTATATTATCTAAGCCATTAAAGCTATGGCAGGACTTGAAGAAAAAGTAGAAGAATTAGTTAGGATAGCCGATATTATCAACAACACCATGGTAGATGCAGAAACAGGAATATTACTTGCAGAAGAAGAATATCGCACAGACATTGCTACACAATTTTATGAAGTGGCAGAAACACTCAGGCTCATTCTACATGATGCTCTACTCTAACAATTCTATAGTATCCAATATAACCTGGTGAATGAATTAATGACATGCCAAGGCCATGGACATCTAGTAATCAATAATCATATTTGAGGACTACAAGAGTCATTTGCTCACACTAATCAATTTACCTCTTTTTTACAAGTCAAACCAATAGTTCCTCCAAAAGAAAATAAAGAAAAAGAAGTCATCTTAATATGACCCTCTCCACCACCACCTGATGACAAATCCACAACTGTGTCATCAAATGATGAATCCATATTATCAGCAACAGAAAACCCTAACAATCAAATAATCAAAGAAATCAATAATCTTATCACGTTTCTAAAACAATTCAAAGCACCAAATAACGTTACTTGTTTTCTACTACCTGCTGGATATTATACCATCAGCAAAAATGAAGAGAACAGCTCAAGATATTAAAATTGGATTGTTAAAGAATTAATAAAATCTAAACAAAATTTGGAAACAGTATAAAGGGAATTCAAGATACCATTATATGCTGGAGGACCACCACATGAACCATGGTTCATTACAGAAGCACTAGATAAAGGTTACATTGTTGGACCACAAAAGAAGTCAGTGGCTATTTACGCTATGGGAAAAAAAAGGTTATAGGATGTTCATGAGGACATGAACTCTGAAACGGAAATATTATAATGATCAACCTCATTGCCTTTAGGTGTTCTATATATGGACCACATTTTTATTTCATATTACTTCATATATCTAATAGCTCAGTTAGTATCTCACTAGTGGGGCATGTTCTTTACTTAGCAAACCTCATGTTTGCCACATGTATTACTTATTTCTACCTCATGATACATAGGTATATATACAGTAGATATTCTTCTGTATTCCTTACACTTTACCAATTGTATCATTCTCTTCTTTTCTTAACTCTTATATCATCCTCAAGTCTTTACTTGAAGTTGTAACCTGAGTTACTCCTCAAGGTTATAACACTACTCATTGTCAACACTGGAACTCCAAACATTGAGAGAGTTCATTGACAAAAACTTACATATGGGTTTTATTTGACCATCACAATCATTTTGTGGGGTGCTAGTTCTGTTTGTCAAAAAAAAGGACAGCTTGTTAAGGTTATGTATAGACTACCAAGGACTGAACTGACTCATCCAGAAGAACAGATATCTAATCCTACTGCTCACTGATCTTCTTGATGCCCCCAAAAGAGCCTGGGTCTATACAAAAATAGATCTGCAAAATGCTTACTATTTAGTACAAATAACAGATATCAATGAGTAGAAAATGACATTCTATACTTGCTATGAATTCTATGAATGGTAGGTAATGCCATTTGGTCTCTTGAGTGTGCCCTTGATGTTTTAGAGATTCATGAACAAGTTATTTGTGGACCTGCTAGATATATGCATAATCGTCTACCTTAATGACATCTTGATTTATTTTGAAAATCTGAAAGAACACAAGAAACAGGTCAAAGAGGTTCTGAGATGGTTGAAAGCCAATAGACTATACATATTTCCTGGCAAATGTGAATTCCACCAGAAGCAGGTTGAATTTCTCAGTTTTATCCTGAGTCCCAAGGATCTGCAGATAGATAGGGAGAAGGTATGCATCATTCAGGAATGGCCCTCCTACATCAATTGAAGAATGTACAATCCTTTTTGGGGTTTGTAAATTTCTATAGAAGATTTATAAACATTACTCTGAAATTGTTGTACCTTTGACAAGACTCACTAAAAAGGATATCCCTTAGTTGTGAAGTGAGGACTGCCAACAGGCCTTCAACATCCTCAAGTTAGCATTCATGTCAGCACTAATACTAACTCACTGAGATCCAAATGTGCCAATTTTCATAGAGTTAAATGCCTCTGATTACACCTTGGCCACAATCCTGTCCACAGAAGTGGGCACCAAAATCCATCTGATTGCCTTCCACTCCTGAACATTTAGTGTTGCCAAAATGAACTATAACATATATGACAAGGAGCTATTAGCCATATATGAAGCTTTTCACAAGTGGAAACATTACCTTGAAAGGATGAGTATTCCAGTAGAGGTCCTAAAAAACCTAACCTACTTCCAAGAGTCAAAATCTCTCTCTGGACATCAGGCCAGGTAGTTGGAGTTCCTTTTGTACTTTAACATGGTTATTAAATTCCAACCAGGATGCTTGGGGACCAAGCCAGATATGCTAACCTGTAGGTGGGACCTTTACCCAAAGAACAGCAACAACAACTTTCTAGAAGCAAACCCCCAGAATTACTACCCCCTAATTCTCAGCAAAACAACTTTCTCTATCTGCAAGAGTGACATACCTGAGTACTATTTTATCCCAGATGGTCCAGACCCTCAATCACAAAGTACTACACTGGAGCATTAGAGAGGCCATCCTTACTAACCCAGAACTTGCAAAATGACTAGAAAACCCAACTCCCTCAGGAGACGACCAATAGTCTGTAAATACAAATAGTCTTCTTTGTTGGAAAGGGCACATCTTTGTGCCAGAAGAACAGGAACTATGCTTACAGGTACTATGTGCAAAACATAATCATGTACTGGCAGGTCACTTTGGCTAGTCAAAGATACTTTCTCTTGTTTGCAGGAAATATTTCTGGCCAAAACTCTGGAAATTCATAGTTGACTATGTGAAATCTTGCAGCGTTTGTGTAAAGAATAACTCTAGACAACACTAGCTATATAGTTACCTAAAATAGCTCCCTATTCCCTTGCAACCATAGAACTCAATTTTGATGGACTTCATCAAACAACTGCCCCCATTAGAAGGCTTTACAGAAATCCTTGTGATTGTTGACCAGTTGACTAAACAGGCTATGTTTATCCTAGCTTATAGGTCAATTGATGCCCCTGGGCTAGCCCACTTGTTCATCCAATATATATTCTCTAAACACAGGATGTCAGCAGCTAAAGTCCAATGACCGGAATTAAGCCAACTGTCTCTTTGTTCAGTGTTTGACAAAAAGAACTTGATAGAGTTCCTGTTAGATTCTATACACTATTTATATAAGCAGAGTAACCCTAACCCTGTCTTTTTATCTCGCACTTCCTTATGAGTCAATATGCTCTCGTGCATCCGTTATTTAAAAGAAAAAGAAAAAGAAAAGAAAAAGAATATTCAAAACTAAAAGAAAAGAAAAAGAAAAGAAATATTAAATAATGACTTAGCTGTTTTGCCAAGTCATGACACAGGGTTCCCTCATATATCACTTCCAACAGGGGATTAGAATTTATCTTTAGATTTTTCAAATCACTAGCAATAGCATTGCAAATGAAGTTATACTACACCTCAGGCTACCACCCTGAGGCAGATGGATAGACTGAGAGGACAAACCAAACTCTTGAGCAATATCTAAGGACTTACTATAACTACCAGCAGTCAGACTGGGCCTACTTACTCCTTCTGGTAGAATTTGCCTACAACAATATGTCTTCAGCAACCACAAAAGAGTCACTCTTCTTCACAAACAAGGGTTATCACCTCCAACTGCAGATCTAAACTGACTTAGAAAACCTATCTGAGACTTCGAGACCTTACTTAGCAAAACTCAAGGCAGTTCATGAGGAACTAAAAAGGAACATTGTGGCAGCTCAGGACTGTTATCAAGGTCCAGTAGACTCAAAATAATCCCTGGCACCAAAAATTCAAATAGAAGACTTTGTATTCATACTAGCTAATATCATGACTTGGCAAAACAGCTAAGTCATTTTCTATTTTTCTTTTTGTTTTGTTTTGTTTGATTTAGTTAGATCATTACTAAGGTAGAGCATGGAAAAGCATCACATGATAGTCACATAGTCACAAAGCATGATATCAGTCATATCAGTCACACATTGTCACATTATACATCACAGTCACAACATGTGATAAGGTAAACATATGATGGGAATAACATGAGGACCATGGGAGGATGTTGCACAGCCACTAGAGTAAAATGTATAAGTAGTATACAAAATCAAATAGAAACTTTATTAAGTTCTCCTTGTCAACTCTGACTTGGAGTGGACTTAAGTCATTGTAGCTAGAGTCTTATAGCTAAGTTTATCTAGACCACCTGCCCATCCAAAAAACTATCCAAAAAGTTCTTAGGACCATTTGAAATCATAGGAAAACCTAGTTCCCACTTTTATCAAGTCAAATTGCCAGCCTACCTTAGGTCAATTCACCCAGTCTTCCATATCTCTCAACTAGAACCAGCATCACCTAGCAACATTAAGGGTCGTCACAATCCACCCCCTTTACCCATTGAAGTTGAAGGGGATATTGAATAGGAAATAGCATAAGTATTAGACTCCAAACTCGATTGCCAGTGTAAATCTCTTCTTCTTTACTATGTTCAATGGATAGGTTACAAAGGGACAGATGATGAATTCTCATAGCTAGGGGCTGATGAGTTAAACCATACATTGGAGTTGGTACAGGAATTCTATGAACAGTATCCACAGAAACCAGGACCACACTATCTGACCTCCTTAAGGCCATGAGGGCATGACTATAAGAGGGGGGCACTATTATAACCCCATGACAACTAGAGGTCATACTAGTCTGTTGCCATCAAAGTTAATAGTATAGTTCTCCAGGTATTAATACCTCTAGTCTTACTATAGTCTTTAGTTCCATTATCTCTAAGCAAAAACCCTAGGAATTCTTACTCCTTTGCTTGTCCATTATTTGAGTTCAGGTTGTGCAGGGAAGAGACTCAATTAACTGACATCACTCACTTCTGCTAAATTGAGGCTTGGTCTAGCATTGCCAACATCTCATCTACTAACCACTCATTATTAGACCATAGCTGATAATAACTGTAGTCTCACTCAATGTTCATAACAGGCATAGCCCTCAATTACTTCAAACCCTACATTAACAAACCTAGCCCCTCACAGTTCCTTGACTTTCTAGAAGACTAGTTAGCATTTGTACAAAAACTGTCCAATATCTTTGGATCTTATTCTCTAGAAGATAATAATGAGAATGCAATTGTTGTAATTCCTTTTCTAGCTGACAAAAAGGCAATAAACTATTTTATTTACTTTGTAAAGTACCAAAACCAAATTAGATAGGATGATTGATCCCTCTAAACAGTGGTAAAAGATACCTTACCTTTCAGAATAAGTAATAAGCTCCAATTTAGTAGAGAGGATTTGTTTATCTTTGAGGGTTTGAAAAGAGCAGTTATGAGAATTGATAGCAACTATTGGAGGCATGTCTAGGATGGAAAAAACAGACTCTGACTTGCCAGATCCCTTCAGGACCCATATGTGTCATAACTTGGCAAAACATCTAAGTCATTTCTATTTTTTCTTTTAGTTTCTTTATTCTGGGCTTACTATTACAACAATAGAGCATGGGAAGACATCATGTGACTTAGTCACAAAGTCACAAATCATGACATTGGTCACATTGGTCATGTCACACAAGTCACAGTCACAACATGTAATGAGGTAGACATATAACAGGAATAACATGAGGACCATGGGAGGATATTGCACAGCTATTGTAGTAAAATATATAAGTAGTATAGAAAATCAAATGAGAACTCTATCGAGTTCTTCTTGTTAACTCAGACTTGGAGTAGATTTAAGTTGTCTTGGCTAAAGTCTTATACTCTGTGAGAAGCAATAGGTCCAACCCTCCAAAATCAACAATTGTGAATTGTCATGACTTGGCAAAACAGCTAAGTCAATATTTATATTTCTTTTCTTTTTCTTTTTTTTTATTTTCTGATTATTGTTTTTCTTTTATATTTTCTTTTCTTTATTTTCTTATTGATGGACATGCTAGAGGAAAGTGACTTATAGGAAAGCGTGGGACAAAATGGAGGGTTAGGGTTACTCTTCATGTATAAATAGTGTAAAAATCTAACAGGAACTCTATTGAGTTCTCTTTGTTAATCACTGAACAAAGAGCAGTTGGCTTAATTCCAGCTTGGAGTTTAGCTTTCTTACATAAATAGAAACTTACTACTTGAGTAATTAGCACAAGACAGACCCAGGCCAACCTCTCCTATTGTCCCTGCCCCTACATAATCATCATCTTTACTAGTACCATTCCTAGGACCAAATAGACAATTAACTCCTACTGAATATCAATGTTGTCTAAACTTGGGCCTTTGCATGCACTGCAAATAGTCAGGTCACCTGGCTAGGAACTACCCCAAACAAGTTGCCAGGAACTTGCCTACTACAAAGGCTTGTAGGGCCCTAATTGATTTTTTCTTCCCACTCCCAGAGTCTTTAAAAAACAAAACATTAGTCTTTTTAGTTCCTAGGGGAACAATTGCTTTTCTAAGCCCTAAGAACCCCTACTGAAACTAAGTGCTACCAAGACTAGATTTGCCAAGGCCTTACATGTCATCTTGTGTTCTTTGGGCATTCCTGGGGTCTTCAGAAGCTTGGTAGATTTAGGCTTGTATAATTGCTTCATAAGTTCTGTGTTTGTTCTGGCTCATGACCTAAAAACTCATTCTATTTCTCTCCTGTCCTTGTCTCTGATAGATGGTACCATAAAAATAACCTTGTATCTCAGGTTGTTAACCTACCAACTGAGTATAACTGTGGCTCATTGTGCATGTGGGAATTCTTTGTGATAACCCTGAATGACTCTTGTGAGGTAGTACTAGGCCTTGACTAATTGCAATATGTTAACCCTTCAATCAATTAGAGTCTGAATAAGTTAAATTTAAATGCATATACCTATAAGACCCCTATTAAGCCCTTATCTAACTCCAATCATTTACTTGTCAGTTCTAAATCCAAGGGTTCAGTCGACTCAAACTTGTACCAAGAGATACCTGGGGTATTCTTGATTAATATAGTGGCTTATGCTTACATCTACAGAACCAAGGGATCAATGGCATTTCAACTTACTATTAGAGACCCAGACACCATCTGTAACTATTTGATGAGAGTAGGGGAGACTGAAACAGATATGAGCCAGGTCCCCAATAATTATCATGAGTTTGCTAATATTTTTAGTACATGATAGACCAAATAACTGTCCCTCATTGCCCCCATGATCTCATTATCCACATTGAAAATAGCTCAATCCCCCCTGTGGGTCCTATTTACTTATTCTTGTCTATAGAGTTATGCACTTTACAAAACTTCATAGAGGAGAATATCAAGGTCAGTCTGATTTGACCATCTAGGTTACCCTATAGGGCACTAGTACTCTTTGTAAAGAAAAAAGATAAATCTCTCTACTTATATATTGATTACCAAGGGCTAAATAAGATTACTTGGAAGGACCACTATCCAATCCTCCTCATATCTAATCTCTGTAAGACTTTAGCTAAGACAACTTAAATCTACTCCAAGTCTGAGTTGACAAGGAAAACTCAATGGAGTTCTCATTTATTCTTGTACACTACTTATACAATTACTACATGGTCTGTGTACTATCTTCCTATGTTCCTCATGTGACTTGATCATGTGATGTGACTATGTGACATCCATTTTTATGTGACTGTGACACTTGTGATGTAACACTTTCCTATACTTCTTATGTAGTAAGTCCAAAAGAAAAGGAAATATAAATAATAACTTAGTTGTTTTGCCAAGTTATGATACCTAAAGCTAAATAACCTTCTAAAGAGTAATCATCATTCCTTTGCATGTATGAGTCACAATGGACCCCAACACAAGGTTTATATAGTAAAGGATATAAATGAGTAAATACTATCCAATTATCAGGTTAAGTCTTGAACACAATGCCTAGGTATGGTACTGTATCTCCACCTGTAGTTCTTAACTGACTGCAAAGTCCCTTTAAGCCAAGGGCCCAGCTATATATGAAGATGACTAATAATCATAATAATTGTTGGTCAAGGGTTAATCAAGATGAGATAAGAGTTTAAGCAAGGTTCAAGGCAAACAGTGCTCAGGATATAAATATTGAGTTCTTTTGTCAATGACTGACTTAAGACCTTAGCCTAGGGTTTAGACCAAGGAGCTCTTCAGGGTTAGAAGAGTCCTTGCTTGATTCTACTACACTATATATACATGATTCTACTATTTGTACTCATTTATTCTCTAAGTGTTTATTGTTTACCAGTTTGATCCCAGTCTATGTTGTATTTAGTCATAGTTGAGGTAACTCACAACAAACATTGTCATAGTACCTAGTTAGGATAAATATAGACCAGAAAGAGAAGAGAACAGCAAGTTCTCTCTTTTTGTATTCTCTCTGTAAAATCTTACTCTGAGAAATCAGTATTCTTCCTTGTTATCACAAAAGGTTACTTACTAATTTGTGATGGGTGATTTGATACTTGAATAGTTCAAAAAAGTGAAGTTTAGACAATGACAAAAGAAGTTATTAAGTCTGAGGTCTAACTCTCAGACAAGAAGTCCTTATATACAGGAAAGTAATGGTCTATGCACTAGGATAGATTATCACATGCTACTACCTATTGTTCTATATATGGTAGTACCTTTGTGCTTAATATAGTGATAACATAACCTTATGGAGGCTGTTCTTTGTTCTAAGAAAAGGACAGATGACTATTTATAGGTAATTAATAAAGTCTATGTACAAACATTGA
>Ga0153965_1000052_pt1 | contig 17801 bp, 18 predicted proteins | sample TSFL049MetaG_FD_104707 | JGI IMG/M metagenome (GOLD analysis project Ga0153965, IMG submission 104707) | Attine ant fungus gardens microbial communities from Florida, USA - TSFL049 MetaG | ecosystem: Host-associated > Fungi > Mycelium > Unclassified | place: USA: Florida, Paynes | collected... | reverse complement strand
TGATGCAACCTCCTGTCGTAGAAACACAGTTGCACATTGGTTTGGCTTGGAATAGAATTTATTCCTTTGCAAACCAGTGAGTATATACAACAAATTACAAATCTTATATACTAAAGAAAGATTTCAGAAGGTTCCTGAAACTTCAACCAGATCACAGCATCGGCTTGATTTCCCAACACCTCCAGTACACAATCCAACCATAGTGCTAAGTGTCGTGCCAGTAATTTGCTGCAGGGTGGGGAGACCTTGTCTAGTTCTTGAGTTGAATTTGAGAAAACTCTACTTACCTTCCCAAGCGGCATCCTAACTAGTGATGGGATAACAAAAAAACAAAGTCACAATTGTAGAGAATATGAGCAAACGGAAAATGAGCGACATCGAAGGAGGTCGTACGTATAATATCAGTTGGGTGCTTTTATATAGTAAAGAGATTGATCAAGATTGAATTGTGGCGATCCTGGAAGACTTAGGTTTGACAGGCCCATCAATCTTCTATCTCTCTGATTACTACCTTGATGTTCGAATTTCCAAAACAGCTTCACTCAGCCTCTCTCTTTCCCTGCCTCTCGGCCTCGTCTCACTTCTTCCTCATCAGCCTTCTTCCAATCCCCATATTGCTTGATCATCACATCCATGATTCCTTGCTCTACTTCTACTGGTACCGCATCTAAATCAGGTTTTGGATTCAGAGCAATCTCTTCAGTCAGCTTGGCTGGTTCCTCAATTCACTTGCAAGAAATGAATTGTATCTGCTGTTCCAGTACGCCTTTCGCACTAGTTGCTGTCCAATCAGCTGCGTAAAAGTTGCTCAACCTGGGTCCATCATTTGAAATGATTCGATCGGAGATGACCTAGGCCTAAATCATAGAACAATGCTGTGGGCTCCCCGTAGAAATCAAGAGAGGTCACAACGAGGGAGTTGGGGAGTGTTGATATTTTCCCAGTCAGGGTTCTAGACCGGCGGTAGTATGTGCATAGTACGTGTGAGGGATGATTGTGCAATGGGCGGGTTGTCTGCAGAAACAGTGATTTCCATTGTATGGCGATAAAAGTCCAAAAACCATGCTTTCTGAGTGCTTCTGTATCTGTCCTTGGAGCCTTTACATGAGAGCTGGAGCATTTTTTTTTAAATCATCAATTTATTACATGGAGCGCATAGGCAGACCATGGCAGCACTATGTAAAAGGTAGCTAGCTACACACCCCCAGCACATGTTGTAAGTGTGCCTCCCAGACCCCAACTGTAGTCAGTAGCCTAAGTAGAGAAATTATACACTAAATGACAGATACCAGTGTCCAAAATATGCTCCTGCCAATGTCTCAATCCTCTCCCTAGCCCCCCATACCTTGCAACTGGACCAACCCTCCTCACACATAACACTTGTAAATGGACACTGAAACAGGTACTCCAGTCAGACCCCTTTTCAAGTAGGTACTGGTGACTTCTCAGTGAACCAAAGCTCTATGAGAAGGGCCTGTATCAGTTCATTCTATCAACAGCACATTCCCCATTCTTTGTCAAAGCCCAACCTATGTGACTTCCTGCAATGGTAAAGGTGAAGTGAAGGCAGCCCACCCATGTTTTGAGTGTTGGGTGTAAGACTCTAGCCACAATGACTTAAGTCCACTCCAAGTCAGAGTTGACAAGGAGAACTCAATAGAGTTCCCATTTGATTTTGTACACTACTTATATATTTTACTACTATGGCTATGCAACATCCTCCTATGGTCCTCATGTTATTCCCATCATGTGTCTACCTCATCACATGTTGTGACATGTGACATGTGACATGACCAAATGTGTGACTGATATATGTGATCAATGTCACACTTTTGTAACTATGTGACTGTCACATGATACTTTCCCATTTTTTTTTTTTAAATCATTAGTTTATTACACGGGGCGTGGAGGCAGGCCGTGGTGTGATACTTTCCCATACTCCACCTTAGTAATGATCTAACTAAATAAAAGAAAAGAAAACAAAAGAAAAATAGAAAATAACTTAGCTATTTTGCCAAGTCATAACATTGGGGCTTTACCATTGAGTTTTTGATTAGGGGATTACAAAACCACCTGGACAGCAGTGTTAACTTGGAACAATCCTTTTGGACTACCATTTGCATTTTGGATGCTACTCTCTAGGAGACTAAAGCAAGAAAAGCTCTACCAACAAGAGCCTCAACTGGTACAATACATCCAACATGTGTCATAATGATCACAAGTCAGACATAAATAAACAAACAAAGTAGACATAAAGATAGAAGGTGAAATCATGATGATATTAGTAGTAGAGGTTTGGTAGAATAGGGGTCCCTCATGGACTCAAGGGGGGAGATAATGGTGGTTGATTGAAGTTGTATTTATGATAAGAGTAGGAGCATGCATGACTACTGTCAGTGTTAAATTAAATAATTATTGTATTGTATATTACTGTAGGTTAATATGTGAGCTGTGCTTAGATAAGTACACTTGCTTCTTTGTCTCAACTGCCATGTCACAAGAACCTCTTTGCTTTTCTCGAGATCTCTCTTTTCTATCAGGTTGTCTATCAATATCTATTGGATAACCCAGTGAGTAGGCCATCATTTGTTCCCACTGTAATTGCTGCTCTCCATCCTTCTAACAGGTTATGGGCCCCAGTTTTCCCTGACCTCCTTTGGTGCTCTCAAGCTGCCTCAGTTGATGAAAAGGACTTGACTAGCTTGCTAACCTGTTGTGAATCAAAATGATCTCTCTATTGAATTACCTCATGCCCATAGGATCCTCTGCTCCTTTGCAGATGCTATGGCCCATGACTGTTTAGGATGAAGCACTGTGCATTCATTGCTGCATCTGTTCCCTGAACTAAGCTGATTTCTTGATAATAGCTATGACAAGTTTAATATCTACTATTCCTTGTCTCTCTGGCCCTACTGTTTACCCATTCTGGGCAATCAGTGTGCATTCCTCTACTGTCTTCTCCCACTCTCTAACTATCTCAGCTCAGTCCCCTGCAACTTGTGCCAATGTAATGGCTACAACTAGGGACTTTGTAGCATTGAGTAATGTAGTCTGTATGGCTTGATGTGACAATAAATTTGTGTTGCCTGTATCGTCTATAGCTGAGAATTTACAAAGATGTGATAGAGCACTATGCACTACATGCAAGGGTAAAGAAGTGTTATATAGCTGCTCTTATAATGATGAATGGTTCTTGAACTCTGGTGCCTCTGCCTATTTCACTCCTTTTGAGTTTAACTTTGTTTCTATGACTCAAGGAAATTATGGTCATGTTGAGACAGCTAGTTCTAAAGTACCTCTTTTTATGGTTGCTGTAGAAACTATCCTTATAGAACTGTCAAATATAGGCAGATGAATAATAGAGTAGAGGAGTTATAAATAGATTTATACTCTGGGACAGATATATGGTACTACTTCAGAGAATAGATAGTACTTAGTGATAGTGGAAACTTTAAGAAAGCAGGCTCCAGCAAACAGGACCAAACATTGGAGTGGAGTATGACTTGATGAACAACCCTGGCTTCAATTTATGTGTTGTGCCCTAGTCTCCAGTCATAAGGTTGGTCACTTATTTCAAAATGAGGATAAGCCAGCAGAATAGAGGTCCTAGGGATATAGAGACAGAAGTGGACAAGAATAGAGTTAAGACCAAATAACGTTAATTTACAAACTGAGGAATTATACCATAACTACTTAGTATTTATAGGTAGTTTGGAATAGGAGAAGAGTAGTCTACTACACTATTCTACTATTATTAATTTTTAGGAGAATTATTAGGAGAAATATATTACATAATTGTCAGATTTCTGGAATATGACAAGAACATGAAATTATTGACCCTAAAGACAGGACAACCAGAACTGCTATCTCTAAACTATGGCCAGTATACTGTGTTTCTAGCATGACCATGTGCTTTCTCTCCACTGGACAGTTACTCCAATCTGGATTGAGTATAGAAGACACAATGGATGGTTCAACCTTTTGCAACTCATCTGGTGACACTGTCCTCTCTGCCCTACCTAATCTTTGGGGGAGCATCCAGGTTGTGAGAATATGTATCATTAAAAACAATGTTCATAATCCTATGAGCCTTGTTACAAGGCACCCAGATTATGAGACAATTCATTGTCAACTTGGGCACATCTCTGATGAAGCCATTAGACATATTTCAGACAATGTTGAAGGTGCTGAAAAGATCTGCTTTCCTAACAAGAAGTATGTATGCTGTGGTTGTGCTCTAGGAAAGCTGCACCAGCATAGTTTTCCTAAGAACCCTAAGCATTTCAGTGAGACTCTTGGATTGATCCATTCAGATCTCCTTGAGCTCCCCACTTTGTCATACTCTAAGTATAAGTGGGTAATTACATTCCTTGATAACTATTCCTTCTATTGCAGAGTTGCTTTCTTGCACAAAAAATCAGATGTTGCAGAAGTGTCATATTCCAGAAATATGATAATTATGTAATTTATTTCTCCTAATAATTCTCCTAAAATTAATAATAGTAGAATAGTGTAGTAGACTATTCTCCTTTTATTCTAGACTTCCTATAAGTACTGTGTAGTTACAGTATAATTTCTCAGTCTATAAATCAATGTTATCTGGTCCTAACTCTCTTCCTGTCCACTCTGGATTCCTAGTTCACTTCCTTAGGACCTCTTCTCTGACAACTTCCCTCCACTCTGAAGTACACGACCACCTCACAACTAGAGACCAGGGCACAACACATAAGTTGAAGCCAAGGTTGTTCATTAAAGTCATACTCCACTTTGATGTCTTCTACCTTCTGCCAGAGTCTTCCTTTGGAGTTTACACTATCATTAAGTAATATTCTTTTTTAATGTAGTATATTACTGTTACAAACTTCATTTGGCCATATCTCTATCAATTTTTTGACAATTCTCACAGTCTTAGAGGCTACAAGAAGCCCTTAAAAAGACCTTTTGATCGATGCTAGTCACGTCTTAAGGCAATTAATATTGGCCAAGATATTAAGCAGATCAACTGGTAACTACTATGTTACTATTTATTAAATTGCTAATATCTTGAAGACTGCCATGATCGATGCTTTTGTTCTAAGCTTAGCAGAAGCCTTCTTCATAACACTCAGAATGAGCCTAGAATAACCTCAAGGCAATTAATATTAGTGGAGATATGAAGGCCTCAATGTTTGTATATGGACTTTATTAATTACTTATAGATAGTCATCCGTCCTTTTCTTAGAACAAAGGACAGCCTCCATATGGCTAAGTTATCACTATTTTAAGTACAAAGGCACTACTATATGTAGAACAATAGGTAGTAGCATGTGATGATATAAGGACTTATAGTCTAAGGATTAGACCTTAGACTTAACAACATCTCTTGTCATTGTCTAAACTTTTCTTTTTTGAACTATTCAAGTATCAAATCACCAATCACAAATTAGTAAGTGACCTTTTGTGATAATTACTCTGTTTCCGGAGAGTACTTTTATCTATTACTTTGCTTCTTCGTCTTCCATAATTCCTTTCTTGACAAGAAGCAATTGAAGCTATTTTCTGGCTGTGGTTGAATACTACTTCCCACTCTGTTAAATGCCTGCATACTGATAATGGGAGAGAGTATATGACATCAGAATTGCAATCCTTTTTATATGAACAGGGAATTGTTCATAAGACAAGTATACCATATGTACATCAACAAAATGATCAAGCAGAATGGTTGAATTGGACACTGCTAGAAAAGGCACAATCCATGTGACTTGAAGTATATTTACCTGATTCCTGGTGGGAGTTTGCTTTTGCAACTGCTACTCATGTTTATAACTGTACTCCCATTAAACGTCTTAAATGAAAAACACCTCAGGAAATCTTCACAGGTGAAAAACCCAAAATATCACACCTCTGTGTTTTTGGTTGTGGAGCATATGTATATCTCCCCAATGAAGTTTGCACAAATAAACTTACACCACACTATGGACTAATGATATTTATTGGGTATAAGGATAATGGCTATAGATTTATTTGCTACACATAAGGGAATGTTATATTCTGCTCTACCCAAGCTATCTTTGATGAAGGACACTTCCCTAGATGTCCATCTTCTCACTCTAGAGAGCAAACGTCTCCTGGTAGACTAATCTCAGAGATAGAGTTGTCAGTACCTGGACCTTTTGGTATAAATGAACTTGCTCCAATACTGTTTCTACCAATACCTGTACATCCTAGACCCCCTACTTCTCCAATCCCTCCTAACTTGCTAACTTATTCAGAATCTCCATCTCCCTCTCCTCCGCTGTGTCAGAGAGCCAAACTCCGTGCCGGAATTAAGCCAACTGCTCTTTGTTCAGCATTTGACAAAGAGAACCCAATAGAGTTCCTGTTGGATTTCCTACACTACTTATACAAATTCCTGACCCTAACCCTACACTAAAGTCCCACACTTCCTTATGAGTCACTTTTATCTCGCGCATCCATTGATAAGAAAAATAAAAGAAAAGAAAAAGAAAAGAATATTAAATATTGACTTAGCCATTTTGCCAAGTCATGACACACTGATACCACCTAAACAGTTCTCAGTAAAAATTGAAGAGGTTGAAGATGTTGAAGATGAAAATGTTAAGATGCATTCCCCAAGCCCTTCTCCTCCTGAAGCTGGTCCCTCACAGTATACTCCTCCTCAGGTTCCAACTATAATATCTCAAAAATGAGGTAGTGACCTACAGCCAGGAGAAAATATTTCTCCTCTGAGATATGGCTTGAGGGAATCAACCCATGAGACTAGAGTCCCTCACAGAGAAGACAATGTATATGAAAAGGATTGCTATCCTACAGATATTTTAAGGCACCCTGAGTGGCAATGATATCCTGGTAAGGCTGATCCAAATATGGCATACAGAATGCTTGAGAATACTCATAGATATATTCAAGCACAGTCTGACTCTATTCCAATTGGAGAAGTATACTATTCATATAGTCAATAGGATAATACTGTTGAAATAAATAGAATCCACTATAAAGTTGACTGGGTAGGACAATGACCTATCGTAATTGACAAAGAGGGAAATAGGATAGATGCCCTATCCCCAGCAGGCGAGTCAGCTACCATAGCTATTACCAATCATATGGTATGCCTTGTAAGAGAAGGGAAAGTAGAGCATATTCACTTTCTCTTGGCACTTAGAGCAACTGAGACTCATTCTCTACCAAAAACCTTTCAAGATATTGCTAAACTACCAGCTGACTCTAAGAAAAGGGGGCTTGAATTGTGCCTTGAGGAGCTGAAATTGCTCAAAGACAGAGATGTTTATGAGATTATAGACCTTCCCAAGGGAAGGAAAGCAGTCAAGAACTGCTAGGTGTTTAACATCAAGCCTGATGGTCATTATCAATCTTGTCTTGTTGCCAAAAGATTTTCTCAAGTTGAAGGGATCAACTTTGATGAATTATTCTCTCTAGTTGTCCACTATGAAACTACATGACTGCTTCTTGCTATTGCTGCACTTGAGAATTTGGACATCCAAAGTGTTGACATCAAAATAGCTTACTTATATGGTGATCTAGATAAGAAAATCTATATGGAGTAGCCAGAAGGTTTCAAACTACCTAGAAAAGAAAACAAAGTCTAGCAACTTTGCAAAGCATTATATGGCCTTAAGTAAGCTAGTTTATCCTGGTAGTGTACAATGACTGAGTCAATGCTTGCCCTAGGATTTAAGTGATGCAAATCTGATGCTAGTGTATACTACTATCATGACAAAAAGACTAAAGCACTTGTTATAGCAATTGTTTATGTTGATGATATTTGCTTTATGGGTACTAAAGGTTTCCTGCTCCTCAATGAGTTAAAGCAAAAATTTATGGCTAGATGGGAATATCATGACCTTGGTAAAACCACAGAGTTCCTAGGCATGCACATAAGCTGTGATCATAAAAATCAAAAGATATTTATTAATCAATATGAGTACTTGGAGAAGATACTGGTGCACTTTAATATTGCAGCTAATCCTACTCATACTCCACTGCCATCTGAGTTTAGTTTTAAACCAAATGAAAAGCAGTGTGATCCCAAATTTTACCAAAAGTACCAACAACGTTAGTTCTCTAATATACTTGATGATTGGCTCAAGACCAGATATTGGCTTTGTAGTTGTTAAGTTAGCTCAACAGATAGCAAACCCTTCCAACAATCACTATTGAGCTGGGTTACACCTCTGTAGATACTTGCTTGCTACTCACAGATATTGGCTTGTCTATAATGGATTAAGCAATGAATCGCTTGTAGCATACTCTGATTCTGATTGGGACCAAGACCATAAGTATTACAAGTCAACTACTGGCTATTTTACTATGCTAGCTCAAGGAACCACCTCTTGGTTAAGTCACAAACAGAAATCAGTAGCCCTCTTCTCTACTGAGGCCAAGTATATAGTGCTCTCTGATTGTAGTTACCAACTTGTCTGGATATCAAATCTCCTAAGTGAGATTGGTTTTGATACTTCTGTCCCTCATCTCTATGGTGATAACCTTGGATCACTTTTCTGGAGCACCAACCCAGTGCAAGAAAAAAGGTCCAAACATATTAACATCTAGTATCACTATGTCAGGGATGCAATAGAGGATGATAAAATCAAGCTATACCATATTGATGGAGCTAGGAACCCTGCTAATATCTTGACTAAAAATCTTGGCCAAGTACTGTTCCATCAATTCTATCAACTCTTTGGTTTGGAGATTCTCTAGACTCTCCTTTTAATTTATATTGTCACTTAATTTTATTTTTTTTAAGTCATCAATTTATTACATGGGATGCGAAGGCAGACCGTGGTAAGTACATAGTATCTACTTAAATACATAGAGAAAGAAAAGAAAATGAAAAAAGAGATAAATAAAGAAGAAAAAGTGCTGTGCTTTTACTCAGGAGAGTCGTGCCACAATGAGATCTCAACCATTGTCAAAACTGAATGTGCTAGGGTTGTCTGCTAGAAAGTGAACAAAACTGTTTATGATAATGTTGCATGGATGTGTGGAAGGGTCATGTATATCACATTCCATGACGATATGTTCTCATGTTTGAATTTTGGCTTCACTGCATAGGCAACTAATAGAGAGGTGAGGAAAGAATCTTTGTTGGTACTCTCCAATGGGAGCATGGCCAGTAGTCATGCGAGTGAAACAGGCGCAAAGTGAGTTGGTGAAGCCTATAGAAGGAAGCTATGAACCACCCTTGGCATATGTCGGTTTAATAACATTTTGATTTTCGTCTTTATAGTCGAGGAAGCATTGGCCTCTTTTAGGATTGGACATGAAGAATTCTTGCCATTCATAGAGGATGTTATCGCATTCTTTCTTTTTGTTGAATAGGTGCAATTCTTTGCTGGGAAAGATGGGAGCGCAGTTATCAGTTTTGACCTAGTCGTCTACGAGTTTGTGTTTGGGCCATTTGGCCTTACTAGGGCAAAACCAAAATTAAATTTTGTTTCTGCCATCTTTCCTGAAGAAGAAGTTGATTGCCGATGTGACTGGGATGAACATGTTTTGGAGAGGGTCAGTTTTAGATTTGAAGATTTTCTTTGCTGCAGCAATAGAATCAGTGATGACAATAATGTTATGAACATTTTCCTCCTCCATGGCAGGTATCAGGCCTAAGTGGATAGCTATGAGTTTGGCTTCTATTGATGTAATATTTATGGAGTTGACTTACAAATGTTGGACAATGGAATTGTCAGTCCAGATATGTATGATGGCAGTGGCAACTTGTGATTTTTTTATGCCTCCATCTGCTATGACGGTGATATTGTGAGGTGATGTCTGAGAAGACCTGAAGGCTTGATCAAGGTTCCAGAGGTGATGGAAGAGATCTTCATTGGATGAAAAGGGAGGAGAGTGAAAACTAAATCTACTAGAGAAATGATCGACTACTCTTGAACCTGGAGAAAGAAGAGGAAAAAGTGGATTATAACAGTCTTTAACACCATTGAGACATTTGTTGACATCCTTGATGGGACTTTTGAGGTTAGATCTCTATTTGTTGGTGAGTTTGGAGATTGCGGTATTATGCCGTACAAAAGTTTAGGCAAATTAAGTGACATTCTGCACCTTAATGACATGAATAACTAGCTCAAGAGACAAGCTTGGTCCCTCCTAGAGATGTTCCTTTAGATGCCTAGTCATGGACTTGAGCACCTAGCTCAAGTAGCAGAGTAGCGGCTGTGACCACCGCTACATACACCTCATAGACACTTGCCCAGGCACCCCGTATTGGATTCCTAATGGATTTCCCTTCTAGAAGTGCTCTCGAGGATAGAAGCGAACTTAGAACAGACTACGTGATCCAAACGACGTCATACTGTAGCTACTGATGGCCCTATTTAAAGAAGAGTTGCAATCAGATTTGGGCCATCATCACTGATGGCTAATTATAGCAAGATCAAGAGAGTCATACCATCGTGAAGTCGCCTCATAATGGCAGTAGGAGGAAACTAGAAGGTAGAAGAGTGGAAATGCATAGGAGAGGTAAGAGGAAGAACTGGGAAGCTGAGGAGAGAAGTAGTAGGGAGATTAGACGAAGGGAATACGTGCAAGAACAAGACGGCTCAAGACCGCTAATGGGGATCAAAGGGAATTGATCTCGAGATAAGGGTGACAACAAATGGGAATAGCAAATCTCTGAGATGTTTCACAGTTGTGCACTAAACAAGTAGGCACTGGGAGGTAATCAAATAACAAAGGAGAGCTCAGTAATAGGGGAAAGGGTAGGGTACGATCCAAAAGAAACCTCAGAAATAATAATAAAATGTTTAAGGGTCCACTCGAGGTAGATCTCACCATAATAGGATCTCTAAGATGCACATTTGTCTCGCGTTGTGACACTGCTACCCTTATCTAGTCTAGTAGCCTAGCTCACCATTGATACAGCAGAACTACCTAGAACTCCTGTGACGTCGTGTGGGCTCTTCTTCAACTGACCATACAGCTGGAAGCCGACTCCAATGACACATAGCGAGCTATTAAACTCCTAGCGTAAGCAAATGTCCAAGTCCATTGGGGCTTGAATTCCTGTCAAGGGAGAGTTTGGGTGGGTTTTTTGGAAGGGAAACTAGAATACTCAGAAAGACTAGAAACTCAGTCACTCAAAAATAGCTGTTAAGCTCTAGAGCAACAGAGAGGGATGATGATGGGGGTATGATGCTTGATTCCCCTCTTGTGCCCTAGAGTATTTTATTATGATGACAAAGCAAAAAGACAACAAAGAAAGTGAGACAAAGAAAACCTCAGAATTCCCAATTCTAGCAAGGCCATAATGATGGTATGGTGCTCCTCCTGGACACCGACTAACTGCTTCCAAACACCCTAATCCTACTCCGGCGACCCTTCCTCGCACAATGGTCAGGCCTTGAGCGTCTCGACAGACCGTAGACAGAGATGGCGGTCTTGAGCCGTTTTGTTCTCGCACACGTTCTCTTCATCTAATCTCCTTACTACTTCTGTGATGCACTTCTCACTCTTCTACCTTCCGGTTTCCTCCTACCGCCACTACGAGGCGACTTCATGATGGTACGACTCTCTTGATCTCATTATAATTAGCTATCAGTGATGATGGCCCACATCTGATCATAACTGTTCTTTAAATAGGACCTCCGGCAGCTATAGTGATGGGGGATCAAAGGGAATTTGATCTCGAGACAAGAGTGACAGCAAATGGAGATAACAAGACTCCAAGATGTTTCACAGTTGTGCACTAAACAAGTAGACACTGGGGAGATATTCAAATAGAAAAGGAGAGCTTTACAATAGGGGGGAAAGGGTAAGAGATGACCCAAAAGAAATCAAAAGAACAATGATAACAAATCGAAGTTCCACTCGAGGAAGATCTCACTGTAATAGGCTCTCTAAGATGCGCGTTTGTCTCACGTCGTGACACTACCACCCTTACCTAGTCTAGTAGCCTGGCTCGCCGTCGATACAGCAGAACTACCTAGAACTCCTGTGACGTCGTGTGGGCTCTTCTTCAACTGACCATACAGCTGGAAGCCGACTCCAATGACACGTAGCGAGCTATTAAACTCCTAGTGTAAGCAAATGTCCAAGTCCATTGGGGCTTGAATTCCTGTCAAGGGAGAATTTGGGTGAAGTTTTTAAGAAAGGAAGCTAGACACTCAGAAGAGTCAGAAACTCAGTCACTCAACAATAACCATTAAGCTCTAGAGCAACAGAGAGAGATGATGATGGGGGTATGATGCTTGATTCCCCTCCTGTGCCCTAGAGTATTTTATTATGATTACAAAGCAAAAAGACAACAAAGAAAGTGAGACAAAGAAAACCTCAGAATTCCCAATTCTAGCAAGGCTGTAATTATGGTACGGCGCTCCTCCCAGACACCGACTAACCACTCCCAAATACCCTAATCCTACCCCAGCAACTCCTCCTTGCACAATGGTTGGGCCTTGAGCGTCTCGACGGACCATAGACAGAGATGGCGGTCTTGAGCCGTCTTGTGCTCGCGTGCGTTCTCTTCATCTAATCTCCTTGCTACTCCTCTTCTCAGCTTCCCGGTCCTTTCTCCTACCTCTATGGTTCACTTCTCCTCCTTCTGCCCTCCGGTTTCCTCCTACTGCCACTACGAGGCAATGTCGCGACGGTGCGACCTGCTTGATCCCGCTATAATTAGCCATCAGTGATGACGGCCCAAATCTGATCGTAACTCTTCTTTAAATAGGCTCTCCGACGGCTGCGGCACGACGCCACTCAGGTCGCGTAATCCGCCCTAAGTTCATTTCTGTCCTCGAGAGCACTTCTAGAAGGGAGATCTGTTAGGAATCCGATATGGGGTGCCTAGGCAAGCGTCTATGAGGTGTATGTAGCGGTGGTCACAGCTGCTACCCTGCTACTCAAGCTAGATACTCAAGTCCATGACTAGGCGTCTAGAGGAACATTTCTGGGGGGCCGAGCTCATCTCTCGAGCTGGTTATTCCTGTTATTAAGATACAGAATGTCACTTAATTTGCCTAAAGTTTTGTATGGCGTAACATCTCCCCCCCACTATAAATGACTGCCCTCAGTCGTCTTCTCATTTATCTGGCAACCCAGTATGTCCCGTATTAGGATCTGTATATTGGACCTCCAGCCCACAGGCCGTTCTTCTAGCTTGTACCCCAATGAGGATAAGCTCTTCTCTCTATACGTCCGTCCTCGAGCGGATTCGCTCGCACTCTTGACTTTGTGATTTTCTTGTAATTCCTAGCTCCCGACATTTCTGGGCACTGTTCATTAGATTATCCTTGACAGTTCCCCCTCTTCGGTGTTGCTGTATTTCTTATTCTATTGACGCTCTTGCGCACTATTCAGAATGCGGACTTATCCATTTTCTCAATAGATTCTTTATTTTTGGCACCTGCCTCTTTTGGTCTGACCTCTGTCTTCTTTTTCCTTTATCCGGTACTTCTGTGATCTCAGTTGACATATTCCTTGTCACCCCATAATCTTATTCATTCTCTTTTATATTGCCTTCCAAAGGCCATATCTTTCACGTACTGCCTATTTAATTAGGCACAATGCTTGCCTGGCTCCGCATAAGTAGCCGCTTCTGTGGATCATCCTGCTTTATATATCCAGTGTGCCTCTTTTCTTTTTCTTTTCCATAGTTCATGTCTACTGCCGCTGAATACGATCGGCTGCTCTCACAGCGAGACAAACTTTGGCAACACATTGGAGGACTGTTCGAGGACCCTCCCAGCAAGCAACGTGATGCTCTGGTCTCTTATCTCTCTGGGGAGCTTTAGCGTATCTTCCGTTTGTGTCACAATTCCCCCTTTTCTAAAGTCACAGTAGTTTCTGCTTCTGCTCCTACCAATACTGCTGCTACTCTTCCAGGTTCTCCAGCTGCATCTCTGCATTCTTCTGTATCCGCCTCTATCCCTGCAGACTAGTTTATTTCTGATGAGGCTGCAGTAGCCAAAGTGGTTCGGGTCGAAGCCTCTCTGAGTTCTCTAGGTGTATTTCTTTATTCTTTTTCTTGCTCCTTGTTCTCTAATATCTGATCCTTTTATGGTCTTTCCTATAGCTCCCACTCTTCTTGCGGCACCCTTTTATATGCTTTCCGCTGCTGTGTTTGAGGAGCTTTCCCCTCTTCCTGACTATGTCCCACTTTTACCATCTTCTCCTGCCATTCTCTTAGTCATTGAAATCCCCAACGATCCTGAGGTTGACGAGTTAGTCTCTGAGACCAACAAAGGGATTGCCTTTGTTTCTGGAGGGCATTTGCCAGCTTCCTCTTCTCATGTCCCTCGTCCTCCTTGTTCTCAACGGGTCAAGACTCCTCGTCATGTTGTTTCTGAATCTCTTAACGCCAGCCCTGCTCCTCCATCCATGTCTCCTGATCCATCTAATGGTCTGACTATTTCTGCACCTGTGCACCGTCGCAATCTGACCATTTCTATCCAGCCCGTCCTGGGTCCTTCTCGTAAACGGAGTCAATGTGAGGAGGTACCTCCTGCCATGTCTCCTCCTCCTAAAAAACCTCACCGCAATAAAGCACGTAAGTCTTTTTCTTTTATTTCTATCGTTGATCCTTTTCTAATTATTTCTTTTCTTTTCTAGCTCGTGACCTCCTTTAACTTTATGGTTTGCACTTGGGCCATCCCTATCTCAATCTGGTCCCTACTTTATTTGCGGTTCCCTCTATGGAGGACTTGGTAAGTCTCTTCTTTTTTGTCTCTTTTATTATCTCATTCTATTCTGTTTTCTGTTTATCTAGGGTCCCGTCGGTGACCTCAAGTGTCTCTCGTGTATTGCTGATGGCGCCGAGGAGTGTCATCCCTGTCCCTGTCTTCCTATTCAGCTTTCGACTACTGTGTGATCTTGCCTCCTTGGTACTATTGACGGTAGCCTTTCCTATGTCGAGTGTGACAAGGCACATGCATCGCATTGTTCTCATACAAAGCCGGCCAATGTCTCTCTTTTCTATGCAGAGTCTCTTCGGGTGCCTAGCTTTGCTTCTACTCAGCATGAGCCTTCCCCTTCATTTGTTCCTTTTATTTTTCTGATTCTGGAATCCTTTTTCTCTTTTTAGACATTATGTCTCGTCTTCGGACTCTCACATCTATGTGGAGTTCCGTCTCTTATGCTCGAGGGGTCTATCAATCCCTTGTCTCTCAATATCAAGCCCTTGTTTCTGAATTTGCTGAGGAACTACTCGCCGCTGAACGCTATTATCAGGGAGACCCTGACTTTTGGGTGGGAAGTAGTCTTGTAGCAGATGCTAACGCTCAGATCGCTATCTTTGAGGCCGCTCGTCTTGCCTCCTCCAATTTTGATGGGGTTTTCGGTCCTGAGGCTGCCAAGCAGCTCTTCAAGTCTCATCAAACAATCAATAGCCTCTTTGGGCCTTTTCTCCAAGCTGCTGGTTATGATGGCCACCTCCCTGAGGCTCAAGGATGGCGTCACATGCATGCCGTCTCTGAGGCTCTCGTTTTTTCTCGTTCCCTGTCCCCTGAAGTCGTTATTAAGAAGGAGAAGATAAGTAAAAAGAGCAAGGGCAAAGAGAGGCCTCTCTAGATCCTAGTTTTCCATACTCTTTATGTTAGCCGGTCCTCTTTTACTTTCTGAAATATCTGGTATTAGTTATGTTCTTTTCGCTCAGCCAAAAAATACATGGGTTTCTTTTTCTGGTCTCTCTGCTTTGTCCTCTGAGCTTCCTTTTGCTCCGTTCTTGTTCCTATATCTTACGGTACTTCTCTGGTAATTCCAATTACCCAGCATAAAATTGCTGGTCTCCAGTTTTAGTTGCATCTTTCTATTTTCTCCCTCCCACTTTAAGCTAGTGTATCCTCACACTTCTTATTATCTAATGGAGTTATCTCTCTCGCGATATGTATTCTTTCTTTCTGGTGCCTGCACATAGTGGTTCTCTTTGGCTCCATTACATATTAGGTTGTATTTAATCTCTGTCTGTATTTCCTTTCTTTTAGTTCTATGAGCTTCCCCTTTGGAGTGGGGCATGGTCGAGGAGGTTTATATAGCTAGTTATTCCTTTGTTCCCTCCTTGCTTCCCTTCCTATGTTTGAGGTCAAAGGCGAAACTGTCAATGCTCATGTCGAGCTCTCTGATGCTGTTTCCAACGTTGTCCACTGCAGCGAGCGGTTCAAGTTCAACAAATCTACTCTTGGGTCTATTAGGTGTGCTGTTGACGCTCTCGTTGATCCTGTGGTACGTTCTCTTCCTTTTCTGATCTTTTTATATGCTTGGTGCTAATCTGCTGTTTCCAGCGCATCTATCTGGATCAGTTAGCGTGGGACCCTGCTGCTTTGGCCAGAAGCAATTATCTTTGCCTTTTGGTCAATGCTCGCCATGCTTACAAACTCTTTCATCACGAGCATGATCCGACTTACGTTTTCCCGTCCACTTATAAACAGATCCAGGCTTTCTTAGCCCAACATGAGAAACCACCCATGTTTGTCTTTTTCTTGTTATCTTGTCGTCTCTGTCTCCTGAGCTCCAGTTTAGTGCCGCTAAGCATCCTGCTCCGGACAGGACTCCCTTTGAAGCTACCCCTTCTAAGGTATGCTCTATTTTCTTCTTTCTTATGCAGTATTGATTATTTATCTTTAGTGTTCCCATATCCAGGGTCTCCCTTCCCTAGCTGCTGCCACCGATGGCTGCACTGACGATGAACACGAGGTCGAGGTGATTATGCTTGCTTTTGAGAACAACGTCCCCTCGGCCCTTCTTTCTTGTAATTCTAGTCCTGTACATTCCCTTATTATCTCTCCTATTATTGGTTTTCTGACTGCTTCTTCTTTTGTTAGGGTCCTATGCAGGTGGACGACGACGCGAGCACTGTATCTTCCAAACCAACGTCTGCTCCTGCCTCTGGTTTGTCCACCCCTCCCTGCAAGGTTCTTAAGTTCCCTCGCTTTATTATTGAGTCCCCTAAACCTGAAGCATTCCAGGCTAAGGTAGGCTCTATGTTTTCATCTCTGACGACTCCTATTTCTAAATACCTCTCTTCCTAGACTGCCAATCCTTGCGGCATCGCTGAGCTGGTCAGTCAAGGTGAGCGGTATTCTCTCCTCGTTCTCTGTTTTTGTTTCTAATCTGTCTCCCTATTCTGTTCTACTTATATCTCATGATTTCTAGCTCAAGCTTCCTTTGAGGCAATCCTCGAGCTTTATCCACCTGGCTTGGGTTTGCACACCGATATCTGCTACACGATCTGCTTAAACGCCCTCGACGTAACTCTCACCGCAGCCAGTAATCACATCCTTAAGTCTATCTAGGACCTCGAATTCGCGACTAAGTCATACCGCAACGCCATGTCAGAATTTGAGCATATCTATCAAGTCTGGGAGGACAAGAGGTCTTGTTCTTCTGAGAAATACTAAATAGTTTTGTCTCTGTCCTATTCCGTTATTCTTGCCATTATTTTCATTTCTAATATATCAGGTTTCTGTGTTTTCTTCCATGCTTGGTGGCTCGTCTAAGTCTGAAGTATTCATCTTCTCCTCAAGACAACAAATACTCTCTTCTGGTGCGTCCAGGAGCTGCTTGACTTCTTTGTTATAAGAGATCTCTTTTCTTGCAAGATAAGGTACAACTCTAAAAGCCGCTACCCTATTTTGCCAAACTGCTCCATCCAATTCTGCCAATATGAAGGCTCCTCCTCTAAGACATCTGATCACTACCATGGGTCCTAAGTAACAAGGCTTCATCTTCCTGTCTGCCGAGAGCTCAATGGCCGAGTTCTTGACCAGCACTAAGCTCCCTGGTTTCAAGTTAAATTCTTTTATCTTATGTTGGAGGTCACTTTCAAGTTGTAGCGTCCT
>Ga0153965_1000051_pt1 | contig 17830 bp, 16 predicted proteins | sample TSFL049MetaG_FD_104707 | JGI IMG/M metagenome (GOLD analysis project Ga0153965, IMG submission 104707) | Attine ant fungus gardens microbial communities from Florida, USA - TSFL049 MetaG | ecosystem: Host-associated > Fungi > Mycelium > Unclassified | place: USA: Florida, Paynes | collected... | reverse complement strand
TTATAAAGAAGGCTTCTGCTGAGCTTAGAACTGAAGCATTGATCATAGCAGTTTCTGAGATATTAGCAATTTAATAAATGGTAATATAGTGGTTACTAGTTGATCTGCTTAATATCTTGGCCATCACTGATTACCTCAAGACATGACTGGTATCGATTGAAAGGTCTTTTCAAGGGCTTTTAGGTGCCATTAAGACTGTGTGAATTGTCAAAGAATTGATGAAGATATGGCCAAATGAAGTTTATGACTTAGGACATAACTTAGAGATTTGGGACTGTGGTTAGAGCTTACTAAAACTTGACAGGTAACTAAGGAGTTTTAAATTACAAGCCAATAACAGAGAGAAGAACATTGAAGGATAAAGAAGATTCTAGAAGGAAATAGCAAGGGAAACATGTCATTGATGGAAAGAAGTTAGAAGAGGGATACATAATTAGTAGGATTTTGGGAGGACTTAGAGCAAAAAGGAGTCAAGGGAATCCTAAAAGTAGTAATAGCTTCCTTTTTATATTTTATTCCTTGAGTTTCAGAGCTTTGTAATAACTTCAATATAGTATCTAGGGCAGGATAAGAAAAAAGAAAACCTCTTGGTACTTACCTCTATCATCACTGCCTTTGAAATTATGAAATGTGAAACTATTGAGTATAAGAGTTTGGAGTTAGTAGGATGTCTTGAGAAGAACACAGAATATACCCAGAACTTGATCTAGGGAGGAATAGTAGACACAACTTAGATAGGCTTTGAAGAGAACAACAGGCTGAAAAAGTTTGGCTAGATGTATACTTGAATTACATCACATCTGTAAGGTTTGGTATTGGGGGTACAGACAAGGGGGCAACTGAGTGTGGAGGGTCTATGAGTGATCAACTAACTATATTTTCTAGAGGAGCTTTTGTCACAGTATGTAAATGTTAACACCTTAGGGAGGCTATGCAATGACAATCTAGAGAGATTCTATGTTTCTTTCACAACAACCAACTTATATTTTACTTGAGCTACATATAATTTCTATTTTCTAGTACTTATAACCTTCATATTTGACTACCTCCCCTCAGATCTTTAGTATATAATTGGAGCTGGTACATTATTTGTTGTTTGTCCCAGTGTGCAATTCCCTTTTGCACCCTTTCACCAGTATATGTCTTAAGACAGAAAGTGCAAGAGCATTGTGGGAAGGGCATTCTTGATGAGGTATGCCTACTAGAGCTAGGGTAGTACACCAAGGAGATAGTACTTGGTATATGAGAGATGTAGAAGGCAAGGATATCATATGGAGGAGAACAGAGAACAGGAAATGGTTTTAAGAAGGTAGTTAAAAGAACTAAAGTTGTCATGACTTGGCAAAACAGCTAAGTTATTATTTAATATTTCTTTTCCTTTTCTTTTGTTTTCTTTATTACTAAGGTGGAGCATGAGAAGATATCATGTGACAAGTCACAGAGTTACAAAAAAGGTGTGACAAAGAAGTCAGTTGATGAGTAACATGGAAACCATGGGAGATAAGAAGCATAGCCATATAGTAATTGTATATATAGTATAGTAAATCCAACAGGGACTTTATTGAGTTCTCTTTGTCAATCGCTGACCAAAGAGCAGTTGGCTTTATTCTGGCTTGGAGTTTAGCAACCTTACACACTGAGGAAAATGTGCAGCAAGGCAATACATGGGTAGGAGCTCTAGAAAGTATAGCAAAAGAGGGAGTAAGCAAAGAGAAGTCAGGTGAACCTTCAAAATGCTGAGAAAAGTATGGTTGAATATTGGAGTGGAAAAGATTAATACCTATGAGAGAGTAACAGTTAAAGCACTCTTAGATAGTGGTATAATAGGAATATTCATAGATAAGAGAATAGCAGCCAAGAATGTTTTTAAACTGCAAAAGCTGGAAAGACCTATACCAGTTAGGAATGTAGATGGAACAAATAATAGTAGAGGAGCAATTATGTAGCAACTTAGCCTGAGACAACTTAATTACTCTCTAAGTCTGAGTTGACAAGGAGAACTCAATAAAATTCCCATTAAATTTTCTATATTACTTATACAACTATTACATGGTCTGTGCACTGTTTTCCCATGCCTATCATGTGACCTGCTATGTGACCATGACTATTTATTTTTCATGTGACATCATGTGATGTGACATTGTGACTTCCTATTTTATGTGACTATGACTATGTGACACTTGTGACATAATACTTTCCTGTATTCTTTCCTGTATAGTAAGTCCAAGAGAAAAAGAAAAGAAAAGAAATATAAATAATAACTTAGCCATTTTGTCAAGTTATGATACTACTCCCCTCTTAAGATTCCTTGTCCCAAGGATTTATAGCTTGTAATATGGGTCAACCATATTACCCATCTCATTGTTGTCTTCTTTTGTCCACTCTTTTATTCCTGAATTTCCTTGCTCTATTTCTTTTTCTTCCCTAATTGTTTCTATTATTCTTTTCCTAGGTTTTCTTCCTTTCCATCATCTCCAATTTTTTTCTAATCTTCCCCAATACTTCTCATTGTACTTCTTATCTGACTACCCAAAAATTTTCTTTGCCATAAATCTCCCTAGCAATTCTCCTCTCTTGTATATTCCTTCCTTCTTTTCCTGCCAGTTTATGTCTTCTTTATCCCTTCAATACTCTTCCTTGAACTCTTTGATTGCTTCTTTTGCATTCTCCAAGTTTTCTTTTCCTTCCCAAGTATCAGATTCTGCTGTGAACCCTTTCTATCTTACCAAATACTTGTCTTTTCCTCTGTTTGTTCAAGATTCTTTTTATCTTCCACTCCTCTTCTCCTTCAATTATTACTAGAGCCAGTTGCTCCCTTCTTTGCCCTTCTACTTGCTCTATATACCTATGTATTCTTGTCATATTCCAGAAATATGATAATTATGTAATTTATTTCTCCTAATAATTCTTCTAAAATTAATAATAGTAGAATAGCATAGTAGACTACTCTTTTTCTATTCTGGACTTCCTATAAGTACTGTGTAGTTACAGCGTAATTCCTTAGTCTGTAAATTAACATCATCTGGTCCTAACACTCTTCTTGTTCATTCTGAATTCCTAGTTCACTTTCTTAAGGACCTCTTCTCTGACGACTTCCCTCTATTCTGAAATATGCAATCACCTTATGACTGGAGACTGGGGTGCAACATATAAGTTGAAGCCAAGGTCATTCATTAAGTCATACTCTGCTCTGATGTCTTTCATTTTCTGCTAGAGTCTTCCTTTGGAGTTTATACTATTGCTAAGTAATATTTCTCTCCGATGTAGTACATTATTCCATTCTAGAGAGTACCTTTATCCTATTACTCTGCTCCTTTGTCCCCTCTATACTTCCATTCTTGACAATTCTACTAACATTGACTACTAGATGTATCTTGATTATACTAGGTAGTTCTAATTCAACTGTATTTGACAATACAATCTTTTTTACTTTGTTAGGCCCAACAAACCTCTCTGTTAACTTTTCTATCCTCCTTCTGACCATTTGATATTTCAAGATATTTCAAGTTCTTAGTACTAAGCATTACCAAGTCCCCTACTTTATACTTGTCAACTTTTGCTTGTTTCTTGTCTGCATACTTCTTCATTTCTTCTAGTGCTTTTCCTAGTGCTGCTTTTGCTTTCTCTTGGATTTTCTTTATCTTTTCAATAAATCCTTTTGTCCTCTCATATTTCTCTTTCTTTCTTCTCTTGAATCCTATTCTGGGGTCTTGTTTGTAATTTGCCTTGAAAGATGATGTTTTGGTGCTTAAGTGCACTTTATTATTGTATGCAAATTCTGCTGTTCCTAACCATTTAGGCCATTGCTCCTGTTTATGATCAATGAATATCCTCAAGTATTATTCCAGCTCCTGATTGACTCTCTTTATATGTCCATTTGTTTGTAGGTGGAATACCATTGACAATTTACTCTTGATCCCTAATATCCCATTCAACTCCCTTATTAATTCTACCACAAATTGGGGCCCCCTATCTGAGATAATACTTTCAGGTAGCCCATGCAATTTCCACACATTATCTCTGAATAACCTGGCTAATTCTTCTGCTGATGTTTTCTCTGTAGTTGGTATAAAATGGACCATTTTTGTTAGTCTGTCCACTACTACTAAGATAAAGTTATATCCTTGAGCTAAAAGCAACTTGGTAATAAAATCTGCCAATATATACATCCAAGGTTTTTCTGGAATAGAATTTGGCATTAACTTTCCAGCTAGTTGTTCTGTGCAATTTTTATTCCATTGGCAGACATTACACCTCTCTGTCATGACTTGGCAAAATGGCTAAGTCAATATTTATATTTCTTTTCTTTTCTTTTTCTTTTGGACTTACTACACAAGGAAAGAGTGCAGAAAAGTGTCACATGTCACAGGACAGATGTCACAATGTGATGTCACACAAATCAAGTCACATGACAACTGTGGGAAAGTAGTGCACAGACCATATAGTAATTGTATAAGTAGTGTATAAGAAATGTATAAGGACTTTATCAAGTTCTCCTTGTCAAGCACTGATAAAGGAGCAGTTGGCTTTATTCTGGCTCAGGAGTTAGTTATTCTGATACCCTCTATATATTGCTTCACTTCTTTAGTAATCCTTGGCCACCAAAAGTTCTGAGTGACCAATTCCACTGTTTTCTATTGTCCCTTATGTTCTCCTACTGGTGTATTGTGATGTAGCCTGATGATTTCTGCCTTCAGTTTATCATCTTTTGGCATATACACCTTTTCTTCCTTGTACATTATACTGTCTACTTCCCTCTACTCTTTATCTCTTAACATTTTTACTTTAGCTCTCTTTATTTCTTAACATTTTACTCTAGCTCTCTTTATTTCTCCTACTGCTTTGATGACTTTGTCATCTCTTACTTTTGACTGTCTAACCTTTTCTAGTAGGTCTACCTTGTCTACTATTATTTCCACTGCTTCTGTCCTTCTCACTTCTAACCATTCTAGTCTTACTAATATCTTGTCTTTGTTGTCTTTCTCTATTCCAATTTCCCAGTCTGGTCTTCTGCTTAGACTATCTGCTTTCCCTATCATACTTCCTGGAATATGTTTTAATATAAAATTAAGTCTGAATAGGTATAAAGCCTATCTCACTTGTCCTCAATTCAATTTTTGCACCTTCATGAAATATTTGAGATTTTTGTGATCTGTCCAAATCTCAAACTTTTCTCTTGTTCTCTCTAGGAAATGTCTCCATGCTTCCAAACATCTAACAACTGCTAACATCTCTTTATCCTATATCTTGTAGTTCCTTTCAGTGTTACTTAGAGATTTTGAAATGAAAGCTACTGGTCTCCACAGTTCATTGGAACACTTCATAGACAGTACTTCTCCAGTTGTGTAATTTGAGATATCTACCTCTACCCTAAATTCTTTGTCTAAATTTGGAGCTGCTAATACTGGTTTTGTTGTAAAGACTTCTTTTAGTTTGTTAAATGCCTTTTGCTGCTCTTGCTCCCACTGCTATTTTACATCTTTCCTTGTCAGTGTATTCATTGGCCTAGCTACTTGAGCAAAATCCTTGATGAACCTTCTTTAATAATTTACAAGGCCCAAAAATTTTCTAATATCTTTTATATTCTTTGGCACTGGCTAACTAAGCACTTTGTCCACCTTTTCCTTCTCCATTTCTATTTCATTGGGTTCTATCACAATCCCTAGGAATCCAATTTTCCTTACTTTCTATATACATTTCTCTGGCTTGATGTACAAGTTGTTCTCTTCTAACCTCCTTAATATTTCTTCTATGATGATGGAGATCAAAAGGTTTGATCACAAAACAAAGGTGAAAGCAAGGTTAGAGAGGCAAAATCTCCAAACTACTTCACAATTGTGCACTAAACAAGTAGGCACTGGGGAGATAAATCAAATAATAGAGAGCTTACTGAAAATGAATATCCAAAGAATAACCAAAACATATTAAATAGAGACCTAAGAAGAAGAACTGTTTTTAGTATTCACTCGAGTGAACCCTCACTGTAATAGGATCCCTAAGGCATATGTTTATCTCATACTGTGACACTACTGCCCTTACCTAGTCTAGTAGCCTGGCTCACCATCAATACAGCAGTACTACCTAGAACTCCCATGCTGTTGTGCAGGCTCTACTTCAGCTGACCATACAACTGGAAGCCTACTCCAATGACACATAGCCAGTGGTTAGCTTCTAGTGTAAGCAAATGCCCAGGTCTGTTGAGGCTTGAGTTTTCCTTCAAGAGAAATTTTATAGAGTTTTCATAAAGCAGACACAAAAGAAAAACCTCAAATCACTCAAATAGCCTTTCAGCTCTAGAGCAACAGAGGGAGAGATGATGGGGGAAGAGTATTTTTTTTGTTCCTTTTGTGCCCTAGAGTATTTTATTAGGATTACAAAGCAATGATACAACAAAAGAAAAGAAACAAAGAAAACTTCCAAATTCCCAAAGATAGTAAGAGTGAAATAATGAGATGGTATCTCTTTCAATCACTTGGCTACTACTTTCCACTTCTCTAATTCTACTCCTGGGGTCCTTCTCTAAACACTAGATGGCTCTCAAGCCTTTTGATGGGCTGTAGAGAGAGGCAGCAATCTCGAGTCATCTTGCTCTCAAGTACGTTGTCTTTATCAAACACCTTTTCTTCTATCTCTCTATCTGACCTCTCTGCCTGACCTCTCTAGTCCTTCTATTACTCCTCTATACCTCATCACATCTTTGAGTCTCAGTCTTCTTCTATTAGATTTGCGATGCAATTCTCAAGAGGACTTGTCTTGCTAGTTCTTGCTATAATTAGCTATCAGCAATGATGGCCCTACTCTGATGGTAACCTAGATGTTATAAATAAGTCACTGCCACCAAGATATGACATCATCCTTATAGTAAACATCTTCTAAGATCCTTTCTGCTCTCAAGAGTACTCTAGAGGGGAGTTCTGTTATAGATCTATTATGAAATTCTCTGGACAATATTTATGAGGTCTCTGTAGTGGTGGTCACAGCTACTACTCTGCTACTCAAGTGGTATGCTTGAGTCCATGACTAGGCATCTAATGATATCTCTAGGGGACTGAACTCATCTCTCAAGCTAGTTATTCTTGTTATTATGGTAAAAAATATCACTTTTATTGCCTGAACAGCTGTCCAGCATGACAATGATCTTATCATATTCTTCCTCAGTTTCTATTCTCACTAATACATCATTTACAAATGTGTAACTTTTCCTTTATTGATTAGGTCCCTTAGGATTTCATTTATCATTGCCTAGAATGTAATTGGCAAATTTATTATTCTAAAGAACATAACAGTTAGCTCAAAGGAGCCCATATGTATTATAAATGTTCTTTTTTACTCATCTCCTTCCTCAATTCTTACATTGTTGAACCTCTACCTTAGATCCATTTTAGTAAAGACTTTCTTGCCTCCCATATTATTGATTAATTCTGTGATTAATAAGAGTAGGTAGTTGTTTTTTATTGTCTGATTGTTTAGGTTATAGTAGTCCATTACCATCTTCTTGCTACTATCCTTTTTACCCATGAAGAAAACTGGTGACATCTGAGGAGATTTTAATGGTCTGATGTACCTCTTTCTCAAATGGTCTTCCGTGAGGTTCTGGACTTCTTCTCTCTCATTTTTGGATAGAGGGTAAATTCTTTCCTTCTATGGTTTGAATGCCACCTTGAGATTGATAGCATGATCCCACACTTTCCTGGTTGGCATCCTTGTCAAAGACAGGATCGTGGAGAACAGATGGGTAAAATAATAGATAAAAGTACACTTCAAATGGAGTATTGTACTACGTCAGAAGAGAATATTACTTAGCGATGGTATAAAACCCAAGAGAAGGCTCTGGCAGGGTGAAACAACGTTGGAGTAGAATACAACTTGGTAAACAACCTTGGCTTCAACTTATGTGTTGCGCCCCGGTCTCCAGTCATGAGGTGGTTGCGTATTTTGGAATAAAGGGAAGTCATCAGGGAAGAGGTCCTTAAGGAAGTGAACTAGGAATCCAGGGTGGACAGGAATAGTATTAGGACCAGATGACATTAATTTGCAGACTGAGAAAATACACTGTAACTACTCAGTACTTATAGAAAGTCTGGAATAGAAGGAGAGTAGTCTACTATACTATCCTACTAATTATAATTTTTAGGAGACTTATTAGGAGAATTAAATTACATAATTGTCAGATTTTTGGAATATAACAATCCTCTTGGATTCTACTTTCCCAAACACTTTTCTCTACTTTAGAAATTTTCTTGGGACTAACTCTTTGATTTTCCTGTGGTCCTCTTTAATTTCCTCTTCTTTTCCCCAATCTTCTTTATTGTCTATTGCCCATCTGACAATTCTTTCTTTCTCTAGGGTTACTACCCTTTTTCTCTTTTTAACTTTCTTCTTTTCTTTCTTTAGTGCTGCCTTACCACACAAAGGCAGGCATCTCATCATTTTAACATCCCCAGTTTCCTAATTTATTTCTGGGTTATGTGCCTATAACCATGGCATCCCTAGTATCACTTTTGTTTTTCCTAAATTGCATACATCCATCCTCATTCTTTCTATATGGCCTTTATAATACATATTTACTTCTACTTGATATATAATAGCTCCTCCACTGTTGTTTGTTCCATCTACATTCCTGACTGCTATTGGTCTCTCAAGTTGTTGCAGCCTAAAACCATGTTTTGCTACTGTCCTCTTATCTATAAACATTTGGTTATACCACTATCCAAGAGCACTTTCACCATGACACCTTCATGGGTATCTATCTTCTCTATTCCAACATTTAGCCACATCTCTCTCAGTATTTTAAAGGTTCTCCTAATCTTCCTTTGACTATCCCTATCTTTTGTTATACCTTTCAGAGCTCCTGTTTGTGTGCCGCTCTGCTGCACTGTTATGTCACAAGTGAATTTTCCACAGAAGATAACATTTGATATACATTATAATAATGGATTCTTAATTGAAATTTGCTCTAGAACCCTTTCTATAATTCTCAGAACATAATACTATATGATAAAGACACTGAGCCAGTGATAATCGACCTAGAGCTTATGCTGATACCTTAAGAGGCAATTAGGATGAACTGGCATCAGGTTACTAAGAAAGTTACTAAGGGACTATACTCTAGATCCACCTTTGGATAGACTAACTCAGAAGGATGGCTGACTTGTACTCTAGAACCAGTATTACTCAGACGATGAACTTAGACTAATAGACTTTGTGCTTGTAAATAAGCATTGATAGCATCAGATCAATTATATTTAGATAAATGACCTCTAGAACACAACTTGGAAAAATTAAACATTTATGGAAACTTGCTAACTGTTTAATATGTAATCAACAAAGTCCAAATTACAAAGCAGTATTAAGAACATGATAGGGGAAGATGGAAGAATATTCTAGAAGGAAGCAGTGATGAAGATACACCATCTTTGATGGGAAGGACTTGGTGAGAGAATGTATCGTCACAAAGAAAGGAGAGGGCCACATCATTAGTAGGATTTTGGGAGAACTTAGGACAGAAAAGAGTCAAAGGAAATCCAAAAGTAGCAATAGTTCCCTTTTTATATCTTAATTATTGAGTTTCAGGCTTTGTAATAACATTAATATAGTATTTGGAGTGCAGTTGGATAGGAGAAGAACATCTTGACTCCTATCGCTACCTACACTGCCTCTGGAATCATGAATACAGATTTATTGAGAGTAAGAAGACTAGGACTAGTGGGGTATCTTGAGAAGAACACAGAATATACCCAGAACTTGATCTAGAGAGAAGATGCAAATGCAACTCAGGTAGGCTTTGGAGAGAACATCAGGCTGGAAAAGCTTAGCTAGGTATATACTTGGATTGTATCACACCTGTAAGGTTTGGTATTAGGGGTATAAACAAGAGGGCAACTGAGTATAGAGAGTCCATGAGTGATCAACTAACTGTATTTTCCAGAGGAGCTTTTTTCATGGTATGTAAAGGTTGACACTATGTGACGATGATCTAGAGAGATCTTACAATCCTTTTACAACCACCAACATATATTTTACTAGAGCTGTGTATAATTCTTATTTCTCTAATTATTTATAAACCTTCAACTTTGATTATCTCCTCTTGGACCTTTAGCATGCAATTGGGAGCTGGCATATCATTGTTTTGTTTGCCCCAGTATGCAATCCCCTTTTGCACCCCTTCAGTGTTGATATAGTTACAGCGTAAGGGACTTTTCTTGGTCACTTGCAACTTTCTCAATAAAGCACTCTCTCTGTGATTAGGACTAGAAGCCATGGCCTCTGAACCAGTCTGAATGCCCATGATCAATGGTTGTCTTGCAGAACTGAGCAAGATAGAAATTGGAGATCTGGGTTGGATTGCCTTCTGAAACTCTTTCTCTTGTTATTAAATGGAATTCATATATGTTTTGTTGTTATCACTCAAATTCTGAGGCATTGGGCCACCACTGCTTGGTACAGCATGAGGACTCTGATCTAGAAGTGCATATCACTGTAGGCACCTGAGGTTGCTTTTGGATATAGAAAATGTAATATTAGAAAAATCAGGAGTGACATCATGAGCAGAGAAAGGGATATGAGATGGTATGGGTCCTTGAGTGAAGAAAAGATGGTCAAGAATCTCAAAGAGGGTGGATCACAAAGAGGAATCAGGGGTAAGAATCTACTGAATTAGGGTTTTGACAGCAGTACTAATCTTGTAGTTGAAGGGGAACTCATAGGCATTATCATAGATGCACCTTTCAATAGGATCAGCAGCAAGCTAAATAGAGTAAAAGTAACTCACTAGTATATTTCTTTTATGTCTTTTGTCTGGAATGGAGATCTACCTATCATTAGGGTATAACAAATAACACTGATGGACTAGATATCTACTTCAAAACTGTGATCATTTGCAGTGTTGAAAAGGACCTCAGGGGCAATATAATTGGGTATTCCATATATGGTCTTTTTCCTCTCTCCTAGATTCTCAATCAGTGCAGCTAGGCCAAAATCCATAACCTTGATGTTCATATTGACATCAAGAAGTAAATTTTCAAGCTTCAAATCTTGATGGATAACTTGATGTATGTGCATGTAGTGACATGATCTAATAAGTTGAACCATGAAGAAGCAAACTTCCAGTTCTGTAAATTGGCATTGGTGTTGAAGCATGTCCATAAGGGAGCCAGATGGACATAATTCAAAGGTCATATACACATTGTCTCCATCCTCAAAGCAGTTTTGAAAGTGAATAATGTTAGGATGTTTGAGAGAACAATGAATCTTAATTTCTGCCCAAAGTTGCCCAATACATGAAACAACTTTCAATCTATGTGGAGGCTGACCATACTGACCTTTATCTTGGCTTTCTTAGTCTTGAGCAAGGTCTTAGTAATAACTTTACATGTGAGCCAAGTTTCTCAAGAATTCTGGATCTCAAATGTATGGGCAAAGCCTCTCTCTCTGAGAAAGCCCACATGAGTAAACTGGAAACAATGAAGCCATTGCAGCTACAAATATGGTTGTTGGGTTGGTATACAGAGCAGCATGGGAGGCAGAGTACATCTTGATGATCACTACAGACCATAGGAATGTGGAGCAGATGAAAGACATTGAGAAAGGTATGCCGTTCACTGGAGCAGTTGCAGTAGTAGTTTTGGTGGAGATGATGGCAGATAAAGTGACATCATGTCTATTCTCACTGGATATAGCTTATGGTTGCCAATAGCAAGGACAACAGTGTTTTCCTAGAGAACCCATCACCAAATACCATAAACTGTGTATAAGTACATTTGGTCAGCTTCAAGAGGGGACAGACATTTTCTGAGTAAGCTGGGGGAGAGTAGGTCTGCTATATAGGTATGGCTAAGTGTCAAAATGAGTGTGATGAGTGACATTGTGCCCAGAGGCTAAGACTAAAAAAATAACATAGTCAATACTATTATATCTTGTATATAATCTACTAGTTAATATCCATTGCAGATTCTACATTATCAGAAACAATGTCTTTGAAATCCTCATTCTCTAGCCACTCTTTCTCTGAGTCATTGATTTCCTCCAAATCATCCAATCTATACTTGGCCAATACAGTATTTGCAAATTTTGATTGAAATACAGAATTACTGAGGTTTTCATCAGCATATTTTGTAAACAAGTCCTCTATATTGGGTAGAAGTACAACTGTCTATAAAGCAATCTGTTTGCAAAGGTGTGGCTAAAGTCCATTGAAGAAACTAGGATCATAGTAATCAATAGGAACATTCTGAGGAAAAGTCAAGAATGCAGTTTCCTGAGGCTCAGAGGGTATTTTGCAAATATGTTCTCTATGCTATCCACCAAACCAGAATCCCTTATCCTGTTTTTCTTCTAACAATTGGATGAACCTATTCATGGTCTCTGATCACTCAGGATGTTGTTTAATCAAAAATACTGGCTGTTTATTCTCAAATTTGTTGTCAGGGTCTCCTTTATCATCAGATATGACTTTCAGAGTAATGAGGCTTAGGTATCATTTTGGATATCTGTTTTTTTTGAGAAAGATACGCTATGCATTTGCTAGCTATCATAAAACTTTAGTCAAATAAGAAAATATAAATAGTAGTAATACACCCATAGTCTGCTCTGATACTGGGGATTGGTACTAGACAAGACTTGCATGCTTCTAGGAATACATAACTCTTGTTTAAAGACCTTATACATGTGGTAGTGAACAAAATGATCATACAGCTTGATCAACAAGTCTATATTCATCAAGTACTTGGTGTTAAAATGGAAGAAATCATATGTATGGCTGATAATGGCTTGATTGAATGTGTTTAATGCAATGAGATGACAGGCACTGTTGTAGAGAGAATAAGGACTTTGATTGAAATCAGGACACCAGTGGATAAGTCCAAATCTTGAGATGAAAGTTTGTACAAATTAAAGAATTTATTCTTCAACATTTTTGACTACTAATACAATCTGCTTTTGGGTTGCAGGAGAGATTAAGGAACCTATTTCAACAAGATTTGACTCAATAAGTTGTTTTCCATTACAAGTATGCTCTAAGTCTGCATCAGTAGTAGACTTGGAGAAATAGGCCTTGAAGACTGCAATATACTCTGGCTGAGGAATTGGAGGAACAGCGTTGGCATTAATTAATTCCCAGAGTATGCTGTTGTGAAATTCAAGTGATTACTATAGTACCACAACTGTAAGAATAGATTTACTACTTTAGAATTAATACATACTTTGATACCCTTAGTATCTTTAGGTATGTTAGCCTATTGAAGACAGTATCTCTACAAAGCTGGCTTTGAGGTAGATTTTGCAGATTGATCAGTAGCTGTAGATACTAAGATGGACTGTTATTGTTATATAATAGATGTTATAAGAGCCCTAAAAAGGAAATAACTTCCTGTGCTTTTGAACAGTTAATTCACAATCTCAAGACATATAACAGTATAAAACTATAAATAGCATGGGAAACTTAAGTAAACCACATCATGTGATTAAGTCAGGTAATTGAAGAACATTCTGGAAAAACATGTGACCACAAGACTTTTATGCACAGACTATGTAAAAGTAGTATAAGTAGTATACAGAATACAACAGGAAACTCTATCGAGTTCTTCTTGAACATCTACCTAGGGTGATCACTAAGAACTATCATAGTCCTTTGATAACAATAGATAATAAGTGCTAGTATTTTTCTTTTGTCTAATGCTAACAAACCAATGTCTCTAGGCTTTGTTTATTTGCAGCTATTTTTTTATCTTGTATAGAGTTGGGTATAGCTTGAGTGGATCATACTGAAAGGCAAGCTGGGGTTATATTTTTTGACTGTGCAGTATTAGATGTACTAAATGAAAATTAGTTAATACTTTTAGTAGAAAGTATCTTTGTACTGAAGTTCTACTTGCTCAAGTCTTAATCTCAATTCTTTTATCTGGTTTTGTAGTACTACCTCTTGTAAAGAATTTTCCTGTTGTTGTTTTGACCATTCAAGTTTTTCTATATCAAGTTGTTCCTTAAAAGTTTGTTCAATTGTTGCTATCCAAGACTAGAAAATATCTTCAAGGTGCTGAAGATACTGTGGATTAATAGGAGGATATCCAGGTGGATATGTGTGAGAGTTATCAGGATCCATAGTATAAATAAGCAGTATTGAGAATCGAGTCAATGTATAAATAAGCAGTATTGAGAATCAAGTTAATGTATAAATTGTGATTTTAAAAAAATCAGGTCAGTATGACAAGTATTATGCATATAACTAAGTATAGCTGGTTAATCTGACAAATCACTTGACATCAAACCTTGTGACTTCACTTGACAGTTGTTTGCCTGTGGTGTCAGCATTTGGGACAACAACTGAGGTGTACATGAGTATAAAAATAAGTATAAGTAGTCTACAGGAACACTAGTAGACTAGCTGAAAATAGGTAGACTATTATAAGGGTCTTGAAAAACAACACATAATGAAGAACATTTACATAACCATGAAACTAGTGTTGGTTTGCACTGTGAGTCCTTATTCTCTACATGCAGGACTACATAATCTGCTCCTGGGATTCAAGAAGTTATTATTCTACTATGTTTTTGCAAAGAAATATCCAGAAACTCATTGACAAAGATACTGCCTGTGATCATATTCTTTTAAGTCTTTTGTTCCCAACAAGTTGTTGAGAAGTACTTTGGACTCTAATAACTTCAGTAGTTTATAAGATTGTGAAGCCCCAAACTAGCATAAATGAGATGTTCAATTGCAAGAACATAGGTGTATTTGCTCACAGATCACAGCTCCTCTATCTGGACCATATGGCATACCAATTCCTTGCATACCACCCAAAAAAAGCTCTTTTCTATAAACTAAAAGGTACAGCTACATTGCTAAATAGGTTATCAAAAGAGTTACTGACCTATGAATATTTCATGGCTGACTGAAATAGATGTTATCTTGCTTTTCTAGAACATCAGTGGTGGCCTTTAGAGTGCCCAGAACTACAATTGGAGAAATCTGAAGCTGAGCTTAACCAAGAGGGGCAAAGATGATGCAGACCAACAATAGATAAGCTGCCCAACCAGAAGGAGATAATAGGAGACTAAGCCATTCAGAGGCAATAGATCATATGAATTCAAAGCTCACCCACCATATATTATACCAGACAAAATTAGTAACACATATTTGAACTTATCCGTACTTATTGATTGGTTATTAAGCACTAATTGACTATTTGTGAAGATTAATAGGTGCTTTACTAATTCATGATTGATTTATCCCACAAAGTAAGAATCAGTATCTTGGGTTTTTTGATAGACCGAGGTTGCCGCAGCATCAATTATTTCTGATCAACTCTGTTCTTCTCTTGCTCCTTTAAGGGATATGTTGTGTTTCAGTATAGATACAGAAATAGACTTTATTTTTGTTTGATAGTTTACCCAAGTCTTGAACTCTCTGCCACCTGAGAAAGAAAGTCGTGCGTATCCAGTCTCGCATGTATACTAAGCTGACATTATTTGCACTCGATCACTTTTTGATTGAGCTCTTATACATCATCGGGAAAGTTATTTCCCTACGGTACTCCGTTTCATCTCATACTAGGCTAGTGGAGGCAAATTTCCTCTTCGTCTCCATTGAATCTTGCCTTTTTTTCATGTCATTATGGTTGCTCGGTCCAGCTTGCGAGATAGTGTTCGATTGAGCAAGCGTTCGCGATGTCCTGAACTGTATCGTGGAAAGCTGCACAGAATTGCGGTTTTGACCTTTACTGCAACCAAGTGTGCTCATCGTGCCGCTGACCGGGCTTGCTTCGAAATATATCCGTTGATTAAGGAGTACCATGAAACAATTGCTATACCTGTTGGCCGATGAGCAATGGACAAGCAAGAAAAGTGCTTCAAAAACATACAATTTTCCAATTATATAGCCACTGAAATGGATTACTATCAGAGAAATATCTTCGTTGCTTGGAATGAGACTTACATTGTTACATTGCAATTGGTATTCTGAAAAGAATAATATGTAAGGGCCTATCGAAACAGTGGAGAAGAACAAGGACATCTTACAGGCTCTTTAACATCGGGAAGGAAGTATGTGAAGACGTCCACGAATGCTACCACGGCTGCATATGACGTGATCAGTATTCCAGTGATTGAAAACCTTCTACATATTCACCAGTGACAGAATTTGTTTCCAGAGTCATCAATAGGACACGCTTCAGCAGGACCAACGTAGAACGGGTTGATTTCTCTTTTCGAAGTTGCGTAAGCTTTCAGAACGCAATGAGCCCAACAGACTGGGTAATTACTTGATACGACACACCAAGTAAGCCATAGATAAGGCGATTGTAATGTCAACGACAGCACTCGCCAGCAGCCACAGCTATGTAGGTCACTTCATCAGATACATCACATCATTCACATGAATGCAGAGTGCTGACCTCTTCAACCCATTTGATTCTCCTGAGCGCAGCTGTATCTACAATGACACTCTGAGAATTGTCAATCAAGATAAATAGTGAAGAAAGGAATAGATTCACATAAATCCCAGCAAACATCCCACAGGCACACGACATGAACGCGACCTATCCACGGACAAATTAATGTCACTGTCTCGAGACCAATATTGAAAGAAACTTACAAGGGCTGTAACTGCTGGTATGATTCTCCAATTCCCAAGTCTCCATATTCTCCAACAATATACAAATTGCACGGTGAACATGATGATAGAGTCAAGGAATGGGCCGTCGATGAGTGAAAGGTTGAAATGACCAAACGAGCTGAAGTCGTTGAAGTGGTGGACAAACCAATAGAAAGCATCATCGAACACTATGACACTTTGAATGGTGTCAAGTACGAACAGAAAATGCACTGTGGATAGTTTTGAGTAGGGAGAATGCCGGTCATCAAATTGCTACACGCACCCACTACTTGAAGCCACTTCCGTTCATTCTTCGCAGTATTGAGGTAAATGACTTTAGAAACAGTGAGGTAATGGATGGTACGATGTCGATGCAAGATAAGGCGTACAATATTGCATTACCAGGATGCCATAGAAAAACCAGTTGAGGACAATACCGATGATCTAAAAATCCGCATGGTCATGGGAACACATAGAATCGACTTATACTAAACCCACCACGGGTCCTGTGCTTGATGATATGTCGCTTCAGCAATTCACTTGTAGGTTGTCAACAAAGCTTACGTTAATGACGCGTTGGCCGGTAGCGGTGTAGGAGTAGATGCCATGAGTTGGGAATGGATATGGTTAGAACAAATTTCAGTTCCATTTTATCCATTGCGGTTCGGCTCTTAATCGCGTTACACACCAATCTAATCGAATTTGATCACGACCATGTGGACTACATACGGGCAGTCATTTACTCATAACGTTAACTCCTTATTCTTCTTGGAGAAATATTACACACAGGTCTTCCTCCTTTCCTTTCCGATCGGATGACTTTCGATAGGTTTTTTTGGATATGGATGTTCCATTTCGACAGTCGTGACATACGGTCACGCGCACGCGACATGCTGAGACAAAACTCTGAAAACACGACATTTGTAGGCCAAGAAACGTCTGCGTCTGTCTGCTATGGTGCTCTTCATGTATTTAATGCTCAGAAATGGCATCTGTTACGCATCTGGCTCATGGTTTTCGTTGAAGAATGCGGGCCCTGAGGAAGATGGCAGACGACTCTAAATTTTTCAGATACAGTACTTTGAACACATGAGACCCCTGGCATCTATACACTACATCAGTGAGTCGATGACCCTGACGAGGCGGACACTCAAGTTGTTGGATGCCAAATCGTCTGGATATGTCACGCATCACAGTTAATGGTGATGCCACCAGCAATCATATCAAAGGATGCGACTATAT
>Ga0153965_1000050_pt1 | contig 17923 bp, 18 predicted proteins | sample TSFL049MetaG_FD_104707 | JGI IMG/M metagenome (GOLD analysis project Ga0153965, IMG submission 104707) | Attine ant fungus gardens microbial communities from Florida, USA - TSFL049 MetaG | ecosystem: Host-associated > Fungi > Mycelium > Unclassified | place: USA: Florida, Paynes | collected... | reverse complement strand
TGTAGGATTTTTGTAGATGGAGTGGGTTTTATTTGTATTCTCTCCAGCAATGACTTGTTTGGTGCACTCTCCTATTTCAGCAAGAGGCATTCAGCAAAAGTCTTTGGTGTTTCTGATGGTGGGTGCATATAATTCTACTTTTCTAATTATTTATAAACCTTTATCTTTGATTATCTCCTCTCAAACCTTTAGCATGCAATTGGGAACTGGCACATCATTATTCTGTTTATCCCAGTGTGCAATTTCCTTTTGTATCCTTTTAACATCATATAGTTATATAGTCATAGTCACATGATAGAAAGTTATGGCATCATGTCACATGATAGATCATATGATAAGTATGAGAAAATAGTACACAGACCATATAGTAGTTATATAAGTAGTATAGAAAATCTAATAGAAACTCCATCAAGTTTTTCTTGTCAACTCAGACTTGGAGTAGATTTAAGTTGTCTTAGCTAAAGTCTTACAAGATCCTTACAAGTCAGAGGAACAAAAAGAACTAGAACCATCTCTAGAAGAGAGCACCTAGCAAGCATGCTATAAAGAGAGGCAATGTTATATGCTAGAGAACAAAAATAAAAAATAATTTAGATCTAGAAGAAAGATATAGAAAAAAAGGTGATTGTCAGAGTAGCCAACTCTTGAGCTGAAATAAAGCCAACTGCTCCTTTATCAGTGTTTGACAAAGAGAACTCGATGGAGTTCCCGTTAGATTTTCTATACTACTTATACAACTACTACATAGTCTGTGTACTATTTTTCCATGCTCATCATGTGACTAGTCCTGTGACACTATGTGATATCATGTGACATGATCCTGTAACATCCTATCATATGACCATGACTCATAACACTTGTGATGTGACACTTTCCCACAGTGTAGTAAGTCCAAGAAAGAAAAGAAAAGAAAAGTGAATATAAATAATGACTTAGTCATTTTGCCAAGTTATGACAGTGACTTACTGTAAGAGGCAGACTGTTCTTAAGTCAATCTAGTTCTAGACTTGATTTTGGGAAGAGAATCAGTCTCATAGATTTGATGCTTCTTGTGTAAAGGAGAAACCAGAGTAGATAGACTAGCAACAGGTAGCTGAGATAAAGAGTAAGGTTTCTTGGATTTTAACTTGGGCTTTGGAGAAAAAAAATTAGCAATACTGATAATACAGTACCAGAACCCTTTCTATTAGAAAGAACTGCAACCAAAGATTGAGAGAGCAAAGAAACAGGCCTTGGGATTAGGGATACATGTCAAGGAATAGAATAAGAATGAGACTTCAGCCTAGATAGTCAAACTAGAGAGCTGGCAGCTTATATGGCAATAGAACATTGTCAAGCCTTTAGAATAGTAGTGGAAACAGGATTAAGAACTAAAAGAGAAGGGAAAGTCAAAAGCAATAGAAAAGGAGAAAAAGAGACAAGGTTAATATACCATTGACTAGACTAAAAATAATAGGTACCTGTAGCACCTACATATCCTCAACAAGGACCAGCAATATGACTAGAGCTACAGTAGTAGTAGATGGCAGAACCAGATGGACAAGAGAGATAATAGGAGGTAAAGATATTAGAATAGATTAGTATGGAAGCCAGAGGGTTAACACCAGAGAAGGTAAAGTTAGTATCAGTAGGAAAAGGGATATGAGAAGCTGGGGGCTGCATAAGCTTCTGAATATTAGACAAAAGAACTATGATCTAAGCATCATGATCAACAAAGGGATACATGGCATAAAGGTTAAAAAGACATTGCTGGTATCACAAATAGTCACTTACTAATTTGTGATTATAAATGCTAGAGCTCAAAAGGGCTTAGAAGTGAAGTTTAGATAGTAACAAAAGATGTTATTAAGTTTGAGGTCTAATCCTCAGACTATGAGTCCTTATATATAGGAAAGTAATAGTTTATACACTAGAACAGGCCATTATATGCTACTATCTATTGTTCTATATATAATAGCACCTTTTTACTCAAAATAGCCATAACTTAACTATATAGAGGCTATTCTTTGTTCTAAGAAAAGGCAGGTGACTATCTATGGGTAATTAATTAATGTCTATGTACAAACATTGAGGCCTTCATATCTCTACTAATATTAATTGCCTTGAGATTGTTCTAAGCTCATTCTAAGTACTATAAAGAGGGCTTCTGTTGAGCCTAGAAGCAAAGCATTAATTGTGGCAGTTTTTGAGATATCAGCAATTTAATAAATGGTACTATAGTAGTTACCTATTAATTTGCCTGATATCTTAGCCAATATTGATTGCCTCAAGATATAACTAGTATTGATCAAAAGGTCTTTTTAAGGGCTTTTTGTAGCCATTAATGTCATTTATTAATATTTTAGCTTATCATACCTTAAATAGATTCTCTTCATTTATTGACTTCTCCTCTATTCTAGATCACACTATCTCATGTATTTAAGGACTACTATCATAAAATGAAAATGGAATCATTTTTTCTTTTCTCTTACTATTATCAGACACTTCATACCTAAGTTATCTAGATGAGTAGTATAGTGTGATTAACCACTATACTATACTTGCTGGCACCTATCTATAGTTAAGACCATGAGAATCATTGAAGTATTGATAGATATAGGTTTGAATAAAGTTTGTGACCATAGTACTTCTCTGGCATGATTTTTGTGATCTGCAAGGTTATCTGAGTATATTAAGATATTATTTAGATAGGTTACCACAAAAATATCAAGGATACTAGCAAAAATTTCATTTATAAGACATTAGAAAGCAAATGGTATATTAGAGAAGTCAAAAGGCATAACCATTTATTTAAATGAATTGTACTGGGTACAAAAAGTGGTTTTTCACTCATCTTCTGATGCAATACATACTAGATGATAGGCATTATGAAGATCAATCTTCATATATATTTGGGCCTTCTTGGGTGTGTTCAGCAAGTCAGATACTAGAGGTATGGGATAACAATTTTTGCATGTGATCTTATTTAGACCATGGTAGTCAACACAGAGTCATCATGATTCATCTTTTTTCTTTATGAAAAGAACTGGAGACCCATATAGTGAGTTTGAAGATTGGATAAGTCCTAATTTTAGATTTTTCTTAATGAATTTATACAAGGTTTTAAGTTCTAGAGTAGACAAGGAATCAAATAGAGACATTATGCCTTTCTCAACATGAATGAAAAGATCATAGTTGTAATAAGAAGAAAGTTATTTGGACTTACTTTTACTGAAAACATTAGCAAATTCCTAGTAATCTTCAGGTGTTTTAGTCTGATCTGAGGTCTTCTTTTTTAGTATACTAGTTCTTCTGTACTTTGTCTTTGTTAATAGTGGTGCAACTTGAAAGGTTAACAAACCTTCTTAGTAGCATGTCTTTAAGAATACTGTTGCTCCTATGAGTGTGATGGGTAGAGTGAAAATCACATTTGGACTGTTAACTTATGAAAGATTCAGAATAGCCCAATTATCTATGGGATTTGCTAGTTTTAACCAACTGTGGCCCAGGACAATTGGATAATCCTTGGTCAATAGAGTAATAAATAAGTTGAGCTCAAACAATAAACTACAAACAAGTTTGATTAGTAATGTTACAATTTCTTTTACAAAATTACTGACTGTACTATCTATTAAGAACAAAGACAGTGGACTAATTGAATGAGTGAGTAACTTGTGAGACAAAACAAAGAAGGGGCCTATGAATAAGTTAGACAATCCCAAATCTATTAAGGTCTTAACAATATCTGAAAATGAGTTTGAAAATAGCTTTAATACTAAGGCCTTGGTATTGATTAACATTGCAGCACTTAGTCTCAACTTTAGCTCTCTAAAGGCTCTTAGGCAATTAGTTCCTTAGGAGATAGAAATGCTGCCAAAACTTTTTTGGGAAGTTCCAAATGGAAGTTGCTGTGTAATGATCAACCTCATTGTCTCCAGGTGTTCTACACATGAACTACTTCTTTGTTTCACATTATTTCATATACCTATTGGCTCAGTCAGCACCTCACTGGTGGGGCATGTTCTTTACTTAGCAGACCTCATGTCTGCTATATGTTCTTCTCATTACTATCTCATAGTACATAGGTATATATATACAGTAGATACTCTTCTGTATTTCTTATGCTTTACCAATTATATCATTCTCTTCTTTCTTTTACTCTCAATTTATCCTTGAGTCTTTACTTGAGTGTTATAACCTGAGTTACTCCTTAAGGTCATAACATTTGGTAAAGCGTCACCAACTCACCTTGCAACTGGGAGGACAGCAAACTAGCAGACTGGCCATTAGTATATTGCAAAGATTGCTGCTGAACGTATAACCAGAGCACAAGAGGTAGAAGACCTCAAAGAACGACTCAGTTTAGTTCACATCAGTGAAGAACAATCAGAGTACCAAGAAGAGTCCAAAGAACAGGACATACAAGACACAGAATCAAAGGCCAACAAAACAAGCAACGAAGAAAAACTCGACAAGTTAAGTAATGCACCATTAGTAGGACAACCAAAGCAAAACATGTCCGGAACAAGAGCAAGTACACTAGCACCAATGGCTAGGACAGTACCAGCAACAACACCAATAGAGGTAATAAACCACAAATCAATGGTCCCAGAACCTGGATGGTTTAATGGAGACAGAAAGACATTTGAAGACTAGTGGAGAGCTATAAAACTCTATCTCAGAGCAAATAAAGTCACAGACGCCAATGAAAAAATAATTGCAGTACTAGGTAGATTCCGAGGAGGAACTGCAGGAGCATTTGCTTAACAGAAACTTGACAAGATGGACAGAGGAGACAATACTCTAAGTTGGGATGCCTTTGAGGCAGAATTACAACTAGTATATAGTAACAAGACAAAAGAAGCCGATGCAAAATGGTGCATTGAAACATTCACACAAGGAAAGAAACACATCACAGACTTCCTTATCGAATTCATGGCTTTAGTAAGCAAAGCACAGATAGATGATTAGCATGCAATATTTTTGCTAAAGAGGAATATAAACAGAGAAATTATCAGAGCTATAATAGCATATTCACCAACTTAGATCCTAAAGAGTCTAGAACAATAGAAGGTGGCAATTACAGCAGTTGGACAAGAATATGAGTGGACCAACATCCGCTATGATTACAGGATAGGTTCAGGAATAATCTATGGAGGAATGGGCAAACCAATGGAAATAGAACAACAACAGAATAACAGACAAGGACATAAACCCAAGTGTTACAACTGTAACAAATTCAGACACATAGCAAAAGATTGCAGACAACCAAAGAGAGAAAAGAAGCCATAAGGATATTTCAAATATGGAAAAGAAGGACATATCGCTATAGGATGCAGAGCACCTCAACAAATGAAGACCAGGAGTTCACAACTGGAAGACTTAGATGACGAAGAGCAGAAGGGTTTTGTTGAAGGTTCAGAGTAGGCACAATATAACAAACCACTGTAAATAGTTCTGCCAAAAATCGATATGTTATTCTACAACAGAGAAAACAATTGAGGGAACTTATAGTGTACCTAACAATTAAAACAGAAAATAGAGAAATCTCAAGGTCAAGGCATTAATTAACTCTGGATGTACAAACACCACCATTGCCAGGAAAACAGTGGAAGAAAAAGGGATATCTACCAAACTACTCCCAAGACTATTCAATGTATACAATTCAAATGGATCAAAAAATGGAGAAAAAACAATTAGGGAATTTGTACCTTTGGAAATCAACTCAAATGGACACATCAAGCAAATTGATACAGTAGTATCAGAAATCAAGGAAATGGATCTATTCCTAGGACATGACTAGCTAGTAGAACACAACCCAGAAGTAAACTAGAAAAAAGGAGTTATATGGTTCACAAGATGCCCAGGACACTACAAAACGGAACATGAATCTATATGGTTTATCCCATGGTTGAGAAGACTACTACCAAAGGAAGAAGAAGAATCAAAGAGAGGAGACAAAGAACCCAATCTAACAAATCCTGAAGATCTTCCAAAATATATCCAACCATTCACACACTTATTCAATAAGAAAAAGTTCGAGAAACTACCAGACAAACAAGAATGGGACCATGAAATCAATTTAATGGAAAAAGTACCAAAGAAACTCAACGCAAAGGCCTACCCAATGACACTTAAAGAAGAAGAAATACTCAACCAATGGCTGGATGAACAACTCAAAGCAGGACTTATTGTAGAGTCAAACTTAAGATATGCAGCACTATATTTCTTCATACCAAAGAAAGATGGAACACTACGATTGGTACAAGATTACAGATGGCTAAATCAACACACAATCAAGGACAAAACACCATTACCCCTGATCAATGAAGTAATTAATAAACTTAAAGACACAAAATACTTCAACAAATTGGACTTAATCTAGGAATACAACAATGTACAAATAAAAGAAGGCGATAAATGGAAAGCGGCCTTTTTGACAAACAAAGGACTATTCAAACCAAAAGTGATATACTTTGGACTATACAACTCACCAGAAACATTTCAACGAATGATGACAAGCATTTTCTGAGAACTACTACACAAAGGAATCCTTGCAAACTACATGGATGATTTTGTAATCCCAGCAAAAACAGAAAAAAAGCTAGAAGAACACACAATCAGGTTCCTCAAAATAGCAAAGAAACATAATTTGTGTTTCAAACAGTCAAAATGTAATTTCAATGTCACAGAAATACCCATACTAGAGGTACAAGTTGGAAATGAAGAAGTACAAATGGAAGAAGAAAAAGTCAAAGCAATCAAGGAATGGAAGACACCAACAAAAGTAAAGGATATCAAAAGCTTCTTAGGCTTTGCAAACTTTTATTGACGATTTATCAAAGATTTCAGCTACATTGCAGTACCATTAAATCGACTAAAAGGAAAAGGAGAATGGAAATAAACAGAAGAAGAACAAAAAGCATTTGAAAAGTTGAAACAAAAGATAACCACACAACCAGTACTAGCCCTACCCAGAAGAGAAGAAAAATTCAGGATAGAAGTAGATGCATCAGGACACACAATTGGAGGAGTCCTTTCACAAGAACAAGAAGGCAAATAGAAACCAGTTGCTTTCCTATCAAGAACAATGTTACCTGCAGAAAGAAACTATGAAATATACAACAAGGAACTACTGGCAATAGTTGAAGCCCTAGACAAATGGTGACAATACCTATTAGATGTAGTCGAGAAATTTGAAGTATAGACAGACCACAAAAATCTCAAATACTTCAAAGAACTATATAAACTCAACAGTTGACAAGCAAGATGGTATCTGAAACTACAAAACTACAACTTTACCCTACGACATATCCCAGGAAAAACAAATATGAAAGCAGACATATTGTTAAGAAGGGAGAAAGTAGATACAAAAGAAGACAATCAAGACATACAGATGCTCAAAGAAGAGTTATGGATATAATAAACAACAAGCCAAGATAGAATACCTATTGTACTACTCCAACAAGAACACCTACAAATAAGCGAAGAAGGAATACAAGAACAAATTAAGAAAATCCAAATAAGAGAACAAGAAGTAACAAAACTATTGGAAAGAAAAGATGGACAATCATAGGAAGAAAATGGAATTGTCTACATAGATAGCAAGATCTATGTCCCAAAAAACAGGCAACTTCAAGACAAAATACTCAGTGATAACCACAATCCACCAGATGTTAAACACCCAGAACAACACAGAATGATGAAATTAATCAAGAGAAACTATTGGTGGCCAGGAATATGCAATGATGTACAAAAATACATTCAAGGATATCAGGAATGTCAACAGAACAAGGTGCAACACATGAAGAAAGTGGTACCTTTACATCCCTTATCCATACCAAAAACACCATAGGAGGAAATCAGCATTAATATCATAGGACCTCTGCTAAGATCAAAAGACAAAGACGCTATTTTGGTAGTTGTAGACCAGTTCTTCAAAATGATCAGACTTGTGGCTACAATGACTTCAATCTCCTCAGATGAAGTAGCAAGGATATATTGGGATGACATATGGAAAATACATGGCATACCAAAAAAGATCATTAGCAATAAAGGACCCCAATTTACATCAACATTCATGGGAGAACTGTGCAAAGCACTAGGAATCAAAAGAGCAATGTCAATGGTCTACCATCTGCAAACAAATAGTCAAATAGAAAGGATCAATCAAGAAATTGAAGTGTTTCTAAGACATTACATCAACTACAGATAAGACAATTGAACAAAATAGCTAGCAACAGTAGAATTCCAGTATAATAACAAGGAACATATAGCAACAGGATATTCTCTATTCTATGTGAACTATGGAAGACACCCCTAGAAAGGAAACCTAACAGTGGAAACAGAAATACCAAGTTTAGAAGACCTGTTAAAGAAAATAGAAACAACGAGAAAAGAAGCCAAGACAGCAATGAAAAGGACAAAGGAAACAATGAAAAGGCAATACGACAAGAAAACACACTAATCACAAGATCTCAAAATAGGAGAACAAGTATGGCTAGAGGCAAAAAACATTCAAACAAACTAATCCTCAAAGAAGCTAGACCAGAAAAGATACAGCCCTTTTACAATCAAAGAGGAAATTGGACAGGGAGCATATAGACTAGAGCTTCCAGAAGGATAGGCCATACACGATGTTTTTAATGAAGACCTATTAACATATTGCAAAAAGGCAGAGTTTGCAAGCTAACACAAGGATCTAGCTCTACTACCTAATATTGTCAATGAAAAAGAAGAATACAAAGTAGAAGAAATCAGGGGACATCACAAAAAAGAAAGAGAAACCCAATTCCTCATTTACTGGAAAGGATATGGAAATAAACATAACCAATGGATGGCAGAAGCAAACCTACCACATGCAAAAGAGACAATCTAAGATTATTAGACATAGCTTTTGAAACAAAACCTATAAAAGAGAGGACTAAAGGTCATTTTTTTGATATCTCAAATGCATACCAGCACTCAAGAAATACTTTCAAATATGTTTTCTTTTACCAATGCTACTACTAATGCCTCTACCACTGCTGCCTCCCTTATCTGGAACCAAGAAACCTATAACAAGATCATATGTTATAACAACAAAACCAAGGATTGGGCAAGCAAAATGGATCGCATCATTCAAGCAATTGAAGCTATAGCAGGACTCGAAGAAAAAGTAGAAGAACTAATTAGGATGGCTAACATTATCAACAATACTATGGCAGATGCAGAAACTGGCATATTACTTACTGGAGAAGAATATCACATAGACATTGCTACACAATTTTACGAAGTGGCAGAAACATTTAGACTCATCCTACATAATGCCTTACTCCAATGATTCCATAGTATCCAATGCAACCTGGTAAACAAATTAACAACATGTTAAGGTCAAGGACAGTCAGCAATTGACAATCATATTTGAGGATTACAAGAATCATTTGCTCACACCAATCAATTCCCATCTATTCCAAAAGTCATACCAAGAATTCCCCCAAAAGAAAATAAAATAAAAGAAGAAGAAGTTATTTTAATATACCCCTCTCTACTACTACCTGATAACAAATCCATGACTGTATCATCAAATGATGAATCCATGATATTGGCAACAGAAAACCCCAACAATCAAATAATAGAAGAAATCAACAATCTCATTACATTTCTAAAATGATTCAAAGTACTAAACAATGTCGTTTGTTTTTTACTATTTGCTGGATATCGTACTATTAGCAGAAATAGAGAGAATAGCTCAAGATATTGGAATTGGATTGTCAAAGGATTAATTAAATCTAAACAAAATTCAGAAATAATATGAAGGGGGTTCAAGATACTACTATACGCTGAAGGACCATCACATGAACCATGGTTCATCACAGAAGCACCAGATGAAGGTTATATTATTAGACCACAAAAGAAGTCAGTAGCTATTTACGCCATAGGAGAAGAAAGGTTGTAGGATGTTCATGAGGACATGAACCCTAAAATAGAGGTATTGTAATGATCAACCTCATTGTCTCCAGGTGTTCTACACATGAACTGCTTCTTTTTTTCACATTATTTCATATACCTATTGGCTCAGTCAGCACCTCATTAGTAGGACATGTTCTTTACTCAGCAGACCTCATGTCTGCCATATGTTCTCCTCATTACTACTTCATGGTACATAGGTATATATATACAGTAGATAATCTTCTGTATTCCTTACACTTTACCAATTATATCATTTTCTTCCTTCCTTTACTTTCAATTCATCCTCAAGTCTTTACTTAAGTGTTGCAACCTGAGTTATTCCTTAAGGTCGTAACATGCTGACCTTTAATAAGATTGTGCAACCTTGTATGCTAGGAGATAGTTGGAAAAATTGATGAGGACAAGATCTTACTAGGTAGCCTGAGTTCTCACAGTGCATACATAACTTCAAGTACATATGGTGAACAGATGCAAAAGGGAATTGTATACTGGAACAAACAACAATATGTGGTACCAGCTCCCAATTGTATGCTAAAGGTTTAAGAGGAAATAACTAAAGTAAAGGTTTTAAGTAAAAAGATGAAATTAGATATTATACACAGCTTAAAGTAAAATAAAATAAAATATTTGGTGAAACGAGAGTAAGATCTCTCTAGATTATTATCACATAAACTCTCTATACTCAATTGCCCCCTTGTTTACACCTCTAATATCAAACCTTATAGGTATGATATAGTCCAAGTATATACCTAGCCAAGCTTTTCTAGCTTGCTGTCCTCTCTAAAGCCTACCTAAGTTGCATCTACTATTCTTTCTAAGATTGAGTTCTGGGTATTGTTAGTGCAAGCCCTTGATAGACTTAGGATTAGACTAGGATTAAGTTCAAGAAGAACTCAATAGAGTTCTTATTAGATTTGAGCTACTACTTATACAAATATCTGTTGGTCTATGTGCCTATCTCCTATGATCATAAGACCCTTACTAATAACTATATAGTATTACATAATCAGTCCCACACTATTTATATCTTTTAGTCCATTATATATATCCCTTTATCAAGCTTAATAGATGTATAAGAAATAGTTACTTCTTTTGGGGTTATCTTATAATAGATATATTCTGTATTTGTTATACCTCTGGTGACATCTGGTGATCCCCCATCACAACAAATACTGAACTGCTTGCTTACCTTGGCTTATCAGCTATTAAACTTAGTCTGGCTATATATTATAATCAAATTTCTACTACTATGACTCACTTAACACTAGTTTCTTTTAATATAAGTACTTGGGCTAGTATAACTATTTCCTGTTAGAATATTGAACACTATACTAAATGAGTTCTAGGCTATTTCTTATTGTTTTATGTTTTATTGTTCTTTGTATATAAATAGTCTATCTAGTAATGAAGAACATTGTATGTTTGCAATGAATTTTTCCTGTTGTTGCATTAATTGTTTTTTTTCCAAAATTCAACATTTTCTAGCTTCGATATCCACTAAGTCTACTCTCTGTTTCTCTTGCTATTTTATTCTCTACCTTTTTTTTAGAAATATACTTACTGTTCTCTTGACTCTGAGTAGGTGAGTACAGAGAAAAATACAACCTAGAAAATTGAGATCATACCCATCAAACTTCTAGAGCCTAGACTTAATAGTGTTCTTCTCAAGACATTTTACTGATTCTAAACTCTTATACTCATTAGATTCACATTTTATGATTCCAGAGATAGTAATGATAGAAATAAGTACTAAAAAGTTGTCTCTTATCTCCTTACTCTCTAGATACTATATTAAAGTTATTACAAATATCTGAAACTCAAAGAATAAAAGATAAAAAAAAAACTATTGCTACTTTTACAATTCTCTCAACTTTTTTTTATGTGTTTCTCTTCTAGATCCTTTCTATCAATAATGTGTTATCTTTGTTATTTCCTTTTAAAATCTTTTTTATTCTTTGTTGTTCTTTTCTTTTTTGTTAGCTTGTAATTTAGAACTCTGTAGTTACCTGTCAAGTGTTAGTAAGCTTCAACTACTGTCCAAATCTCCTAAGTTGTGTTCTAGATGTCATTTATTCAAATATATCTGATCTAATACTATTAATGCTTATTTGCAATCAGAGGCATATTTGTCTAAGTCCATCTTTAGCATACTACTAGCTCTAGAGCTCAAGTCTTCTATCTCTCTTAGGGTATATCTAGTATAAAGTAGATCTAGAATGTTGTCATTTAATAACTCTTTCTATAAACTAATGCTAGCTTATTTTGCTTGTCTTCTAAGGTCTTTTTATGAGCTCTAGGTCTATTTCTATCTGCTCATTATTTCATATAACCTTATAAGGACTTATAATGGATTTTAGAGCAAATTCTGATTAGGAATTTGTTGGTATAAAGTGTATCAAATACTACTTTTTGCAGCAAATTTGCTTGTAGCATAATAGTAGCATTGATGTTCCAGGAGGGTTAGTTTTTCATTGGAGCCAAAGATTAATAAAAGGGGCAAATTGTGGAAAGGTCTATTTGGAAATAAAAGTGAGCAGTGACATTCAGTAGAGGTTGTCAGTAAGATACTTGTTATGTCAATAGGGCTAGATAATAGACCTTGTTCAAAATTTCAAGTCCTAGGGGTGTAGTTTTGTAAAGTGCAAACTGTTCTTTTCTTATGATTATCATCTAATATTCTCCTCCAATAGTTGTTATTAATCTTTAACACAGCCTTCTTCAGGCTCTCAAAGATAGATAAGTTCTTCTTACTATAACAAAGTTTCTCACTAATCCTCATTGAAATAGCATTCTTAATAATCTTATGTAGTAAATGGTTTCCCTAACAGATTTAGTTTTGGTATTTTGTGAATTGGATGAAGTATGTCACTACTTTGTTATCTAGAGAAAATAGAATTGTAACTATCACATCCTTGTCATTATTCTCTAGAATATATAAACCAAAAACATTGGATAACTTTTGAACAAATGCTGACTAGTCCTCAAGAAAATTGAAGTCTTGTAAGGGGTCCAGCTTATTAATAAAGAGCTCAAAATAGTCCAAGGCTATGCTTCTCAGGTAAAAGATAGCAAAGAAAATCTTGTCTGTCTTCAAAAAATTCTCCTTCACAGACTCTAAAATATATCTGGTATTGAAAAATAAAGGCTTAGAGGTTGTTTGCATTTCCTCTACTAAAAGTATCAGGTTCACAAATATCTAAATATTTCTTTTGAGTTCAGAAAATTGGTTGCTATGCCAGATTGAGTATTGCTATTCATAGTTTTAAATTGAATATGTTAGATAAGGAACTCAGTGGTAAATGAATAGTTTTTTTGGTGATGAGTACAGGTATATCTTGATCTCTGGGCTCTTTAACTTGAAGTTGGTCCTCTAAGATGTTATGCAAAAGATCAAGAAAGAGCTGCTACTAACTACAAACCTATGTAACTGTAAAAGGTCTCTCTATAGGGGTGATTGTGGACTCCCAGGGAAGGTTGGTCATTTGGGTTTCATAATGAGTCTACCTTTCAGTATAAGGGTCTGACTAGAAAGGATGGTAGAGAAAAAGAAACATGATTTAGCCAAACTAGTTAGTTTTGTTCTACTATCAAGTCTAAGGGTTTGGAGTATGAATTGATGATACTTATTAAGAATAACAAAGACAAATAGAGTTATTAGAGGAAACTAGGTGGATGTTGACTTAATTGAGAACAAAACTAAGGTTTATACTAAGGATATAGCTATATTTAGGAAACCCTAAAACTATACAATACTTACTAATTGTTTAGAGAGTTCCAGGTAAGATGAGCTTGATATTAATGTGGTTATCACACAAGATAGAAGAGATGTAACAGGAACAGTACAAGTAATCTAATTAACACCATTTGATTGTGAGATTAGGTCTTAGTGATAATACCTAAGTTTGGTACTATGCTTCTATCTATAGTTTCTAAGTGACTGCAAAGTCCTCTTAAGCCAAGGACCCAGCTTGTCAGTGAGCTAACTCCTGAGCTGGAATAAAGCCAACTGCTCTTTATCAGCATTTGACAAAGAGAACTTGATAGAGTTCCTATTGGATTTTCTACACTATATATACAATTACTATGTGGCTATGCTCTTTTGGTTCTCATGGTCTCTATACTACTTGTCAACTGACTCCTTTGCCATATGTTGTGACTATGATTTGTGACCTTGTGTGACCATTCTATGACTCTGTGACAGTCACATAATACTTTCCCATGCTCTACTCTATTAACAAAGAAAAGAAAAGAAAAGAAAAGAAAGGAAATATTAAATAATGACTTAGTTATTTTACCAAGTTATAACATAGCTATATATGGAGATAACTAGTGGTTATAGTAACTACTAGTTGAGAATCAATAAGATTATAAGAATAAGAGTAAGCAAGGTCTAAGACAAATAGTACTTGAGTAGTGAAATTGAGTTCTAGTATAAAACTTAGCAAAGAGTACTTAATCCTACTCCTTATCTGAGTTAACAAGAAGAACTTGATAAAGTCCTCATTCAATTTTTGTATACTACTTATACATTTTCTATATGGTCTGTGTACTACTTTCCCATACTCATTATATGATTTATCATATGATATCATTTGTGTAACATTATTTATGTGACTGTAACATGTGATATTGTCATATAATGTTTTCTACACTTCTTTCTTATATAATGAGTCCAAAAGAAAAAGAAAATAAATATAAATATAAATATTGACTTAGCTATTTTGCCAAGTCATGACAATTAAGACAAAATCCATTGCTATGTCAACAGCTATCAAGGAAATTCTTTGGTATTGATCTTTATGCTCACTTGACATGACATTAACAAGTCCTATTTCACTTCTTATATCATCAATCAAGGTGCCCTGGATCTCATCAAGTCTGAACAAATCAACAATCACATGAAACATATTGATATTAAATTCAGACATATCTATGATCAGGAGAATCAAGGGATGATCTCAAGTCAATATGTGGCTATACAAGAACAAATTACAGACATAATAACAAAGCTGCTTGGTACCAAGAAATTCTCATATTTTCAAGAGATGATTAGAGTATGTACATAAGAGATCTTTGACAAGAAAGGGTGTTGAATATGTCCTCTGTGGACTATCATTTCATCTTTTCTTTCTCTCATTATTTGTTTGTGATTGATTAGTAAGCAGTGAGTATGTCTGCCAGCACAGACTTTTCTTACACCTTAGTTTTATATACTTCAGACTGAGACTTTGTGTTTTAATAGATTACTTACTCATCTTACTGCAATAAAAGGTTAGCTATCCAGTAATCTTATTAAGGAACTTGGATCTAGGAGAAAGTCTTTGTAATGGGACAAGAATAGTAGTGTTGAATATGAGGAGAAAGGTGCTCCAATGTAGGATTATCAAAATGTTAAGACTCTAGACCTTACAGTTGAATATGTTCAACTTGAAGCCTATATCTAATACTTGATATTTTCACACTCCTTGTTAGAGGGTCCAGTTAAGGTTTTCAGTGAAGTTATATCAGAGGAGAGATGTTAATAAGACTTTGAGTAATACCCTTGAGGTTATTCTAAGAGTCTCTTAAAGTAAAGATTACAGGAAGAAATATAGAAAAAGAGAACTTGCTATTCCCTTCTTTTTTTAACTAGGTATGTAATAGTTGTTACAATGTGGTAACACTACTTGTAACTCTAGGTGACTAGTTAAGTGACAGATCAGTGACAAAGGTAATAAGTTGAGTCAAGATCAAGTTATTGTCTAATAATGGATTAGTCTGATGTTGTTCCATTTAGTTCAGTCTAAAGATAGAAGAGAAATAGTCCAAGATTTCTCTGAAGAGTCCTATCTATACCATAAGTCCAATGTTCTGAGTCATGACTTGGCAAAATGGCTAAGTCATTATTTATATTTCTTTTTCTTTTCTTTTCCTTTTATCTTGGACTTACTATACAAAAGGGAGTGCAGGAAAGTGTCACATCACAAATATCACATCACATGACATCACAATGATGGGTCACATGATAGGCATGGGAAAGTAGTACACAGACCATGTAGTAGTTGTATAAGTGTCAGCATCTAAAGTCCGATGACCGGAATTAAGCCAACTGTCTCTTTGTTCAGAGTTTGACAAAGAGAACTCGATGGAGTTCTCGCTCATTTCTCTACCTACTTATACACTTTTACTACTGTGGCTATGCACTTATTCTCCTATGGTCCTCATGTTACTCTAGTCATGTGACACCTTGTGACCATCTGTGACCATCCGTCACACCATTGTGACATTGTGACAAAGTCACATGATACTTTCCCACACTCCACCTTGTAGTTGTAAGTCCAAAGGAAAAGAAAAAGAAAAGAAAAGAAATATAAATAATGACTTAGCCATTTTGCCAAGTCATGACAAGATACATATATGATACTAGATACACAAGGTACCCTAACAAAGATAAGCTCAATACCTGATGGTCCCTCCCTCTCCCTTGTGAAGAGGATCTCATTTTGAGCAAAAGAAAACATAGCTAGCAGATCTGTCAAGTGATGCTCAAGACTCATGTATCTTCATGGTCGGTTTGAAAAAGGATTAGTGGAGTGTGTTTAGGGATGATTGTATGTTGTTCTTATCCAGATTATGCCCCACGATCGCGCATTTTCATGACCAGTTGAACATTTCTGCGGACCTACGAAGCGTTAGGTTGAGAACTTGGGCAGATGATCAGAACACACTTCGTTCGCAAAATTGTTTCTCCAACGCTCACTTGCAAGCCTTCGGCGTTTGACTCCTTTTTTTTCATGCCGCTCAGCCGACCACAGCTCAGACTTGACCTTGTTACGAGCAAGGATCCCATCGAGTATTCTCAACGAGTCGCCAAGATTCTTGGTTACAGAAACAGTGCGACCTTGACGACTCATAAAAAGCAGAAGCTAGACAGCAGACAGAACTACTGTACCGGAGTAGGAGTTCAATTGGGCTCGACTTTCAATGCCGGCCATTGCATGCTGAACCTTGTCAGACCATTGGGACTCCTCGTCTCGTTCAACTTCAGTCTTGTCTGGGATGTCTGGCATGGCCGAGATAGAATATATATGAGAGTGATGGGTGCTAGAGAAAGGATGAAAAGATTTTTCGAGGGTACTAACAAGACGGCAGGTAGACACAATGCGAGAGAATGTCAGTAGCGACATTTGTCCTAATGAAAAGTACACGGTGGTCAAGAATAACGCACACAAGTCACGTGTCAACAGCTGCTTTGCACGATCTTTATCTACTTTTATCCATGTGTACTATGGCCTCTGATGTCCTCGCAGAGGAAATGGAGGTGTGCCGTACTACTCGTATGTAGAATTTAGCTGATAAATAATCAGGTTTTGGGGGCTATATATCCCACAGAGCTTACAAGTCTGTATCACGGAATCAGTTTACGACTATGAACTTCGTTGCTGAGATACATGCAAAGAGCTCTCCGATACTGACGTCCAAATTGACACAGAACCAGAAGAATTAGAGGACGGAGTAGAACTTCGTGCGTCAATATCCGCTACATCTACGTCAGTGTCCTTATTACAAGCCAGCCAAGATTAGTTTGAAAGTGCACTATACCGATGATTATCCTCAGACCATACCGGAACTCTCCTTGGAACCAATTGAGACGTATTTCACAGATGGCGAGATTGACGAACTCATTTGCGAACTGCAAAATGTCGTATGTTTGAATGGAGTTTTTATACTGCTAGCGGCTGATTTGTTCAAGGGTAGAGAAAATGTTGGAATGGCTATGACATTCACCCTTGTTTCCCATCTTCGGGAACACTTATCACGACTCCTTCGAATACGAGTGGAAACGCAGAAGAAAGAAGAACAAGAAAAGGAACGTCTAGAACTTAAAGTATGTACTGTTTGGGTATCTATTCTTGGAAGCAGGCAGTTTCAATGATCATTTGCCAGGCAGAAGCAGCACGTACACACGGCATGCCAGTGACACCAGTGACATTTTTGGCTTGGAGGACCAAAT
>Ga0153965_1000049_pt1 | contig 18002 bp, 24 predicted proteins | sample TSFL049MetaG_FD_104707 | JGI IMG/M metagenome (GOLD analysis project Ga0153965, IMG submission 104707) | Attine ant fungus gardens microbial communities from Florida, USA - TSFL049 MetaG | ecosystem: Host-associated > Fungi > Mycelium > Unclassified | place: USA: Florida, Paynes | collected... | reverse complement strand
GGACTCCCTGTCTGAGGATTAGACCTCAGACTTAACAACATCTTTTGTCACTTGTCTAACTTCACATTTTTGAACTCTTTAAAGTATCAAAGCACCCATCACAAATAGTAAGTGACCATTTGTGATACAGATAACTTAGGGTGCATTGCACTTGCAAACAACCCAGTATCTCATTCTCAAGCCAAGCACATCAACATCAAGCATCATTTTATATGCAAGAAGGTCAAATGCCAAGAAATCAAACTTGATTACATATTTACCAAGAACATGCTTGCAGACGTCTTCACCAAGGCTCTCTCCAGAGAAACCTTTGAGAAATTTTGTGCCCAACTGGGCATACTTCCACCAGAATAATGTTACAATGAGTGGAAGTGTTGAGAGACCATAGTGGAAGCATTGCAATATCTGCTATGTCCCCTGAAAATTTTCTTGATTGTCTGCTTACTCATTTTTGATCTCTCCTAGCTACAAGTACTCTACTGTGTTGGATTTTTTACATTCTATGATAAATATGTACATACTTACAATCTAGTATTTAGGTAGTTACCTTGTATTCCTGAGATTCAGTCTTTATCTCTAAATCTCAGGTGCATATCCTATTTTCTCATTTCCTCAATATACTTAGTCTTTGTCTCTAAATCTCAGCATCTTGAGTAACACACTGCGCAAATATTCAAATATATTCTCCTTAATCCTTCCTATCAATGATGTGTCTTTATTGCTATTTTCTTCTAGAATCTTCTTCATCCTTTGTTGTTCTTCTCTTTGTTGTTAGCTTGTGATTTAGAACTCCTTAGTTACCTGTCAAGTGTTAGTAAGCTCCAACCACTGTCCCAATTCTCTAAGTCATGTCCTAGATGTCATTTATCTAAATATATCTGATCTAATATCATCAATGCTTATTTGCAATCAGCAGCATATCTGTCTAAGTCTGTTACTGGTGCACTACTGTAAGACTTTAGCCAAGATGACTTAAATCCACTCCAAGTCTGAGTTAACAAGGAGTTCCTATTTATTTCTTGTACACTACTTATACAATTATTACCTGGTCTGTGTACTACTTTCCAACAGTCATTATGTGACTATCTCGTGTGACATCACATGTTTTGTGATTGTGACCTATGACCTTGGTCATGTAATACTTTCCCATACTCTCCCTTGTATAGTAAGTCCAAAGAAAAAGAAAAAGAAATATTAACTTAGCTGTTTTGCCAAGTCATGACAACTATGTAAGAGCAACTGGAGTGGAGCACTCCAGGAGATTCCTCAGTTAAATTATACTCTGTGGAATATGTTATAATCTACCTCCAGAAGATTCCTCAGAGAATTAGATAAGGCTCCTGGAGGGAATAATCTATAATATATATATTACAGTATCCTTGTATCTCTGCTTTTGGTAACCAGGGTCTGAATAATGAAATTGCATTAGGAGGCGACAGAGTGTACTTAGAACAATGGGGGTGAGTTTAAATATTACATAGTAATATTTGATTAGCTACAGGGTCACTCTAGAGAACTAATACAGGCTTCAGAGTTGTGTGTGAGGGGTCCCCTTACAAACTACTGGCTCTAGAGCTCAAGTATTCTATCTCTTCTAAGGTATATCCCATACAAAGTGGATCTAAAATATTACTATCCAATAACTCTATTTATAACCTGATGCTAGCTCATCTTGCTTGCCTTCTGTATCATGACTTGGCAAAATAGCTAAGTTATTATTTATATTTTTTTTTCTTTTTCTTTTCTTTTAGACTTACTATACATAAGAAGCATGGGAAAGTATTATGTCACATAGTCATGGTCACATGATGGATGTCACATAGTCATGTCACATGACCAAGTCACATGAGGAGCATGGGAAAATAGTGCACAGACTATGTAGTAGTTATCACAAATGGCCACTTACTTGATTTATGATCTGGAAAAAGAGTTCTTCAAAAGAGTTCAAGCAAGGTTTAGACAATGACAAAAGATGTTGTTAAGTCTGAGGTCTAATCCTCAGACTATGAGTCCTTAAATACAGAAAAGTGATGGTCTGTGTACTAGAACAGATTATCACATGCTACTACCTATTGTTCTACATATGGTAGTGCCTTTGTACTTGAAAATATGATAACTTAACCTTATGGAGGCTGTCCTTTGTTCTAAGAAAAGGACAGATGACTATCAATGGGTAATTAATGAAGTCCATGTGCAAACATTGAGGTCTTTATATCTCCACTAATATTAATTGCCTCAGTGCTGTTTTAGGCTCATTCTGAGCAGTATAAAGAGGGCTTCTCTAATGCCATGGTGGTTACCAGTTGATCTACCTAATATCTCATCCAATATTGATTGCCTCAAGATATGACTGGCATCGATCAAAAGGTCTCTTTGAGGGCTTTTTGTAGCTGTTGAGACTGTGAGAATTGATGAAGGTATGGCTGAATGAAGTTTATGACAGTAGTTGTATAAGTAGTATACAGGAATGAATGAGGACTCCATCGAGTTCTCCTTGTCAACTTGGACTTGGAGTGAATTTAAGTTGTCATGGCTAAAGTCTTACATTCTGAGATCTTTTCATGAGCTCTAGGTCTATTTCTACCTGCTCACTGGTTCATATAATACTTTGGTATGTTCTAAGGACTTATAATGGGTTCTAGAGCAAATTCTAATTAGAAATACATTGATATAAGATATATCAAATGCTACTTTCTGTGGAAAATTCACTGGCAGTATAACAGCATCTTGAGTGAATTTTTGAAATTGATCAGACTAGTCTCAACTTGCTAAAGATATTAATTATAACTCTGTTATAGAGCTCATTCTCATACATCATGGATATTTACTTGTTTGTAGAACTAATAGAATTGAATGTTGTCCTTTGCCATTAGAAACTTGTCACAGGAAGACTGGTTAATCAAACACTAATGTCACAGTTGCACTATGGACCAGTAGTCATATACTATATGGTTTACCACTACACCAAAAGGGTAATGTTAGCAAGGCTACTTGCTAACAAGGGTTCAGCTATTTATGTAGTTTATTTGAACAGGTATTTTGTTATACCTCCATGACACTATTTAGTAGTCATTTTTCTGTGACAACTAACTTATGGTATCTTACTGATGGAATTTCTCAAGAGGACAGAGGGGGAACAAACACAGCAAACTCAGAGGCAAAGGGGAAAAGAAATAAAAAAAAGAGGAAGTTAGACATATAACATTACAAAAATGTGTGAGATACCCAATCAAGTACTCCAGGATTAATGTGATTACATGAGATTACCAAAGTCAGTACTCTAGACAAGAACCAAACCAAATTTGAGTACTCCAAGCTAGGACTAATACCATATTGAGTATTACAAAAAGGACCAAATATTGAAAGTGACCATTAAGCTCAAATGACATTATGTGACAAAATAACATATTTTTATTATATAGAATAATTTTGTGACATTTGTCCTCCAGAATTGGAGGACTCAAGGAAGAACTAGTCAAAAATGCATATTATCTATCTTTCTGTCCTGATAAGTAACTAGATAACCATGATGTAGGTGTGACTCCCTTGATTTATTGAATAAGACACCTGATCCAATTACTCAGAATAAATATATAGTATAATAAAATCATCTGAAATCAATGGAATGGATCTTGATGACATTTTTACCAGCTTATAATAAAACCTGGATATTGAAATCAGCAAAACATTGCTCTTGATTTATTTTCATGTTTCATTGACTAAAATGATCTTAGTTGTATAGATTAGATATGGTTTTAACAATGGCCCAGGATATGAACTGAGATTTGCTTGACTCAGAAAGTAAGATACCCTGGTTGGAGCTTGAAGAGGTTGAAGGAGAGAGTTTTGACAAATGTTAAGTTAAATATGCTTCCAATTGCTGTTATGAGTGTTTCTTTGATATTTTTGGCTCCTTTAACAATTACATAGATTGGATTTTTCCTCAATTGTGTGCTTTCCAAGTTTCCAGATTCTTCCTTGCTGATGCTTATGTATGATTTATCCATCATGAAGCTCATTATCAAATCATCCTCAACAGCCTGTGGCAATAATGCTCCAACATCAACTTTACAGTCGAGCATCACTTTTCCAGGGCTTCATGAAGGCTAGCACCAACATTGATAGCATCATTGGTCAATTTAGCTTTGGGGAGTATTTACCCCTTGAGCTCTACATGTATTCACTGATAATCCACAATCCCAGTGTTGGAATTTGGATGTCATGTGAGCTTGCACAATGCATGTGATTCCTTATTGTTCTGTGTCTTATTGTTTTGTGTAGAATAAATGGTCAAGATAGTAATGAAGAATGTTGCACATTTGCAACAAGTTTTCCCCCCATTTTCTGTGCTGCTTTTTCTTAACTCAACACCCAGGTTACGCTGTGGATGTTTTTGGATGAAAAGCAGTTTGTGCATTTGATTTCGTTGCAACTTTCTACGTCTGACACTATACTCACAGATGGCAAACAATTGATGTTGATCATCCCGTCAATAACGACACCCACTGGTTCTATCTCTCCAGGGGGATCGCTCATTCATCTCGCCATATTCCGTATTTTTCCGGGAATCGGTGTTGGTGGTGATAATGTCCGCCACTATCAGCTCTGACCGGGCGAACCTTTGCAAGCACGGTACTTTGTTATATTTTTGCAAATGAAGGCTGCGGTTCTTTCGTCTGTCCTTCGGTAACAATCATTGTACTGGCCTGCTACAAAGATGAGATGGAGGTTGTTAAATGTCAAAAGCAGGTAAATACGACTCTCTGAAGACGCCACTACGAAAGACTGACTGATTGGTGTATGTGTGTATCTTTTCCCCCTAGTTTGGCGAATTGTCATTTACCACCTGCGTTTACTTCCCTCTGTCACCATCTCATGTTACCTGCGTCAACAGTACATTCTTTATTTCAATCCCATTTTATATCCTAGTCCAGTGATTGAATTTTTTAAAGTGTGATATGACAATAAGTACATATTCTACTTTACATGAAGAAGCATGAGAAAATCACCTGGTTTTCCGACTGCCTCTGTCCAAGAAAGCAGTTCTCGATGAGCGGGTTCAACATAACCATAGTATCACCTTGACCAAGATCATTGTCTTCCCCTCCTCCCCCTTCAACAGCGCTTGAGTGCCGACGCGTAAATCGGGATCTTGATTGTGCCATCCTTTACTACTTTGCATGCTCAAACGACTTGCAGTAGCAGCAAGGTAACTTGACCTGTTGGTGGCCCTGATGCCGCTCTGTGAGTCCAGTTTTGTCTGGTAGTGGGAGGGAGATCGATGTGGGATGGCGAGTCGGTGGTGGTGGTAGGAGTAAGTCAAGAACTGCATAAAGCCTCCTGGGCGGTGAAACGAGGGAGTGAATTGAAGGCGGCGAGACGTCGGATGACGGATTTGGCTTGATCGGAAACAGGTTCCAGTACGGACTCTAAAATTTTATTCTAAGGTCAGCGTTGTGCTGATGGCGTTATCGGCACGAAAAGGGGGATATTCGCCGAGGAAAACGTAGGCGATGATGGCTGTGCAGAGAGAGAAAGAGAGAAATGAGCTCATGTTTCGCCTGTGTATGCATGCGGAAGCGATCATACTTGTGGGTCAGTTTCCTGTGGCCGGTGTTCAGGATGACTTCGAGGACCGTGTAGCCGAAAGAGCCTGCGAGAGAGGCAAGTTTCTTGTCGGAAGGATAGAGGAGTTTTTCTCTGTGAAAAGATGAATAAAGGAGGATCAAGGGTGGAAAATGGACTGGCATCCCAAAGTCGACGATGACGATATCACTGTCGGGGTCATTGCAGAGGTAGAGGATATCTCGGGCCTGTCAAGTAGGTGAAGGGAGGGGAGAGAGAGAGGAAAGGAAGCGTACGTGAGGTCTCTGTAGACGATACTGTAGTGGTGGAGGTAGTCGACAGCATCGAAGCTGGGGCGGGTGACGGCGCCGTGCGATACTCAAAACCCTTGTAAACCTTGATGTGAAAGGATGAGCTGCGAGACAAGGGAGAGCACAAGAAGAGAGACAGACGAGTCTGAGGCCCAGAGAAGTGGTGAGAAAAAATCACCGAACAAGTGCCTCATGTTGCAGTGGCTGTGTTATGGTGCGAATGGAAGGTAGGAGCGTGGGCAGACACTTCAAGGAGTGAGAGGAAAAGCCTGAAAATATGTTATATCGATGTAATTAAAGCAGTGGAGGCTCCACTGGATATCAAATATGTAATTTATCAGACATCTTGCTTCTGTAGGCAATCGTGATGAACATTACACCGCCCAAGTATCCACTGATTCACATAGGACCAATATCCTAGATAGCATTTCTGAAGTTCTATATTTTGCAGAGCCTCTCCGTTGCCAGCCGTCAACTGAATGGCAGATCCTGGAGGATGATGTGAACGACAGCCGAGTTCCTTTAGTTATCATAATTTTCCTCCACCCGTAGCGAAAGCTGTGAGGCTGGAATGGCTCATCAGTTTCAACTGAGACCAAGTTTCATCACGGCTTCAATGTACTGATGAAACTAGACTGAGGATATCAGATGTTTAACCTTGATCAGATCATTTGGCTTGCGCACAACGGAGTACAATGATTGTCTAATAATACCAGTTGGTATATAGTCGAGCCATTTTCATCAAGTTTCGTACAAATACCTCCCTCTTGCATATCCCATTGAAATGGCTGATCAGTACGGACTAACACTAGAAGATTACATTGATGACCTGAAGCTCCTGTCCAATGAACGGTACAGCCAAGGTATGCCAATTCTTATTCAATTGTCCTCGAAATAACCGCTGAAGCCTTTTCAAGTCATTATTGCTACTTTGATGATGTATGATTTTATCGATCACATTCCCCAACAGGTGAGACTTTCCACTTATAAACAGTGATTCCACATATCTCTTCTCCCTAGGTTCAGCACCTCCACAGGCATGTCTCTCATTCGATGGCCGAATATTTCCACTGACATACAAAAACCCAGGAGGAAGTGGTCAAAACTGCACGTCATCTATTTTTCTATCCTAATAATTAACTGGGTGGGAATCATGTAAGTGTAACCCCTTAATTTATTGAATGAGAAAACTGATTCAAATTCTCAGAATCCGTTTATATAGTATGAGAAAATTATCTGACATAGATCAAATGCATATTGATGACAACTCCACCAGGTGACGATAAAATCTGGGCACCGAAATCAGTAAGACATCAATCTTAATTCATCTATGATATATTTGTTGACTAGGATGTCTTAGTGGTATAGGTCAAATGTATTTGCTGCTTGGTCTGACCTGCACCTTTGCTAGGTGTACATTTGGAGATTCACTAGCCCTTGAGTGAGTTTCATCATGATTGATTCTTAAGGACTGGAGTAGCTGATGTCAATAGATTCATCATGGTGTTGAATACATTCGTAGTGAAAAGTCTGCTGGTCCTGCGCCTTCGTGCAATTTGGAACAAGGATTTAATTGGTGAGAGGGCTAAAAAGATGTGACAATGGGCTTATTATATTGATTTTTGGATTCTAGTCACACTAATTCTATACTTCATGACAGCAGGTATGTGCTGTAGAATTGATTCCTGATCGACAGAGACGACTGATGGTCGAATTTAGTTGAGATACTGGTAGGCTTTAAAGACTGCATGATACTTACCCCACCAACTGGTCATTTTTTCTAGATTGCGATGTCTCTGATGATAGTTATCGTATATGTCGAATCAATTTTCGGATTACTATTACCTCTCCATGGTTGCTTGGTGAATTTAACACATCTTCGGATATATAACAGTCTTAGTATTGTTTTGTAGTACGTGTTCAACATATTTTACCATGCGGACCTAGACATTTCTTCTCACACAAAAAAAGCATTACCAGGACAACAACAACAGCAATCGAGGTCATCTTGACCTTTATCAGATTTATCATGACGTACAAAACACAAAGGGCTTTTGGCGATGGAATGCGCAGCTGTCTTCTTCACATGCAAACCTCTACTCGTCTATTGTATGTGTTTTACCGTGATGGAACCTTGTTATTTATACCGTGAGTCTAAAACTAGATATTATTGATCTAACTGATAGCACGTCTCTTGGGTAAGCCTAGACTGGAAAATGAGTGGGCTAGAACTCATTCTTTTCAAAGTCATCTCAAGTTTGGAGATCGCTGATCTCTTTCTAAATTTACCTACTTCTATTTTATCCTAGTGTGTTGTTATTATTGCTAGTTTCCCCCTTACTGACACTAATTATTAGCTCCTCGTGCTTCATTTACCCCTTCATTGTAAGTACAAGCATTCTTCCTTATATCTATATTACCACCGCTCATTCTTGTGCTCAGGTGTCACGGTTGATACTCAATTTGCTCGAAGCAAATTGTCCTTTGGACGAAAGTATAGATTCCAGGACATTGGAAACCTTAAATTTCTGTCATCTAGAGTCCAATGGGAATATTGAAACAGGTATTTCACGAGTTGATGAAGACGACATTTATCTCGGTAGATGATGTTGGATGCAGGTGGCATACTCACCATTGTTGTTTCTGTTTATCTTCCACCACATGATTAGCAATGGAGCAAGGTAGTTGATACCGACAAAGCGGAGAGATCAGGAAAGGTGCACGACACAATCCTAGATGACAATGACTTGAGGAATCCATCCGAGTCAAAAGTAGAATGAGATAACGCACTAGTTATATTCTCATAGTTGGAGATAAAGCAAAAACACCATCGACGATTCATGTACCATGGATATTGTGTCTCACACATCTTGGTCTCTGTAGAGCAACAGTCATGCGTAAAAGAAACCATTGATATGAATCAGACAAAGCATGGGTTTAATTGAAAAAAAGCCTGATTTGAACCGCAACATGTTTCATAAATGACGCACCTTCTACAACTTTGGAAATGAGATATCACGAGTGCAGATACGGTGGAGCAGCCTGTGACTTTTTTCTGTAGGAATTTAGAAGACATAGTTGATTCAATCAACAAACTGACCACTTACATCAACAATACTATGCTTGCCCAGCTTTGCATGGAAGGCAAAGGTAAGGTCAACCACACTAAATGTGATTTGGTATATCAGGGGGAGAAAGATGGTTCAGCAGCTTCAAGCTCGTAGCAGTCGCATTGCTAGTGATTGACCCTGAGGTTGAAGTGCATTAGTAACAGCAGAGCAACAGTGAACATTGGGATGAAGAAGATATTATTATACTCAAGTCAACTAGAACTAGGACCAAGTGTCGAAGACTAAGTAAGTGAGTGAATAGATCAGAACATGAGATAACACACCTAGGACTGAGTGTTAAAGACTGGGTCCTAGTGAACAATGTAACTATAGTTATATACTGGTAGGATTGAATGGTGGACTCAGGTGTAACTATAGTGATATGATGAGTAATGAGTGAAAGTAGAGAGAAATGAAATGACATAGTGATGACAAGTTGATATATGGTGACATCATCACTTCAATAATTAGGACATGAATCATGTCTAAAACAAGAGATTTGTTAGAGGGAATGGATGGATGACAGCTGGAGGCTACAATGAGAGTATACAAGGTCAGATTATCCAACTAACTCAAATATAAGAGTGAACATCAGCCAAGATGGAGGGAAGCAGTATAAGGACTTAGTTGTGACAACTTAATCCCACTCCTTATCCAAGTTGACAAGGAGAACTCAATAGAGTTCCTGTTAGATTTTCTACACTACTTATACAACTATTACATAGTCTGTGCACTACTTTCCCATGGTCCCATGTGACTTAGTCATGTGATACTTTCTCACACTCCATCCTTGTGTAGTAAGTCCAGAAAAGAAAAGAAAAGAAAAGAAATATAAATAATGACTTAGCCATTTTGCTAAGTCATGACAAGCAGACCTATAACATGTGTTTATGTCTGCAGCAACATCAATCACAAACTGTATCACTCATACAACATTAATGTTATAAGAGCCCCAAAAAGAAACTAACTTCCTGTACATTTGAACATCTGATCTATAATCTCAAGTTGTACAATGGGATTGAGATATAAATAGCATGGGAGCTTAGATAATCAGATCATGTGACCAGGTCAGGTGATCATAGAACATTCTGGAAGGACATGTGATCATAGACTAGTAGTTGTACAGCCACTGTAAAATAGTATAAGTAGTAGACCAATCCAATGAAGAACTCCATCGAGTTCTTCCTGAACATCTACCTAGGGTGATCATTAAGAGCTATCACAGCCCATCAATAACATAAGAACTCGATACCCAACAGTGACTTCACATCTCGTGACCTCACTACCCACTTATTCTCTTATCTTCCTCGCTAGTGAGCATAGTGCTCACAAGCATCTTGGATAGTGGGCCCTAGCTGTAAAGGGGACTTCTCAGTCAGTTAGGGACTGAGAGAGGAGACTAGGCACTAAGTCTGAGTGCCCTGTTCAAGTCCTGACCTCATAATCAGATGTTGTTCTTTACCTATTTCTTTGTATAAACTCTGTGCTGCACTCCATTGTGAGTGGTATATGCAGGGGATTGGTGGTTATTCTTTAGGAAGCCACTTAGCTTAGGGGTTCCCTTCTTAGGGGCAATCATATACATTTTGATTAGGGCAGTAGTCAGTAAGGCAGTAAAACTCCAGACAGGTGAAGATTTTGCACCCTGTTGGACATAGCCTTAGGTAGTTGTCCTAGATCAAGAGTCATCAGAATACAAATCATCATTCCCATTCCCATCACTATCACCACCACCACACAAAATGTCTCACCAACAACAACAACCACAACAACAAGGGAAACTATCTCCGGTGCCCACCCCTTGCCCACCACCATCTAGCAGAGAGGAACAACTTCTCTCTATGATTGCTACCCTGCAACAGCAGGTCAACACTATGCTTCTCCAACAGCAGGGGAGCAGAGTAGAGGTTGCAAGACCCCCAATATTTAGTGGAAAGATGGAGGAAGTGAGCGTGTTTATTAACATGGCTCACCTATACTTTAGGATGAAGATGAATGGGAAAGAAGCGACAACCCAAATTGCTTGGGTGTTATCGTATGTATAGGAAGGAGTGGCGGAAGCATGGAAGGACAACCTATTAGATGAACTGGCCAAGAGAGAGTCAGAAATCAAAACAATAGAGGGGTTGTTCACAAAAATAAGGAATGAATTTGGGGAGACATCAGAAGAGGAAAGAAAGGTGGAGCAGTTAAGAACAATAGAACAAGGAGGGAGAACTTGTAATGAGTATGTGCAGGAATTCAAGAAGGTTGCCAGGGGGAGTGGCTACAAGGGAAGACCTCTTATCGAAGAATTCAAAAGAGGCTTAAATGGAGCAATTAGAAGGAAGCTAGCTGAAGCAGAGGAACCGCCAACCACCATTAGAGAGTGGCAAGAAAGAGCAGTGAGATTAGACAGGAATCAGAGGCAGAGCTGAACAGAAGAAAGGATATTGGGGAGGAATGCAGCGCACCCAGGGGGAAATGCATAGCCAAGAGGAGGATTGTATGGGGGAAGAGGGGGGCAAATAACATGGAGAGCAGGGGGACCAAGCATGGGGGGAGGATACAGAGGAGGAGGAAACACGTTTAATAGAGGAGGAACTCAAACAGGTCCAAGAAGAGACCCAAATACAATGGATGTGGGAAGTGGGGCCATATGGCCAAAAATTGTTGGGAAAGGCACAAAAGGAGGATAGTAGAAACACTACATGAGTCGGCAAAAGATAATGAAGAATAGTAAGCTTTCGACTGGCCTCCAATAACCTATACAGTGTATTGCACCCAGAAAAATTGGGCAATAAATTAAAATTTCCCAATACCACTGAGAGAGTAAGAGATGTACGGTGCATACTACGACCACTATGGGAAGTGTGGATGAAAGTGGGGCTAGAGAAGCTGAAAAACCATGAGGGGGTAGCAGTAAAGGCATTGTTGGATAATGGAGCAACAGGCTTATTCATGGATACAGCCTTTGCTAAAGAAAAAGGGTTCAAGATGGAAAAGTTAAAAAACCTGCTTTTGGTTAGAAATATGGATGGGACAGCAAATGTGGGAGGGGCAATAACATACCAAGTAGAGTGCAACATGTTTTTTAAAGGACATGTGGAGAGAGTCAGGATAGATGTGTGTAACCTGGGAAAGATGGCAGTGATATTGGGGATGCCATGGTTGGCTGCCCATAACCCAGAGATAGATTGGGAAAAAGAAGAAGTGAGGATGACGCATTGTTCACCTATATGTGGAAAGAAGAAACAAGAAGGAGAGAAAAAAGAAGTAAAGAAAGCAGAAAAAGACAAAGATGAGGAAGTGCTAAGGAAGTTAGTATCAAAAAGGTTTTGGAGATGGAAGAAAGTATTTAGAAGGAAAGAGTCAGAGAGGATGCCAGTGCAAAAAGCCTGGGACCACGCAATAGAGTTGAAAGAAGGCTTTGTGCCAAGAAAAGGAAAGGTGTACTCATTGTCAAGAGAGGAGAGAGAGGAGATACAAGCATTTGTGGAAGACCAGTTAAGAAAGGGATATATTTGACCTTCTAAGTTGCCCCAGACATTGCTAGTACATTTTGTAGCAAAAAATGATGGAACATGAAGGATGGTGCAAAACTATTGCCACATGAACCAGTGGACGATAAAGAATGGATACCCCTTACCCCTCATTGCAGACATACTGGACAGAGTAGGAAAAAGGAAGGTGTTTACAAAACTAGATCTGAGATGGGGATATAACAACATCAGGATCAAGGAAGAGGACGAATGGAAAGCAGCGTTTACAATGCACATTGGAGCATATGAACCCACAGTCATGTATTTTGGGTTAACAAACTCCCCTGCTATGTTCCAAACAATGATGAACAACCTATTCTGAGATCTCATAAACCAAGGAGACACAGTGACATTCATTGATGATACCCTAGTAGCTACAGATACAGAGGAGGGGCATGATGAGCTAATAGAAGAGGTACTAAAAAGATTAGAAGAGAATGACCTGTTTGTGAAACCAGAGAAATGCAGATAGAAAGTAAGAGAGGTAGAATTTCTGGGAGTAGTAATTGGTCCAAAGGGGGTAGAAATGCAGAAGGAGAAAGTAGAAGGAGTACTAAGCTAGTCAGTACCCAAAAACGTCAAAGAGGTGCAAAAGTGCTTGGGCCTAGCCAACTATTACAGACAGTTCATAAAGGACTTTGCCAAAATAGCTGCGCCACTACATGTACTAGTTAGAAAGGAACAGAAATGGAAGTGGAAAAAGGAGCAGGAGGAGGCGTTTGGAAAACTCAAAACAGTATTCACGACAGAACCCATCTTGGCTATTCCAGACATTGATAGAGAGATGAGAGTGGAGGCAGACACCTCAGACTATGCAATAGGGGGAGTACTATCAACAAAATGTGAAGATGGAAAATGGAGACCAGTGGCCTTCATCTCCAAGTCATTAAATGCTACAGAACAAAATTACGAAATTCACAACAAAGAGATGCTGGCAGTAATTAGGTGTCTAGAAGCATGGAGACACTATCTAGAAGGGGCAAAACTGGAATTTGAAATCTGGACAGATCATAAAAACCTCCAGTACTTTATGACAAGTCAAAAGTTAAACCAAAGACAAGCAAGATAGACCCTATACCTATCACAGTTCAACTTTGTATTAAAGTATGTTCCAGGAAAAAGTATGGAAAAGACAGATGGGCTAAGCAGGAGACCAGATTGACAGGAGGGAGTGGAAAGGGATAATGAAGATCAGACATTGATAAAGCCAGAGTGGATCAGAGGAGCAGAAATGCTAGTAGAGGAGGAGAACCTAAAAGAAAGAATAAAAAGGGTACAGAAAGAGGATAAAAAGATAGTAAAAGTGGTAGAGGAATTAAAAAAGGCAGGAATAAAAATGTTGAAAGAGGAAGAATGGGAGATAGAGAACAGAATAGTTATGAAGGAGGGAAAAATATATGTGCCAGAAGGGAAGCTCAGGGGGGAAATAATACAGTTGCATCATGATACCCTGGTAGGAGGGCATGAAGGGAGATGGAAAACAACAGAGTTGGTCACTAGAAACTATTGGTGGCCAGGAGTAACAAAGGAAGTAGGAAAATATGTAGATGAATGCAATGTTTGTCAAAGATACAAGAATTGAAGTAAAGCACCGGCAGGAAAGCTAATGCCTAATGCAATCCCAGAGAAACCGTGGAGTCATATTTTGGCAGATTTTAACACCAAACTGCCATTAGCTCAGGGATATGATGCTATCTTAGTAGTATACAATCGCTTTAGTAAAATGGCACATTTTATAGCAACAACAGAGAAAACATTGGTAGAAGGACTTGCCAAACTATTTTGAGACCATGTATGGAAGTTGCATGGGCTTCCAGAAAGTATTGTATCAGATAGAGGAGTACAGTTTGTGGCAAGAATGATGAAGGAGTTAAATAACTTATTGGGAATCCAGACAAAACTTTTGATAGCCTATCACCCTCAAACAGATGGGCAGACGGAAAGGATAAACCAGGAGTTAGAGCAGTACCTGAGGGTCTTCATTGACCATAGACAAGAATAGTAGCTAGATTGGCTAGGAACGGAAGAATTCACGTACAATAACAAAATTCATATAGCAACAAAAATATCGCCATTCAAAGCAAACTGTGGTCAGGATCCAAGAATGGAATTTGAAGGAACAAGAAAGGGAAAATACGAAGCAGCAGAAAAATTTGTGGAAAGAATGAAAAGGGTCCAAGAGGAAGTGAAAGCAGCACTAGGGAAAACATAGGAGGAAATGAAGAAGTTTGCAAATAGAAAGTGTGGAGAGGGAGAGGAATACAAAATAGGGGACTTAGTACTGCTAAGTACAAAGGACTTGAAATGGCAGATGAAAAGAAGGAGATCAGAAAAATTAACAGAACGTTTTGTGGGCCCCTACAAAGTCAAGGGAATTGTCTCTAGTAATGCAATAGAGTTAGAACTACCTAAGTCTATTAAAATACACCCGGTAGTCAATGTAAGTAGAGTACAACTCTACAAACCGCAGATAGAGGGGCAAAATAAAATACCATCAAAACCAGTCATTATTGAAGGAGAGAAGGAATTCGAAGTAGAGAAAATCTTGAACAAAAGAGTGGTATGAGGGAAAGAAAAGTTCTTAGTAAGATAGAAGGGCTATACGGTGGAAGGAGACACTTGGGAGAGTAGGGAAAACTTGGAAAATGTGGAAGAATTGGTAGAAGAGTTTAAGAGAGAGTATGGGAAAGAACTAAGGCGACAGGAGCAGGAGGAAGAAGAGAAGGAATTTAGTTGAGAACTACCAAGGGAGTTTACAACAAAATTACTATACAGTTGGGAGAAAAAGAAGTATGAGAGAGAAAGGGAAAGGAGTTGGGATGAGAATTGGAGTCAATGGAAAAATTCCTTAGGATGAGGAAACTTGAAGGGGGGGCCATGTTATAAAAGCCCCAAAAAGGAACTAACTTCCTGCACATTTGAACATCTGATCTATAACCTCAAGTCATACAATGGGATTGAGATATAAATAGCATGGGAGCTTAGATAATCAGATCATGTGACCAGGTCAGGTGATCATAGACTAGTAGTTGTACAGCTACTGTAAAATAGTATAAGTAGTAGATCAATCCAACAAAGAACTCCATCGAGTTCTTCCTGAACATCCACCTAGGGTGATCATTAAGAGCTATCACAGCCCATCAATAACAATCAACAATTGCTATCTTTTTATTCAGCAGTTTATGTACACAGACATAATATATTCTCTTACACTACTTTTGCCTTGATGTGGGAAGAAGTGTAAGGGGACATCTAGGGTGTTGCTTAGTAAGTCGGTGAGCTAATATCTATAGTTCTATATCCAATTGTGATGGCACTCCTATCGTTCTCTGCCTCTCTTGTCTTGTATCATGTAAGTGATTCCTTAAATAACTTGTTCTAGGACCTTCTGTAGATTACTGATCCATGACCATGTGACTGCTCATGTGATTGTCTAGTGTAGGGTATATATACTAGCAGAGTGTAGTAGATATACTTCATTTGAATCTCGACCTAGCTTCTGGGACCCTCACCTAGCTTAAGGGTTGTCATCTCTGAGTGATTAAGCTCTAACAAGAAGGGTGTATATACATGAGAAATACAAACAAACTGTTGAGAATATGGCTATATCTGGTCAATAGAAGCTTTGAGAAATTGATGTTAGTCAGGGATAAGCTATTAAATTAAAATGATTATTGTATTATGTATCATTGTAGATTAATATACAAGCCATGCTTACATAAGTGCACTTGCTTCTTTGTCTCAACTGCTACATCACAAGAACCTCTCTGCTTCTCTCAAGATCTCCCTTTCCTATCAGGCCATTTATCAATATCTGTTGGATAACCCAGTAAGTGGGCTATCATTTGTCCCTACTGTAATTGCTGCTCTCTATCCTTTTAACAGTGTTATATTCCGGAAATCTGACAATTATGTAATTTATTTCTCCTAATAATTCTTAGTAGGATAGCATAGTAGACTACTCTCCTCCTATTCTGGACTTCCTATAAGTATTGAGTAGTTACAGTGTATTTCCTCAGTTTGTAAATTAACGTTATCTGGTCCTAATACTCTTCCTGTCCACTCCAGTCCCTATTCTACTTTCTTAGGACCTCTGTTCTGACGACTTTCCTCCACTCTGAAATAAGCAACCATTATTATGACTGGAGACTGGGGCACAACACATAAGTTGAAGCTATTAGGGCACAGTCACTCAGAGGTGGCTAACCCTAGTGCTAGGTAAGAGTCCCAGAAGCAAAGGTGATATTCGAGTGAGGATATTTCTACTAACACAAGTAGTTTTATATACTAAAACTAATAGTCCATGTGCTGCAATCACATGAGCACTAACTAATAATACCACTGTTCTAATAATAGGTTCTCAGGCATATCAAGGCAGACTTAAAAGAGAAGGCAAGGAGAGTATAGGAGAGCATCTCATAAGTTAGGTTAGCCCTTTAGATTGGAGCTTACTTACAATCTAGGCTATTTCCTAGGGTATCCCCTTACAGAAGCCAAGGTTGCTCATGTCAGTGAGCTAACTCCAGTGCCAGAATAAAGCCAATTGCTCCTTTATTAGCATTTGACAAAGAGAACTTGATAGAGTTCTCATTAGATTTTGTACACTATTTATACATGAAGAGTAACCCTAACCCTTCCTTTTATCCTGTGCTTCCTTATGAGTCACTTTTCTCTTGCATGTCCATCAATAAGAAAAAATAAAAGAAAATAATAATAATAATAATAATAATAATAATAATCAAAACTAAAAGAAATGAAAATGAAAAGAAATATTAAATAATGACTTAGCCATTTTGCCAAGTCATGATATCACCCCTTATCTCGAGGAATTTTCTTACAACTTGTAATACAGGTCAACTATGTTGCCCGTTTTGTCATCATCTTCTTTTGTCCATTCTTTTAATCCTGAGTTTTCTTGCTTGATTTCTTCTTTTTCTTTGATCATCTCCATCATCTTTCTTTCCCTTGGTTGTTTACCCTTCCATCTTTTCCAATTTCTCTCCAACCTTCTCCAATATTCTTGGTTGTACTATTTATCTGACCACCCAAATAATTTCCTTGCTATAAATCTCCCTGGCAATTCTCCCCTTCTAAATGTTCCTTCCTTGCATTCTTGTCTTGCCACATTTTCCATATCTCACTGATATTCCCTCTCAAATTCTTCAATTGCTTCTTTTGCATTCTTTAAATTCTCCCTTCCTTCCCAAGTGTTGGACTCTGCTGTAAACCCTTTCTATTATACTAAATACTTGTCTTTTCCTCTTATCTGTTGCTTATTCAATATCCTTTTCACTGTAAGGGGACATCTAGGGTAATGCTTAGTCACCATTGAGGGTCTGTTCTATTAGTGGCCCACTGACAGTCGTGTACACGTTCCCATAGTTCCTGTCTTCTCTCTGTCTGTGTCATGTGGTGCGAGCCTTCTATTCTAATATTAGGACATTATGATTACTGATCCACACGCCCATGTGATAGTGTGTGAGATTGTCTAGTGT
>Ga0153965_1000048_pt1 | contig 18075 bp, 18 predicted proteins | sample TSFL049MetaG_FD_104707 | JGI IMG/M metagenome (GOLD analysis project Ga0153965, IMG submission 104707) | Attine ant fungus gardens microbial communities from Florida, USA - TSFL049 MetaG | ecosystem: Host-associated > Fungi > Mycelium > Unclassified | place: USA: Florida, Paynes | collected... | reverse complement strand
TTGCTTGTTCGTTTCTTGTTGGTAGATGTTTGACTTGTTCGTCGACTACGTTTTTTGCTTGCTGGAACATGGAGGATGCGGCGCCCCAAGCTGATGTTGTCCATCCCCATCCACCACTTCCACCTCTACCGCCGCCACTTGGAGTAGTACTATCAGCAGCAGCAGCCATCACGGAAGGAACGATGCCCTTGGTATTTGGATTATCAACTCCAGAGGATGAAGACGAAGATAACGATAGCTGTTTTTGTAGTGGAATAGAAGATCCACCGCCACCTCCTCCCAATTTGACTCTTTCCATGCTCTTCCTTATTGTGGGAGTGCCAGAACGAGAGATGGGTGTGTTGTGCACGGTAGATGAGGGTCTGCTTGTGGGTTCAGATGCTTTCAGTTGGAGTTCATCGAGAAATGCGGATCCTTCTCCTCCTCCTACTCCTGGACGGCGATCTGTACGAGAGGAAGAAGAAGAAGAAGAGGAAGGGGTTGTAGCGTTTGGACCAACGCTATCACTAGCACCTATACCCACTGAAGAATCTGGAGAAGAGGATTCGAGATCGTCGAGAAGTCGAAGCGCTTCTTGGTATTTCGCCATGGATTGACAGTTGTATGTGTGTGAGGATGTGGTTTTCGGTTGTTTGAAAAAAAAGGGGGGTGTGCTGATGCTCCGCTCTCTCTCGAAAAGTGGTGGGCTGGTTCTGGGAATAGTTGTGTGTGTGAGAGGCCACGTGGGAGTGTTACTCTTACAATATTATAACACTTTTCAAAGACTTTTAGATCATACAGCATATTGTCAACAAAATATTCTACCAAGTACTGATATTAAGTGGAAGCTAATATTTTATTTGTATTTAATCTACTCTTGCTTGTATTATATAAAAAATAATCTCTTATGTGAATTTACTATGTCTTAATTCATTTCTTTATCTTTTACTACTGTGTTATTTTACTTGTAATATATTTCCACTCTCTTAGAATATTATCTTAGAAGATTATAGGAATTTGTATTTGCCTAGATAGAAGATAAGAAAAGAAATTTTTTGTTACATTACTTTGATCTAGTAGTTATTTTTACTATTAAACATATATTATAAAGCCTTGAGAATATTCCTATAGCTAAAAACAGGTCAAAGGACTACAACCCTGTAATGTACATTGTAAATGCATCTCCTATACTATTCAAGCATGAGGCAAAAAAGAACAGGTACTAAAAGAATAAAATAACTTATTATGGAAAAAAGAAGGTGATCATATTATGAATATCAAGTAGAACTATAACTATTATCAGCTATGGTCTGATAATGAGTGAATAGTCAATGAGATATTAGTGTTATTGGACAAAGACATTACAATACAATAATACATTGAATGTCTTGAACTCAGAACATTGGACTCAAGTTATAAACAGGACTTTTTGGAGAAATCTTGGGCAATTTCTCTTTCTATCTTTGGACTAGACTAAATAGGACAATATTAGACTAACCTATTATTAGACAATGACTTGGCTATGACTCAACTTGTTACTCTTGTCACTGATCTATCACTTAACTAGTTACCTAGAGTTACAAGTAGTATTACTATATTGTAATGATTATTATATACCTGGTTAGAATAAATACAGACTAGAAAAAAAAGGAAATAGCAAGTTCTCTCTTTTTGTATTCCCTTTGTAAAATCCTACATTAAGAAATCAGTACTCTTATTTGTCTTAGGACAACCTCAAGGATGCCACTCAAAGTCTCATTAATATCTTTCCTCTGATATAACTTTACTGAAAATCTTAACTGGGCTCTTTAACAAGAAGCATAAAGATATCAAGTGTTAAATATAGGCTTCAAGTTGAACATATTCAACTGTAAGGTCTAGAGTCTTAACAGACCTAGCTTTCAAATATGTACTTGCTATGCTGATTCTACTCTCACTTCATATTCCATGCCCTGATCAAATTAGCTCTCCCATATCATACATAAAATCATAGATACCATCTCTTAGTACTCCAGTTAGATTCTCTTTTAGGTAGACACTAGTAATGGAGATCAAAAGATTTGATCACTAATAAAGATAAAAACAAGTCAAAGAAGCAGAATTTCCAAAATGTCTCACAATTGTGTGCTAACAAGTAGGTACTAGGGAGATAATTAAAATAGAGAGCTTACAAAGGTGAATGTCCAAAGAATATTTAATAGAAACCTAGAAAGTTATCACAAATAGTCACTTACTATTTGTGATGGGTGCTTTGATACTTTAAAGAGTTCAAAAATGCGGAGTTAGACAAGTGACAAAAGATGTTGTTAAGTCTGAGGTCTAATCCTCAGACTATGAGTCTTTATATACAGAAAAATGATGGTCTGTGCACTAGTACAAATCATCACCTAATTACTACCTATTGTTCTATATATGGTAGTGTCTTTGTACTAAAATAATAATAACCTAACCATATGGAGACTGTCCTTTGTTCTAAGAAAAGGACAAATGACTATCTATGGGTAATTAATGAAGTCCATATGCAAACATTAAGGTCTTCATATTTCCACTAATATTAATTGCCTTGAGGTCGTTCTAGACTCATTCTGAGCGTTATGAAGAAGGCTTTTGCTGAGCCTAGAACCAAAGCATTGATCATGGCGGTTTCCGAGATATTAGTGATTTAATAAACAGTAACATAGTAGTTACCAGTTGATCTACTTAATATCTCGGCCATTATTGATTGCCTTGAGACATAACTGGCATCGATTGAAAGGTCTTTTTAAGGGCTTTAAGCTGATCCTAAGACTGTGGGAATCGTTGAAGATTTGGTGGAGATATGACTGAATGAAGTTTGTGACAGAAAGTAGAATTGTTTTTAGTATTCATTTGAGAAAACCCTTACCTAGTCAGATCTCAAAGGTATATGTTTATCTTGCACCATAATACTGCTGTTCTTACCTAGTCTAGTAGTCTAGCTTGCTATCAATATAACAGAACTACCTAGAACTTCTATGCCTTTGTGTAAGCTCTACTTTAACTGACCATACAGTTGAAAGCCTACTCCAAAAACATATAGCAAGAGGTTAGCTTCTAGTATAAGTGAGTGTCCAAGTTCTTCTTAAGGTTGAGTATTCCTTCAAGGGAAGTTTTATAGAGTTGTCACAGTTGTGCTATGGACCAGTAGTCACATACTATATGGTTTACCACTACACCAAAAGGACGACGTTAGCAAGGCTACTTGCTAACGAGGGTCCAGCTATTTATGTAGTTCATTTGAACAGGTATTTTGTTATACCTCCATGATACTATTTAGTAGTCACTTTTCTGTGACAAGAGTTTTATATAAATAGAAGACAAAAGAAAACCTCAATTACTTAAATAGCTATTAAGCTCTAAAGCAACAGAGAAAGATGATGGGAGAATAATATTATATTATCCCTTCTATGCCCTAGAGTATTTTATTAGGATTACAAAGTAACAATATAACAAAGAAACAAAGAAAATTCCAAATTCCCAAAGATAGTAAAAGTAAAATAATGAAACAGTACCTTTTCTGATCACTTGGCTATTATTCCCCACTCCTCTAATCCTACTTCTGGGGATCTTCTCTGAACAATAGATGGCTCATGAGCCTCTTAATGAGCAATAAAGAGAGAAGTTGATCTTGAGTTAGTCTTCTCTTGAGTATGTCATCTTCATCAAACCTCTTTTCTACCTTTCTATTTGATCTTTTTAGTCTCTTTACTACTTCTTTATATCTCATCACATCTTTGAGCCTCAGTCTCCTTCTATTATATTTGTAATATAGCCCTCGAGAGAACTTGTTTTCATCAATCCTAGCTATAATTAACTATCAAAAGTAATAGTTATGATCTGATGGTAACTAATCTCTCTAAGATTGATAGCTACTGAGACATAATGTCATTTTTTTGAAAGCAAACTTTCTAAGGCCCTTTTTTGCTCTTGAGAGCACTTCTAGAGGAAGTTCTGGTATAGGTCTATTATGGAAAGCTTGGATAAGCTCTTATGAGGTCTCTGTAGTAGTGGTCATAACCACTACTCTGCTACTCAAGTGGTATACACAAGTTCACAACTGGGTGTCTAGTAGTTATCTTTTGAGAAGTCTAACTTATCTCTTGAAATACTGGTGACTTCTACTATAAGTCAAAGCTCTATGTAAGAATTTTCCTTGTAGGTCATAAAGAGCTATATTCTCAAGCAGTTATTAACTATTAGTTGTTCTAATATATGACTTCAGGATAATCTATAGAAAAAAGGGCCAGAGACTAAGGGCTTTATAGAATACCCAAAGCTCAATATTCTCCTCCTGGTCTATTCCATTTGCAGAAGTATGAACATATGGCATAATACTTACACATCTAGCATAAGATAAAAAAAAGGTACTATTTCAAAGGATGGACAAAAATAAATGTTAGAAGGTAAATAATAACAAGATTAGTATAAGAGATTTGGTAGTATAGTAATCCTCCTAACAAACATTATGGTCATAAAGGAAAGAGATAGTAGTAGTTAAAGGAAAAAAAGAAATGATGTAATCTTAGCTAGTATGTATCCCAATATAACTAAACTAAAAAATAAATAAATAAATATTAACTTTATTTTTTTTATAGAATGAAATCCCTAATATTGCTATTTTTTTTATTAATGATATTTCAGTTAAAGGTTCTTTTATACACTAGGTAATTTAGGTCTAATTTCTTTAAAATACTCCTTGAAAATCCAAGTATTTGTTGCTTTGTTTATAAATATCTTTAAAATATCAACTGTATTCTTTAGTATATTTAGTATACAAATGGTATATTTTTGGTAGCTAAGTCTTACATTTGAATTCCTTTTGTAGTTGTTATTAAACATTTATGTATTTATAATAGTTATTTTACTAATATAACTCAAGTTTAGAAAATGATAGACTAGCTAGTATATAAATCACTTATATAAAGTTTGGGGTTTTCTAGGAGCATATCACAAATAGTCACTTACTGATTTGTAACTATTAAAACTTCTAGGCTCAAAAAAGCCCCTTTTATGATATTTAGAATAACCCTAAGATAATTAATATTAGTAAAGATATGAAGTTTTCAATATTTGTACATAAACATTGATTAATTATCTATAGATAGTCATTTGTCTTTTATTAGAACAAAGAATAGTCTTTATATAGTTAAGTTATTGCATTTTAGTATAGTCTAAGAGTTAGACCTCAAACTTAATAATATCTTTTATTACTATCTAAACATTGCTTTTAAGTTCTTTTGAGCTTTAGCATTTATAATCACAAATTAATAAGTGACCTACTGAAAAGGATACAAGAATAATAATTGGATAACATTCATTATGACAAAGAGATAACATAGAGAATACAAGAACTAATATAACATATATATAGGGATTAGTGTAATAGTATAGACTCAACTTTATTCTAGTTTATATAATTCTTTCTTAACTTGAACATTAGGTTCAGAAGGAGTTTATAACATAAGAACAAAGCTACCCAAACATATACATATTTTATTCTATTAACATGATCTCACTCACTATCATCACTGCATTTCTAACCACTATTATAACTTTTTTCTTCAACTCCTTATTCAATGCTTAGAAGGACCTAGAGAAGGAAGCCAAGGACGTCTATGCAACTAGTATACAGAATTTCATAGAAGAAGTCAAGAGAGACTTCATTGACAAACCAACTAAAAGAAAAACAAAAGAACCTGATGACTTTAAAGAAAGTCCAGATAAAGTAAGAGCTTGGTACCAAAGAATGACACTGTTTTTCTAAAGCAACAATATCTTAAAGGAATGGGAAAGAATTGAAATGGCTTTAGAAAAGATCAAAGGAGAAAAGAATAATTGGGCTCAACAATGGGCAGATATGCAAATCAGAAAGTTTCTATCCTTCCAAAAGGAATGGAAGGAGACCAATGAAGACCTTAACATATTGATCATGACTAACAAACTTCCATTCAAGACCTGGGAACAGATAACAAACAAAATGGCATAGTTTTTTATTTCAACAAAGACTCAAACACATGCAATTGACAAATTAACCAAGCTGAAACAAGAAAATCAGTTACTAGAAGACTTTTGGTCAGAATTCGTTACTTAAAAGAAACTCTTTGGCTATAATGAGATTGCATTAGTAGATTTATTTAAGAAAGGAATTCACCCAGTACTGGTATGAAAATTGGTCGAAATTGGTCAACTGAGGAACTCAGACTCATTGGATGATTGGTATAAGAAAGCATTAAGTTTTAAGAGGTCAAGAAGAAAGGCAATTGAGGAGTTTGGAGAAAGGAAGAATTTGGAGAATTTAGGAGATATGAAGAAGAAACCAGTTTTGGACATTCTGAGATGAGACCCCAATGCAATGAAAGTAGACAAGCACAAGGAAATGAGAAGGTATTATAACTATGAAAAAATGGGTCATCTCACTGCAAGATGCTCTAAACTGAGAAAGGAGAGGAGAGAAGAAATAAGAATTATGGAGAATGTGATGAAGAATTTTTCCCCAGGCAGGAAGTAAGCACTGACTCACTTGCCTTTGTAAATTCAAAAATTCAATTACCTGAGGAATCAATGAAAGACTTGTTGGGTTATTTTAGTATAAGAAAATATAAGATAAATAAAGGATACTCAGTAGAATGGATAGCAAAGAAAATCCGATAGAGTATCAAAAAGAAAGCAATTGGCATATTAAAAGTATAGGCCTATAGTTCTAAGAGTGAAAGAATACACAGAAGAGAAACTAAAGGAGTTAAACAGAATAACAGATAATAAAGTCTTATTGGCTCTAAAAGCACTAGAAAAACTATCAGTACTTAGAAAAATAAGAGATAAGCAACTCAATATCTAAGTTAAATTGATAACGACAGGTACTCATAAGATATTTTGCAAACAGGCAATAGTCAATTCAGGAAGTACAAGTTCATGTATAAGCTAGAAGTTCATAAAAGAAAATAACCTCAACATAATTCAACTACCATTCCCAATCACTTATTATAATACTGATAAAACTATGAACAAGAATGGCAGTGTTACAGAAGTTGTCAGAATAAACATGACCATAGGCAATCACCAAGAACTCATTCAACTGTCAGTAACAAATCTTGGTAACCATGACCTGTTTCTGGGATACAATTGGCTACAGAAACATAATCTATCCATTAATTGGATAGACTCCTCAATTAATCTGCAGAATTGTCAACAGTAGTGTAGGAAAATTTATATACTAATAAAACCAGAGAAAGTAAAAGAGGAAGACACCAAAGAAGAAGAGATAGAAAAAGGATAGCTCATTATGACTAGTATAAAATTATTGGCAACTTAATGAAGCAACAATAAAGAACAAATATCTCTTGCTGTTAATCCAAGAATTGATTGACAAAGTACAAGAAGCTTAATACTTCACAAAATTAGATATTTGATAGGGATATAACAATGTGAGAATAAGAGAAGAAAACAAGTAGAAAGCAGTGTTTTGGACAAATTGAGGGCTATTTAAACCCTTGGTAATGTACTTTGGCATATGTAACTTGCCCACAACCTTTCAGCCCATAATAGACACTCTATTTTGTGAATTAATCATAATAGGAAAGATTGTGATCTACATGGACAATATTCTAATCTTTACACAAACCATGGAAGAGCATCGAGACACAGTAAGATAAGTGCTACAGATATTAGTATTAGAGAACCAAACTCTATGCTGGAATTAAGCCAACTGCTCTTTGTTTAGCATTTGATAAAGAGAACTCAATAGAGTTCCTATTAGATTCTATACACTATTTATACATAAAGAGTAACCCTAATCCTTCCCTTTTATTCTGTGCTTCCCTATGAGTCACTTTCCTCTCACGTGTCTATCAATAAGAAAAGAAAAGAAAAAGAAAAGAAAAATAATAATCAGAAACTAAATGAAAAAAAAATGAAAAGAAATATTAAATAATGACTTAGCCATTTTGTCAAGTCATGATACCATCTCTCTCTTAAGTTTCCTTATCTCAAGGAATTTTTTTTTCCTTATAATATGGATCAACCATGTTATCTATTTCCTTCTTATCTTCTTCTATCCATTCTCTAATTCCCAAATTTTCTTTCTTGGTTTTTTCTTCCTCTACAATCGTTTCCATTTTTCTTTTCCCTAATCATTTTCTTTTCTACTATCTCCAGTTTCTCTCTAGCCTACTCCAGTATTCTTGGTCATATCTCTTGTCTGACTATCTAAATAGTTTTCTTGCTATAAATCTTCTTGGCAATTCTTCTAAATGTTTCTTCCTTGTGTTCTTGTCTTGCCACATCTTTCATATCTTGCTGGTATTTCTTCTTAAATTCTTTGATTGCTTCCTTCACATTTTCCAAATTCTCCTTTTCTTTCCAAGTATCTGACTCTGCTGTAAATCCCTTCCAGCATACTAAGTATTTGTCCTTTCCTCTTACTCATCGCTTGTTTAAGATTCTTTTTATCTTTTATTCTTTTTCTCCTTTAATTATTATTAGAGCTAGTTACTCTCTTTTCTGTCCTTCTACCTGCCCTACATATCTATGTATTCTACTGATGTTGACTACTGGGTATATTTTTATTGTACTAGGTAGTTCTAATTCAACCACATTCGTTGATACAATTTTCTTTACTTTGTAGGGCCCCACAAATTTCTCTATCAGTTTTTCTATCCTTCTTCTGACCATTTGATATTTCAGGTCTTTAGTGCTAAGCATTACTAAATCCCCTACTTTATACTCCTTAACTTCTGCCCTTTTCTTATCTATGTTATATTCTGGAAATATGATAATTATGTAATTTCTTTCTCCTAATAATTCTCCTAGAATTAATAATAGTAGGATAGCATAGTAGACTACTCTTCTCCTATTCTATACTTACTATAAGTACTGAGTAGTTACAGTGTAATTCCTTAGTCTGTAAATTAACGTCATTTGGTCCTAAGCCCATCTTGTCCACTCGAACTCCTTCACTCGACTCTTTGGGACCTCTGTCTTGGTGACTTTCTTTACTCTGAAATACACGACCAACCTCACGACCGGAGACTGGGGCGCAATACATAAGTTAAAGCCAAGGTCATTCAATAAGTTGCTCTCTGCCCCGACATCCTTGTCTTGCCGCCGGAGCCTTCTTTCTCTTATTGCTAAGTATATTTCCCTCCAACATTGTACATTACTCCGGAACGGAGTGTAGTTTCTATCTATTATCCTCCACTTCTGTTCCTCCGAAATTCCGTCTTTGACAATCTATATACTTCTTCATATCTTCCTGTGCTTTTCCTAGTGCTGCTTTTGCTTCTTCTTGTATTTCTCTTATTTTTTCTACAAATTTTTCCACTTCATGTATTTTCCTTTCTTTCTCCTCTCAAACCCCATTCTTGGGTTCTATTTATAATTTGCTTTAAACAGCGACATCCTAGTACTTAAGTGCATCTTGTTGTTATAGGCAAATTCTATTGTTTCTAACCATTCTAGCCATTGTTTCTGCCTGTGGTCAATAAACATCCTCAAGTATTGTTCTAGTTCCTAATTTACTCTCTCTGTCCATCTATCTGTCTGAGGGTAGAATACTGTTGATAATTTACTCTTGATTCCCAATATTCTGTTTAATTCTTGTATTAACCTTGTTGTGAATTGAGGTCCTCTGTCCGAAATAATGCTCTCTAGTAGGCTATGCAATTTTCACATATTGTCCTTGAACAATCTTGCCAATCCTTCTGCCAATATTTTCTCTATAGTAGGTATAAAATATACTATTTTAGTTAGTCTATTAACTACTACCAAAATTAAGTTGTATCTCTGAGCTAGTAGCAATTTGATGATAAAATCTACCAATATATGGGTCCAGGGTTTTTCTGGGATTAAATTGGACATAAGTTTTCTTGTCAGCTATTCTGTACAATTTTTGTTTCACTGACAAGCATCGTATCTCTCCACATACCACTTTACTTCTTTTGTAACTCCTGGCCATCAAAAGTTTCAGGTGACCAGTTCTATTGTTTTTCATTGTCTCCCATGACCTCCTACTGGTGTATTATGGTATAGTCTAATAATTTTTGCCTATAATTTATCATCTTTAGGCACATAAACTTTTTTCTCTTTGTACATGATATTGTTTACCTCTCTCTACTCTTTATCTTTCAATATTTTTACCCTTACCCACTTCATTTCTTCCACTGCTTTTACTACTTTATTATCTTTCACTTTCGACTTTCTAACTTCCTTTAGTAGATCTACTCCATCTATTATAATTTCCACTATCTCTGTTCTTCTCATCTCTAACTATTCTGGTTTTACTAATGTTTTATCCTCATTGTCCTTTTCTACTCCAACCTCCCAATCTAGCCTCTTGCTTAGACTGTCTGCTTTCCCCATCTTACTTCCCAGAATATGTTTTAACATAAAGTCAAATCTGGATAGGTATAAAGCCCATTGTGCTTGTCTTCAATTCAACTTCTATGCTTTCATAAAGTATTCGAGATTTTTGTGATCTGTCCAGATCTCAAATTTAATTACTACTCCCTCTAGAAAGTGTCTCCATGTCTCTAAGTACCTAACAACTGCTAGCATTTCTTTATTATGTATCTCATAGTTTCTTTCTGTATCACTTAGAGATTTAGAAATAAAAGCAACTGGTCTCCACTTTTCGTCTGAGCACTTCATTGAGAGTACTCCTCCTGTAGCATAATTTGAAGTGTCAACTTCTACCCTAAATTCCTTGTCTAAATCTGGGGCTGCTAATACCAGTTTACTAGTAAAGATTCTTTTTAGCTTGTCAAATGCTTTCTGTTGTGCTTCCTCCTACTGCCACTTCTCATCCACTACTTGAGTAAAGTCTTTAATGAACCTTCTGTAATAGTTTGTGAGGCCCAAGAATTTTCTAACATCTTTTACATTCTTTGGCTATAGCCAACTAAGTACTTCATCCACTTTCTCTGCCTCTATCTCTATTCTATTTGGTCCTATGAAGACCCCTAGGAATACTATTTTTCTTGCTTTCTATATATATTTTTCTGACTTTGTCACAAACTTCATTTGGTCATATCTCCACCAAATCTTCAATGATTCCCACGGTCTTAATGCCAGCTCAAAGCCCTTAAGAAGACCTTTCAATCAATACCAGTCACGTCTTGAGGCGATCAATAATGGCCAAGATATTAAGCAGATCAACTGGTAACTACTATGTTACTATTTATTAAATCACTAATATCTCGGAAACTGCTGTGATGTGATCGAGGCTCAGCAGAAGCCTTTTTCATAACACTCAGAATGAGCCTAGAATGACCTCAAGGCAATTAATATTAGTGGGGATATGAAGACCTCAATGTTTGTATATGGACTTTATTAATTATCCATAGATAGTTGTAAGGGAACATCTAGTGTCGCTTAGATAACCTGGTAGGGTTCATATTATTTAGCGTTCCCATGGATCCTCAGAGTCCATGGTACATAGTTCCTATTATCCTCTAGTTCAGGTCTCCATCAGAGATACTACATAGCTATATCTGGTAGTATAGTTATTATTGTCTGGTGCATATGACTATGGCAATGATGCACAGACCGGCTAGTCTAGTATAAGTAGCTAGTGGTGTATGGTAGAATACCTTACCTCAACAATAATTGAAGCTCCTGGGCTATCCATCACTTCTTCTTAAGACACCTGCTTTACTCTACTACAGTGTAACTGGGTACCTCACCAAGTGTACTCCTTACAATAGTCATCTGTCCTTTTCTTAGAACAAAGGACAGCCTCCATATAGTTAGGTTATCACTATTTCTAGCACAAAGGCACTACTATATGTAGAAACAATAGATAGTAGCATGTGATGATCTGTCCTAGTGTATAGACCATCACTTTTCTGTATTTAAGGACTTATAGTCTGAGGATTAGACCTTAGACTTAACAACATCTTTGCTGCTTGTCTAAACTTCGCTTTTTTGAGCTTTTTGAATATCAATTTAACTAATCACAAATCAGTAAGTGGCCATTTGTGATAGACTTGATATACAAGTTGTTCTCCTCCAACCTCCTTAATATTTCTTCTACAATTTCATTGTGTTCTTCCTCTGTTTTTATTCCTACCAACACATCATTTATAAACACTGCTACTTTTCCCTTGTTAATCAAGTTCCTTAGTATCTCATTCATCATTACCTAGAATGTAACTGGCAAGTTTGTCATCCCAAAGAATATTACTGTTGGCTCAAAGGAGCCTATGTGCATTATGAACACCCCCTTCCACTCATCTCTTTCTTTTATTCTCACATTATTGAACCCCCACCTGAGATCCATTTTAGTAAACACTTTCTTACTCTATATGTTATTAATTAACTCTATGATTAAAGAGAGTGGGTAGTTATTCTTTACTATTTGATTGTTTAGGTTATAGTAGTCTATCACTATCCTTTTACTACTATCTTTCTTACCTACAAAAAATACTAGCAATGTTTAAGGCAATTTTGAAGGTCTGATATATCCTTTCCTCAATTGGTCCTCCACAAATTTCTGGACTTCTTCCCTTTCATTCTTTAACAACAGGTAAATTCTTCTTTTTTGTGGTTTGAATGTTTTCTTGAGATCTATAGTGTGATCCCAAGTTTTCCTGGTCAGCATTCTCTCTGACTTTACTTTTCCAAACATCTTTTTCTACTTCAAGAATCTTTTTGGGACTATTTTCTCAATTTTTCTATGATTCTTCTCCATCTCTTCTTTTTTTCTCCAATCTTTCTTATCATCTATTGCCCATCTGATAATTTTCTCTTCCTCTAGAGTTACTACCCTCTTGACCTTTTTTTTCTTTAGACTCCTTCTACCATACAAGAGCAGGTATCTCATTATTTTAACTTCTCCAGTTTTCTAGTTTATCTCTGGATTATGTGCCGCCAACCATGGCATTCCCAAAATGACTTCTGTTTTCCCTAAGTCACAGATATCTATTCTCATCCTCTCAATATGGTCTTTGTAATATACGTTGCACTCTACTTGGTATATAATAGCCCTTTTGCTATTGTTTGTTCTGTCTATATTCCTAATGGCTATTGGTCTCTCTATTTTCTGCAGCTTAAACCCATGTTTTGCTGCCGTTCTTTTATCTATGAATATCCCTGTTGTGCCACTGTCCAAGAGTACTTTCACTATTATACCTTCATATGTATCTATCTTTTCTATTCTGATATTTAGCTATATCTCTCTTAATATTTGAAGGTTCTCCTGACCTCCTTTTGACTACCCCCTTCTTTGGCTGCACTTTCCAACTCTTTTGGTCATGTGCCACTTTGCTGTACTTTTGCCTCTCTGGGCCATGCTGCCTTCCCTGTATATCCACACTACCTTTGTCAGTCCTTGATTACCCCCTATTTCTTGTTTTTCTCTATATGGCATTCCTTTTCTCCACACCTTTTGCACTGCACATATATCACTATCACCTCTTTTGTGCACCATTCTAACTCTAGTAGGAGTGCTTTCTCTGGCACCTCTTTGCCACAGTATTCCTCTGCTTTCTTCCTTAATTCTACTACCAAACTCCTCCTCCACATTCCTTACTGTGCTTCTTGTGGCTTAGCTATGCACGCCACCTCTTCTTCTTTTACTCTTCTTAGCTCCTTCCCCTTTTCCTGCACCTTTTCCTTCACAGGACATGCTAGCCTTTCTTGCTACACCTTTTGTGGTTTCACTATATATACTGCCTTCTCCTTCTTCCACCACAATAGGCACTCTCTACATTTGTGCCCCTTCTTCCCACACTTGAAGCACTTAACTTCTGCTATCTCTACCCTTCTTATCGTCCTCTCTTCTACTCTATACTGTATCACTCTACTCCTTAATATTTCAAATTTATTTTAGGGAACAATTGTCCTCTTTTCTTCCTTCTTTTTATTTCTGCAATTTCGGGCCAGGTACCCAAATTCTTTATAGCTAAAACACAACCTTCCTCTCCTTCTATCACAAACTTCATTTGGTCATATCTCTATCAATTCTTCAATAATTCTCACAGTCTCAAAGACTACAGAAAGCCCTCAAAAAGACCTTTCAAAGGTGATCAATATTGGCCAAGATATTAAGCAGATCAACTAGTAACTATTATGTTACCATTTATTAAATTGCTAATATCTCGGAAACCGCCATGATTGATGCTTTGGTTCTAGGCTCAGCAAAAGCCTTCTTCATAACGCTCAGAATGAGCCTAAAACAATCTCAAGGCAATTAATATTAGTGGAGATATGAAGGCCTCAATGTTTGTACATGGACTTTATTAATTACCCATAGATAGTCATCTGTCCTTTTTTTAGAACAAAGGACAGCCTCCATAAGGTTAGGTTATCACTATATTAAGCACAAAGAAACTACCATATGTAAAACAATAGGTAGTAGCATGTGATGATCTGTCCTAGTGCACAGACTATTACAATTATGTATATAAGGACTCATAGTCTGAGAATTAGACCTCAGACTTAACGACATCTTTTGTCACTTGTCTAACTTTGTATTTTTGAACTCTTTAAAGTATCAAAGCACCTATCACAAATAGTAAGTGACCATTTGTGATAGTTCAGAAGTATTGAAACTCAGAAAGGCAAATTTTGGAAAGAGATAGAAGAGGCAGAAGAATTTGTAGAAGAAGAAGTGAGGGGAGCAGTAGAGCGACAAGAGGAAGAATGAAAAAGAGAAGGGAAAATACTACTTTGGAAAGAGAGAATATACATTCCTGACTCAGTTACACTTTGAAAGGAAGTTATCACTAAAAATCATAATTCTGGACTAGCTGGTCACCTAGGTTATACCAAGACATACAAGCTAATAACAAGAAACTACTGGTAGCCTAGAATATTAGAAGATATTAAATAATACATTGTAGGATATGAAAAATGCCAAGCGATCAAACCAAACCAACAACCCAAATAAAATTATCTTCACCCTAACAAAGTACCACAAAATCCCTGGGAGATTGTTAGTATTAGATTTAATAAGACTACTACTAGTGTTAGTAGGATACAATGGAATATTGGTAATAGTAGATCGTTTCTCCAAGATGACTTGCTATATACTAATCAATATGAATATTACAGCCCAAGGGATAGCCAAGGTATCTTAGGATCAAGTTTTCAAGGACATGGGAATTTCCCAAAAGGTTATCAGTAACTGAGGACCACAGTTTGTGTCAAAGTTCATAAAAGAACTATGCTCACAACTTGGAATAGAGAGAAATCCTTTAACTGCTTATTATTCCCAAACCAATGGTCAAACAAAATGAGTCAATCAAGGACTAGAACAATACCTTCGACTCTACTGTAACTATAGACAGAATGATTAGGCAGAATAGTTATCAATTGTGGAATTTTTTTACAATAATCAGATTTACTTTAGCATAGAACAATCTCCTTTCATGGTCAATTTAGGATGCTACCTGAATATTGGCAAAGATATAAACTTATCAACTAAAAACTCTCTAGGAACTAAACAATTTCTCAAAATAATTAAGGAAATTAGAGATAAGGTGGAGTTAGCACTTAAGAAAACAAATGAGACAATGAAGAAAAAGTGGGATTTAAAGAGAAAACCAGAAACAGAACAATTGGGCAGAGATTTGGTATAGGTAGATGCAACACATTACAACACAGATCAACCTTCGAAGAAACTGTCAACCAAGTGATTAGGACCATTTCCTATAATACAAAAAGTTGGTAAATTGGCTTATAAACTCAAGATCTCGTTCATATGGAAGTTTATCCATCCTATCGTTAATAAGTCCTATCTTACTTCTTATATGACATCCACATTTGAACAATGATCACAGAAATCTGACAACAGAGTTGCTAATCCTAACAACCAAACCAACATACAGGAAGTAGAAGAAATACTCAACTTTAGATGGAGAGAAGGCAAATTACAATATCTTATCAAATGGAAAGGACAGTTGCTAGAAGAGAGAACTTGGGAAAATAGAGACAAAGTAATTAAGGAAGTACTAAGGTCATGTAGAGAATTCCACCAAAAATATCCAGACATACCCAGAGTCCCTACTATTTGACTACCCATAAAAACATATGCCAATATTGTGAAGATGTGATCTTAGAAGGGGAGTAATATAATGAGTTTACTTTCTATGATATCTAGATGACATAGCACACTGAGGAGGATACAAGAATGATAATTGGATAATGTTCATTATAACAGAGGGATGACATAGAGAACACAAGGACTAATGTAACATATATATAGGAATTAGTGAAGTAGTACAGACTCAGCTTTATTCTGGTTTATATAATTCTTTCTTAACTTAAACACTGGGTTTGGAAGGAGTTCATAACACCATTTATGATAAGCAGTACTAGTATTTCTTCTACTAACCACTTATTATCAGATCAGAGCTAATAATAGGTGTAGTCCTACTATAGGTTCATAACAATTAGTATTGAGTTCAAGCCCATTAATTTTGTTTTGGAGTTGCTATCTGACAAATTTATAATATATTTAATAGTTTCTTTCTCTTTTTATGCTACTCCAAACATTACCTAATAATTTTTCATACTGCCTTACTATTGTGTGACTTAGTCATGGTAACTTAGAGAGCAAAATCTTTGATGATTACAAAGAGAACTCAATAGAGTTCCTTGATCAATTGTTCAACTACACTGTTTGTCCTTGTTTATACTGATCCTATCTTACACTGTCCAAGAGGTCACCAGTTCAATTCCCTTATTTGTTCTTTTGTTATTACTTGTCCTTGTCATAGTAAAGGTAACTCATGACACTTACTATCAAGAATCCAAACCTCCAAACATTAACCACAGATATATCTTGTGAGTAAGATAGCAAGTTACTTAGCCACTATACTATACTGCCATAGCAGCCACACTTTCATCAAATATGTCTTAACAAAACTATACTTTGACATCTGGACTAGTTAGTACCCAGGAGGCATGCTTACAACACATGCCACAAGGTCTGCCACTGCACCCCAATTGCTTCCTGCTTATTTGTATCTAGAGTAGCTGGCCTTATAATTGATGATTTAGAAAAAAACACATAACCCCCTATTTTTACCTTTAGATTATCTACCGTGAAACTAGTGATCCTTACAATACCCAAATTAGGTCTGACCAACAAGAGGTAAATGAACTAACACTGCTGAGCCCGAAACTAAACCAACTAGATAAGGTCTGGACTAGAACTACTGGTTCTTGGTTCAGACAAAACTTTGATAATCCCAGGTCAGCAAAGCTGCGTCAGGATGACCAGCGATAAGCCATGGAAGTTGTGTCATGACTCAGAATGATCTCTAGCCTATAACATTCACTAGAACGAGGTCGGTATCTCAAAGTTCAGCTTTCTATGTGATTCTATGAACTCCTTGTTACATAATTTCTACAATGTTCAGTCAACTGCACCTGGCACAAAAGGATACATCATCCGTCATGCTCTTTACCCTCACTTAAAGAAAAGCAATCAACGTTCTGAGTTTACTAAACAATCGTACTCATCTCACCGTCGCCACATTATGTCTGTCAACGAGGAACTCCTCTACATCGCACTTTACGCCCGAGGCGGACGGCCCAAAATGCCAGGACTAGAAGATACGTAAGAGACAGTCTGGATTATCTAACGAGGCTCAACAAGGCCGTTTTATCTGAAAAATCGCTAATCAACTGCTTCACAGATATCACTGGAGCCTCATGATCAGATCAGATACCGAGGAAAATGGGATGCGCTTTCATGCAAAAGAGACTATGACATCGATGGGAGTGGCGTGGCAGTATGAGGCAACTTCCATCCCATTAAAACCGACTAAGATGCTTCTTGTCCGAATCATAATCAGCAGGATAAGAAACATGGACCGACTCATCAACATTTTTCAAAGCACACCTATTCGTGCTGGCCAGCCTGGTCACGAAAATTGGAACTGCGTTGAATGGGTGAAGGAAGCTTTAGAGTTGGCTGGATGCGATGGTGAAGCATTACAATCGCCAACGATTGATTGGGAATTGGTGCGCAACACTGCTATGTGGTATGCCAATAAGAAACAAAAAGAGCATCGATTCGATGGTCAAGGGACCTACGACCAGAGCAAGACCGCCACATGGGACCTTCTGACTAGA
>Ga0153965_1000047_pt1 | contig 18125 bp, 17 predicted proteins | sample TSFL049MetaG_FD_104707 | JGI IMG/M metagenome (GOLD analysis project Ga0153965, IMG submission 104707) | Attine ant fungus gardens microbial communities from Florida, USA - TSFL049 MetaG | ecosystem: Host-associated > Fungi > Mycelium > Unclassified | place: USA: Florida, Paynes | collected... | reverse complement strand
TATATAATGTAAAAGATCCCTCCAGGAGCCTCATCCTAATCTCTGAGGATTCTCCTAGAGGTGAGTTGTATCATAACTACTAACTGTAATATTAACTGAGGATTCTCCTGGAGTCTTGTGCCCAGTTACCCTTACAAAGTGAGAATAGACGTTAAAGACGTTCAAGACTTTAATCTACAAACTAAGGAACTAAGATGTAACTAATGGAGTACTGATACTAAGTCTAGAATAGAAGGAGTACAAGTAATTAGTCTATATTATGATCCTATAGGAGTAGATAACAGGAGTTCAGGAGCAAAATTTAGTAATAATATAAAATATAAAAGAAATTATATTATTAAATTATTATTTTCCATTATATAACAGGTACCTTATTCTTGCTTTTAATTGGCTTAACTCTCATATAGTAAGAGAAACCATCTATGAAAGTGACAAAGTACTGACACCAAGAATATCCTTCTATATCAAAAGACCCACAGACATTTGAGTAAATTCTATATAATCTTTGGGGATTTTCAACATCTGATTTCTTTGGGATCACATTCCAAGTTATCTTTTCCTTTAGACATGCCTCATATTCTCTATCAATGTTATTTGGTACATTACTGATTATTTTCATTTCTGTTACCATTAATAGATCCCAAAGCTTTAGAACTGAGTATATTATTGCATGTCTGAGTCATTTGTGCTATACATAGAGTGATGTCTTTGCAACATATATAACTTGAAGATCTGGTACAACTAAGTTCCCATCTAAGATCTATAGCCCTTTCTTATTTTTGGCTCTTTCAATTATTAATTCAGCTTTAAAGATCTTGTATAATTTTTCTCCAAAGTTGACAGTATATTCTTTCTAAACTATATAGGTGACTGACAGCAGATTGTTTGTTCTTATATCTGGGATATATACTATATCCCAGAGTTCAAACAATCTTAATGTTCTATCAACTGTTATTAAGATCCTAACTAATCCTGATCTGACAGCCTTAATAATGCTGTTATTACCTAAACCAATTGAAATAGGTGTTATAAAGAGAAAATAGTTAATAAACCCTTTCTTTTGGGATGTCATTAGTGTTATGACTTAGCAAAACAGCTAAGTCATTATTTATGTTTTTTTTCTTTTTTCTTTTTTTCTTTGGACTTTATTATAGTTGTACTATGAACCAGTAGTCATATACTGTATGGTTTACCACTATACCAAAAGGGTAATGTTAGCAAGGTTACTTGCTAATGAGAGTCCAGCTATTTATGTAGTTCATTTGAATAGGTATTTTGTTATATCTCTATGTAGTCACTTTTCTGTGACAGACTTACTATATAAAGAAGAATGTGGAAAAGTATTATATGACTCAAGTCATAGGTTATAACATATAACATTACATGGGTAATTATATAATGATTGTGGAAAAGTAGTGCATAGACTTGGTAGTAGTTGTATAACAGAAATTAACAGCAACTCTATCGAGTTCTTCTTGTCAACTCAGATTTGAAGTAGATTTAAGTCGCCTTGGCTAAAGTCTTACAATTAATGATATTGCTTCTAAGTTGATAATCCATCTGCTAGCTAGATCTGAAGTTGATCTCCATGCCATGAAAATACAAACAATGTTTTTTTCTTTAGAGATTATAGCAACCTTTGTAGTCTGAGTTTTTGATCTCTCCACTCTCTTGTTCTTAGGAACTGTCCCAGCTGCCTGATCAGCCTTCAACTTCTTGCACTCTGATTTGAAATATTCTTTTCTTTTGCAGTAGTAATACTTTATATTTTTCTTCTTTGCATTACTATTGATAGAAGGATCTTGTGACTATTTGACAGGTTTCTTCTCTTTGTCTTCTCTCATCAATGTGACATGTAAGACATCTTTATGTACATTCTCCTATAGAATCTGCTTGATGACAAAATCCATAGTTAGAGTGTCTTTATCCTTTATGTACAGATATTGCCTGAATAATGCATAAGATTCTGGTAGTAAAACCATTATGAGTATAGTGATTGTAGTGTCCTTGAGATCATTGAAAAAGTGCAAAAGGGAATTGCATACTGGAATAAACAATAAGATATGGTACCAGCTCTCAATTGCATGCTAAAAGTTTGAGAGGAGATAACTGAAGTAAGGATTTTAAGTAAAAGTAGAAACTAGATATTATACATAGCTTTAAATAAAATAAGTTAAGTTTTGTGGTTGAAACGAGAGTAAGATCTCTCTAGATCATTGTCACATAGCCTTTTTAAGATATTAATCTTTATATACTGTGGTACTGACTCAACTGGAAAATACAATTAGTTGATCACTTATGGACTCTTCATACTCAATTGCCCCCTTGTCTGCATCTCTAACACCAAATCTTATGGGTATGATACAGTCCAAGTATGTACCTAACTAAGCTTTCCTAGCCTACTGTCCTCTCCAAAGCCTATCCAAGTTGCATCTGCTATTCCTTTCTAGATTGAGTTCTGGGTATATTCTGTGTTTTACTCAAGACATTCTACTGACTCCAAACTCTTACACTCAATAGTTTCACATTTTACAATTCCAAAGGCAGTAATGATAAAGGTAAGTGCCAAGAGATTTTCTTCCTTCATCCTTGCTCTCTGGATACTATATTAAAGTTATTACAAATGGCTGAAACTCAAAGAATAAAAGATAAAAGAAAACTATTACTACTTTTAGAATTTCCTTGACTCTTTCTCTTCCTAAGTCCCCCAAAAGTCCTACAGTTTATGTGTCTCTCTACTAACTCCTTCCCATCAATAACATGTCTTTATTGTTGTTTTCTTCTAGAATCTTCTTTATCCTTTATTGTTTTTCTCTCTATTGTTGGTCTTAGAAATACATACTCAGTCTGACACAAAGTTATGTGAACAACTACTGTTTTTATTTTTATCTAATGTTCTTTGTATACAAAGAAAATGTAAAAAATATCATAAACTGTATAGTTCTGGTCTATCTGTCAAGGACGGAATTAACTATCAAGGACAGAAAGGTAGGGGACAGAGGAGCAGAGTAATGTACTACATCAGAGAATAAATATTACTTAGCGATGGTGAAAACTCCAAAAGAAGACTCTAACAGAAAGTGAAAGATGTCAGAGTAAAATACAACTTGATAAACAACCTTGGTTTTAACTTATGTGTTGTACCTTGGTCTCCAGTTGTAAGGTTGGTCATGTATTTTGGGGTGGAGAAAAGTCATCAGAGAAGAGATCCTAAGAGAGTAAAATAGGAATCTAGAGTAGACAGAGAAGTAATTAGGACCAGATGACATTAATTTACAGACTGAGGAATTACACTGTAACTACTCAGTACTTATAGGAAGTCTAGAATAGGAGGAGAGTAGTCTACTATGCTATCCTACTATTATTAATTTTAGGAGAATTATTAGGAGAAATAAATTACATAATTGTCAAATTTCTGGAATATGACATTAACAGAGGATGGAGAAGAGGAGTGATAGATAGAATTATACTCTGGAATGGAGTGGTATACTATTTTGGAGAATAGATAATACTTAGCGATGGTATAATCCTAAGAGAAGACTCTGGTAAAAGGAAAAAGATATTGGAGCAGAATACGACTTGATGAACGACCTTGGCTTCAACTTATGTGTTGCACTGAAAGAGTGCAAAAGAGAATTGCACACTAGGACAAACAAACTAATGATGTGCTAGCTCCCAATTGTATGCTAAAGGTCTGAAGGGAGATAATCAAAGTTGAAGGTTTATAAATAATTAGAGAGATAAGAATTATATACAGCTCTAGTAAAATATATGTTGGGGGTTGTAAAAGGGATCATAAGATCTCTCTAGATCATTGTCGCATAGCCTCTTTAAGGTGTCAACCTTTACACACCATGACAAAAGTTCCTTTGGAAAATACAGTTAGTTGATCACTCATAGACCTTTCACACTCAGTTGCTCCCTTGTCTGCACCCCCAACACCAAATTTTATGGGTGTGATGCAATCCAAGTATATACCTAGCCAAGCTTTCCCAGCCTACTGTCCTCTCCGAAGCCTGCCTGAGTTACATCTGCATCTTCTCTTTAGATCGAGTTCTGGATATATTCAGTGTTCTTTTCAAAACATCCCCCTAGTCCCAGTCTTCTTACTCTCAATAGATCTGCATTTATGATTTCAGAGGCAGTGTAGATAGAGGTAGGAGTCAAGAGGTTTCTCTCTGATCCAACTGTACTCTGGATACTATATTAAAGATATTACAAAGCTCTAAAACTCAAGAAATCAAATATAAAAGGAAAACTATTACTACTTTTAGGATCCCATTGACTCCTTTCTGTCCTAAGGCCTCCCAAAATCCCACTAATGATGTGGCCTTCTCCTTTTCTTTGTAATAACATGTTCCCTTATCAAGTCCTTTCCATCAAAGATAACATGTCTTTATCACCGCTTCTTTCTAGAATATTCTCATGTCTTCCCCTATTATGCTCTTGATGCTGCTTTGTAATTTGGACTTCATTGATTACTTATTAAACAGTTAGCAAGTCTCAATAAATATCTAGTATCTCCAAGTCGTGTCCTAAAGGTCATTTATCCAAATATAATTGATCTGATACTGTCAATGCTTATTTACAAGCACAAAGTCTATTAGCCTAAGTTCTTCATCTGAGTAGTACTGGTTCTAGAGTACAAGTTTACCATCTTTCTAAGTTAGTCTATCCAAAAGTGGTTCTAGAGCGTAGTTTCTCAATAACTCTCTTAGTAACCCAATGCTAGTTCATCTTAATTGCTTCTCAAGGTCTCAACATGAGCTCTAGGTCGATTATTACCTGCTCAATGTATTCATTATATAGTGTTATGTTCTGAGGATATAGAAAGGATTCTAGAGTAGATTCTAATTGAGAATCTATTGGTATAAAGTATATCAAATGTTATCTTCTGTGGAAAATTCACTTGTGGCGTAACAGTGCTCTGGTCTCTGGTCATGAGGTTGGTTGCTTATTTTGGAGTGGAAGGAAGTTGTCAGAACAAAGGTCTTAAGAAAGTAAAATAGGAATCTGGAGTGGATAAGGAGAGTATTAGGACCAAATAATGTTAATTTACAAACTGAGGAATTACAATGTAACTACTCAGTACTTATAGGTAGTCCAGAATAGAAGAAAAGTAATCTACTATGCTATCCTACTATTGTTGATTTTTAGGAGAATTTTCAGAAGAAATAAATTACATAATTGTCAGATTTCTGAAATATGATATGGTCCAAACATCCCCCTGTTAAGACTCTAGACCTTACAGTTGAATATGCATTTCAACTTGAAGCCTATATCTAATACTTGATATCTTTATACTCCTAGTTAAAGGATCTGGTTAAGGTTTTCAGTGAAGTTATATTGGAGGAGAGATGTCAACGAGACTTTGAGTAGTACTCTTGAGGTTGTCCTAAGACAAGTAAGAGTACTAATTCCTTAGAGTAAGATTTTACAGAGGAAATACAGAAAAAGAGAACTTGTTGTTCTTTCTCTTTTTGGGCTGTATTTATTCTAACTAGATATTATAACTACATTACAATGTGATAACACTACTTGTAACTAAGGGTGACTAGTTAAGTGACAGTCCAGTGACAGAAGCCATGAAGGTAACAAGTTGAGTTAGTGTTTAATAATGGGTTAGTCTAATGTTGTCCTATTTAGCACAAGTCCAAAGATAAAAGAGAGAAAATAGTCTGAGGTTTCTTCAAAGAGTCTTATCTATACTATGAGTCTATTATCTCTTAGAGTCCTCAAACATTCAATATATTACTGTATTATAACGTTTTTGTCTAATATTGCCAACATCTCATCTACTAGCTATTCATTATCAAACTATGACTGATAATAACTATAGTCCCACTTGATATTTATAATATTCCCAGCAGTTCATTAGTCTGTTTTTTGGATATGATTGAGTGATTATAATATAGTTAATGAAAGGAAATAATAGATAATATGTAAAAATAGAAAATATCATCTACTGCGATGTCATGCCTCTGCCAACAGTTGGCTTGTGATTTAGAACTCTTTAGTTATTTGTCAAGTGTTAGTAAGCTCCAATCACTGTCCCAATTCTCTAAGTCATGTCCTAGATATCTATCATACTCTATGACACTATGCAACACCACAGACCACACCCAAATGCTTACCTCAGCAACTGGCCTTGAACTTAGGCAGTGATAGTATAGCCGATCACCTACTCATGCTGATTCACTGTCAAACTAGCTCCTATATTAAGTAGCTAGACTAGTTAATTACCCCTTAGCTTTATTATCTACTAAGTCAGCTCCTATAAAGAAATGCTCTAGGATAGCTTAGGTAACCTAGTATAGGTGAGTATTATCTAGCTTGCCCTCAGATCCTTGGAGTCCGCTATTTATAGTTCCCTTCCCTCTTGTTCTCATTGCCATAGTTAGTACTATGTAGCTATCATAGTTGTGCCATAGACCAGTAGTCACATACTGTATGGTTTACCACTACACCAAAAGGGTGACGTTAGCAAGGCTACTTGCTAATGAGGGTCCAGCTATTTATGTAGTTCATTTGAACAGGTATTTTGTTATATCTCCATGATACTATTTAGTAGTCACTTTTTTGTGACAGTAGCCTTATTAGGTATAGTAGTTATTAGTATCTTGATCTATATTCCCATAGCAACCAGTACATGGACCAAGCTAGTGATGTATGGTAAAATACCTTATCTCAACATTGATTAGAGCTTCTAGGCTATTTACTGCTCTTGCTTAAGTCTGCCTCCTTCACTAATATTGAGTGTGGTTAGTATTGCCTATGAGTGATCCCCAGCTTCTCTTGTCTAGACATCGCCTCTCAGTTCTCTGAATATACTGATTACTAAGTGGGTAAGCATAGAGAGAGACACAACTTGAGCAGTTGAGGTTATATCCAACATTCACTTAGGACTCAGGACTTGACAATATCAGTTATCTAAATATATCTGATCTAATACCTTATTTGCAATTAGTGGCATATCTATCTAAGTCTATTACTAGTATGCTACTGGCTCTAAAGCTCAAGTACTCTATCTTTATCAAGGTATATCTAATACAAAGTAGATCTAGAATATCTCTATCTAATAACTTTGTTTATAACCTGATGCCAGCTCATCTTGCTTGCCTTCTAAGGTCTTTTCATGAGCTCTAGGTCTATTTCTACCTGCTTACTAGTTTATATAACACTTTGGTATGTTCTAAGGACTTATAATAGGTTCTAGAACAAATTTTAATTAGAAATTTATTAATATAAGGTGTATCAAATACTACTTTCTGTGACAAATTTGCTGACAGCATAATAGTAGTTTGAACAACTATATGTAGTAGATGTCAACAAACCAGTATCAAGTACTTTTTTTGTCCAAAACAAATAACATCTAGTTATATTTGATACATGACACAGACGTTTAGGTTATATTGGTGCAGATACCATATAAGAAATGATAAATAACAATATTGTTAATAGAATTGCTCTACATAGTGAATTGTTCATGAAAGGTCTCTATAAAGACTACATCTATAAGAAGTACACAGCACACCCCTACCATCAGAACCTAGTACATGAAATAGAAGTACTTGAATAAGTTCACATAGACATTTGGGGGCTATTACCAACTATATCAGCTGGGGAATATATATACTTCATAGTGATTATAGATAGATTCTTGTCATGCAGAACTGTCATATTCCTAAAATCCAAATCAGCTGACACTACATTAAGTGTATTCAAGGCTTACCAAGTAGAAGCTGAACAACAAACTAGAAAAAAGCTAAAGTCAATATGACCTAACATAGGAAAAGAATAGTGTAATGCAGTATGGAAGAATTACAGAGTTGAGCATGAACTTATTTTTAAGTATACCACCTCTTATGCTCACTGATGAAATGGAACTACTGAATATACAATGTGAACTATTCTTGATGGTGTTAAATTGGTTATGGCAAAATTTGGACTTTCATTGTCATGACTTGGTAAAATGGCTAAGTTATTATTTATATCTCTTTTTTTTTTTCTTTTCTGAACTTACTACACAAGGATAGAGTATAAAAAAGTATCAGGTGACTAAGTATCACAAGGTCACAGGTCACAGTCATGTGACATCACATGACTAAGTCACATAGGACTATGGGAAAGTAGTACATAGGCCATGTAGTAGTTGTATAAGTAATGTACAAAATTAAACGAGAATTCTATTGAGTTTTTCCTGTCAACTTAGACTTGGAGAGTGATTAAGTCATTTCAGACTAAGTTGCTACACCCACTCAAGTACTGGGAAAATGTAGTTTGAACTATTGTCTATACTTGAAACTTTATTTCTTCCTTTTAATGCCCAAAGTTCATTTCTACTGAAGTCTAGTTTGGGAAATATCAAAATGTATCTCACTTAAGACCTTTCAGGACAACAGTTTATACATATATACCATTGAATCTAAGTTTGTCAAAGCTGATGCCCAGATCAGTAAAAGTCTCCCTTCTTGGCTATTTTGAACAAAAAAGTTACAAACTACTGGATCAAAAGACTGGAACAGTGTTCAGATTGAGAGACATCATTTTTGAAGAAGATACTACTCACTTAGCTAAACAACCAAAGTAAGTGCATGACATAGAAACAAGAGAAGAGAACTCATACAAATTTGAACCACAAACCCATGGGAACTAGGCTATAGGAGAGTCTCTGCATCAGATTGCTCTAAGACCATTAGTAATTTCAATGTTACATAACAATTGTAAAAAGGAAGAGAAACAACTTATTCAGTACACAATCACCCAAATGGCAGATCAAACAAGAAATGAAGACATAGACCTATCACTCACATTACAACATACTTACAGAAAACCAAAGCCATCTGCTAGATTAAAAGACTTTATTAAATACTTATAGCAACCATTCACTTACCTTGCTGGCTCAAATAATGAGATACCAAGAATATACCACAAAGCCATAAAAATGCCAAACTTATGGTTGGAACCAATGAGCAAAGAAATTGAAATATTAAGGGCAAGAAACATCTTTGAAGTTATATAGAGACCTAAAGACAAAAATGTTATTGAATTGAAGTGAGTATATATGGTCAAATGGAATGAAAATAAAGAACTAGATAAGAGGAACACAAGAATCATTGCTAAAGGATATACACAAGTCATTGGCAAAGACTATGATAAAACTTATGTGTCAGTTATGCATTTAGAATCAGTCTAACTAGTTTGTGTAATAGCAGCAGCAAGGAAGCTTTATCTGTGGTAAGTTAACTTTATGTCTGCTTTTCTAAACAGTGAAAACTCTTGTGATATATATATGGAACAGCCTAGAGGTTTTGTGTTATGAGAGCCTCAAAAAGAAAATAACTTCTCATGCTTTTGAATAGTTAATTCACAATCTCAAGACACATAATGGGATAAAACTATAAATAGTGTGGGAATCTTAAGTAAACCATATCACATGATTAGGTCAGGTGATTGTAGAATATTCTAGAAAGATATATAACCATGGAACTTTAGTGCACAGGCTATGTAAAAGTAGTATAAGTAAGTGTAGAATATAATGAAGAACACTATCAAGTTCTTTCTAAACATCTACCTAGGATAAACTCTAAGTCTTCACAACTCAATGTTAATATTTTAAGAAAGGGGAAGATAACTACATATGGAAACTAAAGAAGACATTATATAGAACTATTGTCATATAACAGAAAATAATCATTTAATAATATAATTTCTTTTATAATTTATATTATTACTAAATTTCGCTCCTGAACTCCTGTTGTCTACTCCTATAGGATCATGATATAGACTAGTTACTTGTACTCCTCCTATTCCAGACTTAGTATAAACACTCCATTAGTTACATTCTAGTTTCTTAGTTTGTAGATTAACATCTATAACGTCTTTTACATGTTCTATCCTCACTCTTTGTAAGGGGACCCCTCACACATGAGCCCGGAGCACCCCCTATTGCCTCCCAACATAATTTCATTGTACAACCCCTAGTTACCAAAGAATGGAATGCAAGGGCATTTTAGTATATATTGTAGATTATTCTCTCCAGGAGCCTCATCTAATTCTCTAAGGAATCTCCTGGAGGTAAGTTGTAACATATTCTATACTATAATTTAACTGAGGAATCTTCTGGAGTGTACTGCTCCGGTTACCCTTACAGCAGAATTAGATCTCATTGTCAGAGCCCTAGAATTTCTCAGTAAACAGCTGTCCTCTAGTCGCTCTCTGCTAACAAACTCCGGCCCTCTGATCACTCCACTCCAAGAGAGATGTCGCTCTCTACAGACACCCCTCCAGTCGTCGCCAATGCCTTGGGCTACCTGCAATACCATCTCCAAGAGTTGACCAAACATCAGAATACTTCAGAACACACCATCAACGCTATCCTTGTGGGCCTAACTGTCACAGTTGTGCTATAGACCAGTAGTCACATACTGTATGGTTTACCACTACACCAAAAGAGCGACGCCAGCAAGGCTACTTGCTAACGAGGGTCCAGCTATTTATATAGTTCATTTAAACAGGTATTTTGTTATACCTCCATGATACTATTTAGTAGTCACTTTTTGTGACACTAACAGCCCAACTACAACAACTTACTCAGCTCATAACCGCTTTCGCCCCAACAGTCGCTCTGCCTCCAATACCCATGTCTCTGCCTCCTGTCAGCCCTCCTTCTCCGGTTCTGTCCACCCTGTCCAAACAGCGGATGAGGCCAAAACTCCCTTCTCTTCCAAACTTCTCTGGTAAATGGAGCTCTGGTCGAGCCTTCTTCAACTCCTGTACATTATATCTATGCCTGGCCCCAGAGCAGTTCAGCTGTGACGAGGAGAAAATCTTATGGACCCTAGCCTTTTTCAAGGATGGACGAGCTGCAAGGTGGTCCGAGAACCTCTTTCGTCAGGAGACAGACACTAGCATCTTCCCCATCCAATTCTGGGCCCACTTCAAACAACAGTTCCAGAGTCAATTCTTTTCGGTCAATGCGGAAGCAGATACCGTTAACGCTCTGGAAGACTCCTCATATTATCAAGGTAACCGGATGGTAGACAACTACCTAGACAGTTTTCTGACCTTGGTCTCCAACACCGGATACACTGACCTCCAGACCCTGGTAATAAAGTTCCACTGGGGCCTCAAGTCGAACATCCAGGGCCAGATCGCCACCATGTCCTTCAGACAACCTGCTGACACTGATCTGGAGGCTTGGTATGCAGCCGCCTAGAGGATCGACCAAGTACAGTTGACCAATAAGGCTTTTCAATCCATGCTCTAGTCAATGACTACGGCCCCTACGCACTCTGTCCTTCCTCAGTCTACCCCTCTCTTGACGTTCTGCCTTTCTTAGTCCATTCCACCTCCCGTTCTACCAAGGCCCGCTTCGCCTGTACCATCTGGAGAAATACCTATGGATGTAGACGCAGTCCGGAAGACACGCTCCCTATCTCCACAAGGGTGCTATCAGTGCGGAGAGGCCAGCCACCTTGTAAAGGACTGCCCTCACCGCTTGGACGTCCAGAAGCTAACCGTAGAGCAATGGGAAGAATTGATCGAAGATTTAATGGCTTTGAAAGATACAGTAGAGGAAGAGGAAGTGGGTTCTGCCCCAGAGGAGGATTTTGTTTAGTGCAACTGGCGAAAAGTGCACCCCGGTCGCTGTTAGTAAATAGATTCACTATATTGAAGGTAGAAGAAGTCAATACAGATATCTGTGAACCTATAGACGCATCTCTCTCTTCTGCTCCAGACAGGAAAGCCCTGCCTCAGAGGCCAAAATGGGAAAAGAGACTATTCAGATGACTCTCCACCAATACCCTTGACACTTGCGGAACATTTACCATCCTTCCTATTGAGATCAGTACCACTAACACTAGCGAGGTGCATTCCATCAAGGTACTTTTGAACTCTAGAGCTACAGGCAACTTTATAAACAAAAACTTTGTCCGTACGAAGGGTATTAGCACCCGGAATGTCTCTTGCCCCATACCAGTGTTCAATATGGACGGCTTCCCTAACAAAGCAGGGCAGATCTCCGAAGTGGTAGACATAGTTCTCTGTTATAAGACCTACTCTGAGAGGACGCTTCTCACCGTCTCCAACCTTGGGAAGCAAAGCATGATCCTCAGCTACACCTGGCTCAAGGACCATAATCCGGAGGTCAATTGGCAAACCAGAGAAGTGCAGATAAACTGGTGCTCCCCTCAATGCAAAGGATGCTATGTGGTATGAAAGGAACAAGTATTGTGGAAGAAAATGGAGACCAGAGCTGTCAATGTCTGCCGATCTGGACCCTCTCTGGAGTATGTGGAAAACTCGGAGAGAGACAAAAACCCCCAGAGTTGTGAGGTTGAATACGAGATAGAGGACAGACTCTTCATGACGAGACTTCTCCTGGAGCCTGCTGCAGAAGACCTTTGTGCCACCTTTATGATCTCCCAGAAACTTGTGGAAGGAGCCCGTCGAGCCTCGGAAACACAGAAGGGACTTCTCACCCTATCCAACTGTGCTAAAGAGTTTGAATCGGTGTTTGCAAAAAAAGACTTTAACATCCTCCTGGAGCACAGGCAGTGGGACCACGCTATTGAGCTCATTCCAGGCTTGAAGTCTAAGTCGTCGAAAGTCTATCCCCTGTCTCTGGTAAAACAAAAGAAGTTAGACTCCTTCCTGGAGAAGAACCTGTGTACTGGACAAATTCGCCCTTCCAAATCTCCTATGACAGCCTCGGTATTCTTCATCAAGAAAAAGGATGGCTCACTCCAGTTGGTCCAGAACTACCGAGCGCTCAATTCCATAACGGTCAAGAATAAGTACCCCCTCCCACTGATCTCCAAACTCGTATTGCAACTCTGCAGAGCAAAATACTTCACCAAGCTGGATGTTCATTGGGGTTTCAACAATGTCTACATTAAGCCTGGAGATGAGTGGAAGGCGGCCTTCTAGACCAATCGAGGCTTATTTGAACCTTTAGTAATGTTCTTCAGAATGACTAATAGTCTAGCCACCTTCCAAACCATGATGAACAACATCTTCCGAGACCTCATAGCAGAAGGCATTATAGTGGTCTATCTGGACAACATTTTGATCTTTACCAGGACGGAAAAGAAGTATGCAAAGGCTATCAGACAGGTATTGCAGGTCTTACAGGAGAACAAACTCTTCCTCCACCTGGAGAAGTACGAGTTCTGTAGGAAGTGAATCGAGTACTTGGGACTAGTCATCTCAGAGAACGAAGTTTCCATGGACCCGGTCAAGGTTATGGGAGTCCGAGAGTGGCCTACTCCGGAAAACAAGATGGACGTCCAGACATTCCTAGGCTTTGTGAACTTCTACCGAAGGTTCATTCAGGACTTCTCTGCCAAAGCTCGACTTCTCTTCAACTTAACATGCTCTGAACAAGTCTGGACATAGAGTAGAAAGGAACAGGTGGCCTTCGAGGATCTCAAAATGGAGGTGACCACTACTCTAGTGTTAATGTCCCCTTAGGACTCAGAGCCCTTTCAGGTTGAAGCGGATAGCTCAGACTTCGCCACAGGAGCAGTCTTGTCTCAGCAGTCGACAAAGGACAGAAAATAGCACCCTGTAGTGTTCTATAATAAGTCCTTGTCCTCCGTGGAGCAAAATTACAAAATCCACGACAAGGAAATACTGGTTATTATCTATGTGTTAGAAGAGTGGAGGCACTTTTTGAAAGGAGCGACCCATCTGGTAGAAATCTGGACTGACCACAAGAACCTCGAGTATTTCATGACGGCCAAAAAACTTAACCGTCATCAAGCTCGTTGGTCCTTGCATTTGGCTAGATTTGACTTCTTGTTTCATCACTGCCCTAGATGTACTATGGGCAAACTGGATGCACTGTCGAGGACAGCTGATCACGGAAACAAAGCCTCTGACAATGAAAATGTTGTCCTCCTTCGACTGGAGTTCCTTGCGGTGTATGCTCTGGAAGGAGTGGAACTAACAGGCATGGAACAGAAGATTTTGTCTGACATACGCAAAGGAAACCGGAACAGAGACCAAGAGAAACCTATCGCTAAGGCAGCACAAGAGCTCCAATGCTCTGCCAATGGGACAGTGCACTCCTCGGAGTGGTTGAACATAGATGGCCTGCTCCAGTTCCAAGGGAAAATATACATATTTCAAAGTCCGGACCTACGTAGACAGATCGTAGCTCTCTGCCATGACACCTATATCGCAGGTCACCCCGGACGCTGGAAGATGCTAGAACTGGTGTCCTGGAACTACTGGTGGCCTCAGATGTCTAGGTATATCAGCCAGTATATAAGCACCTATGATCTCTGCCTCCAGACAAAACCCTGGTGACACTCTCCAGTTGGTGAACTTCAACCGCTCTCTGTTCCAGACGCACAGTGGGATACACTCAGTGTCGATTTCATGGTCAAACTCCCAGAGTCCTCTGGACATGACGCCGTTATAACTGTCATAGATTCCGTCTCCAAGAGAGTATACTTCGTTTCGACACATACAACAGTCACAGCAGAAGAAACAGCCAGACTCTTTCTTCACCACGTCTAGAAGCTCCATGGCCTCCCAAAATGTGTTGTCTCAGACCGTGGACCCTAGTTCATAGCTTCATTCACTAAGGAGCTGTACAGGCTACTAGGTATACAACTATCCTCCTCCACAGCTTGGCATCTCTAAACAGACAGACAAACAGAATGCGTCAACCAGGAGCTTGACTAGTTCCTCTACTTATTCGTCAACGAACAGTAGAACGACTGGTACGACCTCCTACCCATCACGGAGTTCCAGCACAACAACTATGTCCACTCCGCGATGCAGCAACCTCTATTCCTACTAGACACTGGATGAATTCCCCATATGGGCTTTAAGCCAAGCCAAGTCCCTTCTGGACTAGAGACAGTCAACGAATTCATAAAGAGGATAAAGTCTGCCACTGAAGAGGCCAAATCAGTGATCTACAAAGTACAGGAGGACATGACGTGGTACTATAATCGAAAGAGGACTCCGGCCCCCATGTACAAACCAGGAGACTGAGTATACTTAGACGCGTCAGACATCAAAATGACATGTCCATCTCCAAAGTTGTTACATTGCCGACTAGAACCCTTTGAAATAGAACGCCAAGTAGGACCATCAGCCTACTGTCTCAAGTTACCTCATAGAATGAGGCAGTTGCACCCAGTGTTCAATGTCGTAAAGTTGTCTGCTGCTCTGGAAGATCCAATCCTAGGGAGAAAACTGCAAGCCCCGCCACTACCCATCGTCGTCGACGGAGAAGAAAAGTGAGAAGTGGAAAAAATATTAAATAGTCGCTGGCACTGAAGGAGGTTCCAGTTCCTGGTCAAGTGGAAGGGTTTTAGCAGAGAACACAACTCTTGGGAGGTAGCCTCCGATGTCAAGACACCGGACCTCGTCATAGAGTACTATCAGAAGCACCCAGCCGTCCCAAGACACATTTACCAGACAGACTTCGACACCATTTTCAATCCCAGAACCATTACTTTGGGACGCAGCAACCTTGGAGAGGAGGTAAATATAAGGGGACCTCTTACACATAACTCCGGAGCACCCTCTGTTGCTTCCCAACATAATTTCATTGTGCAACCCCTGGTTACCAAAGAATGAAATGTAAGAGCATTTTAGTATATATTGTAGATTATTCTCTTCAAGAGCCTCATCTAATTCTCTGAGGAATCTTCTGGAGGTGAGTTGTAACATATTCTATACTATAATTTAACTGAGGAATCTCCTAGAGTGTACCGCTCTGGTTGCCCTTATACTCTTAGCAATATACCACTCCTCTCCTGAACTCCTGGCAACAATTCTGTCCTCCTGAAATATGCAACCACACATACAACAGCAGATTGAGGCACAGCATATGAGCTGAGACCAAGGTTGTTCCTGTAAGGGGACATCTAGGGTCGTGCTTAGTAAGTTCTGAGGGTCTGTTCTATTAATGGCCCAGTGACAGATCGTGTATCACACTCCCATCGTTCCTGACTTCTTCTGTCTATGTCATGCAGTGTGATGCCTATTATTAGTTATTCTAGGACATTCTGTGATTATAGGTCAGTTGCCATGGTGTTATGTGCCTGACTATCTAGTGTAGTATATATACTAGCAAGTGTATGTAGATATATTTCTACTTGAATCTCAAACTAGCTTCTGGGACTATCCACTAGCTTAAGAAGTGATTGCCTACTGAGTGGTTTTCTTACAGTTCCTCACTTTTGTTGTCAACTCCCTTCTATTCCAGAGTAACTCCGTGTCCACTCCAGGTCACTCCACTCTTACTCTATGTCCACTCTGGGTCACTCCACTCTTACTCCACATGGTCCTTGACAATTAACGTCTTTAACGTTTTTTCTATCCTCACTCCTATCAATCTATATACCACTCCTCTCCTGAGCTCCTGGCAACAATTTAGTCCTTCTGAAATATGCAACCATACACATAACAATAGATTGAGACACAGTACACAAGCTGAGGCCAAGGTTGTTCCCTACTTTTGTTGTCAATTTTCTTCTATTCTAGAGTAACTTTGCTCCACTCCAGATCACTCCGTTCCTGCTCCACACATTCCTGACAACCATGCAAGGAGCTTATAATTGGGCAGAAAACTTGGATAAGACCTTTAAAAAACATGAATACTACAAATCTTGTGCTGATCCTCAAATATGCTCTAGGGTAATTGATGAAGAGCTCATGTTGACATCTACATGAATAGACAACATACTAGAAGTATCATTAACAACAGCAGGTGAAGAAACAGCTAAAGCACAACTCAGTTCTAGCTATAAAATCAAAGACTTAGGAGAAACAACTCTGATATTGGGAATGTGAATCACCTAGAACAATAATGGCAATGTCACTCTATCCCAAAAGGCTTATGCTTAGTGTATGCTTTCTTGTTTCAACATGTCCTACTATACTCTATTATCTACACCACTTTCACCAGGAATTTCACTTTCAATAGATGATTGCCCAGTCACTCTGCAGAAAATCAATGAGATGAAGTTGACCCTCTACTTTAAAGCTTTAGGCTCGCTGATGTGGCTATTTGTAGCTATATGCCCTGATCTCTCTTTTGCAGTAAATATTCTATCTCATTTCTCTCACAACCCCAAAAAACCTTACTGGAACACTTTGAAACATACTATGGTATACATGAAAGGAACAATAGATTATGGGATCACCTACAGAGGAGGAGCAAACCTCAATCCAATAGGATATATGGATTCAGACTATGCTAGTTATAAAGACACCAGAAGGTCAACTGAGGGGAATATTATTGTTATTGCAAGAGGACCAGTATCTTGGGAGAGCAAGCATCAGAAAACAGTAGTGCTATCAACTGTCAAATCCAAATACATGGCCTTTATATGTACTACTGCTCAGGGATTATGGATCTTAAAGTTCTTTACTGAAATTGGCCTACCTCAACACACTCCAATTGTTGTTCATGCAAATAACAGTAGTTCTATTATCAATAGCACAACAGATAAACACCACTGCTGAACCAAGCATATTGGCATTAAGTATCATTTTGTCAAGGAGCACACAAAGAAGGGAGAGATAACATTTTCTTAAATTCCATCATTCAACAATCTCACCAACTTATTTACCAAACCCCTGCTACATGATACAACACAATGTTTGATATCCATGTTGGACCTTATACCAGAAACAAAGAGCACATTGGTCCAGGGGAAGTGTTGAAGAGGACCATTGCAGAGGTACTCTACCAGTAATAATGTCATAAGTACCTCTTTGGTGAGGACAGGGTTTGTTACCTCTTATATATAAATGCATCCTCTTAGTTGTCTCACCACCTCAGTCATCAATTGATACTCTTGACCACTGAGCTTAATTTGTAAAAACTGCCTGTTCCAATTTATTCTGAATTTATTTGAATTTTATAGAGTTTTTGAGTGAAGAGAGGCTGTGTGAAGGTGCTTAGTCAAACTATGTGTCAGCTGCCATCATCCCACATTCGGTCTCGCGTACATAGTAGAAGAAGTAGAAGACGAGGTTTTCATCTGGGCCTCCGGCCCTTCTTGAACCCTCTACTAATTCTGTGTTATTAAGTTTGTGTTGAAGTCAGTCCGCTATGCTCCCTTCCTACAACGGTCTGTGCAGCAGCAGAT
>Ga0153965_1000046_pt1 | contig 18130 bp, 21 predicted proteins | sample TSFL049MetaG_FD_104707 | JGI IMG/M metagenome (GOLD analysis project Ga0153965, IMG submission 104707) | Attine ant fungus gardens microbial communities from Florida, USA - TSFL049 MetaG | ecosystem: Host-associated > Fungi > Mycelium > Unclassified | place: USA: Florida, Paynes | collected... | reverse complement strand
CATATGTAGAACAATAGGTAGTAGTCAAGTGATGATCTGTACTAGTGCACAGACCATCACTTTCCTGTATATAAGGACTCATAGTCTGAGGATTAGACCTCAGACTTAACAACATCTTTTGTCGCTTGTCTAACTTTGCTTATAAGCTCTTTGAATCTATATTCAGTTCATCACAAACAAGTAAGTGACCTTTTGTGATACTCTATTAAGTTCTCTTTTAACCCTGAAAAGCCTCTTAGTCTAAATCCTAGACTAGGATCTTAAGTCAGTTGCTAATAGTGTTTGTCTCATGCCATTGTCATGACTTGGCAAAAATGGCTAAGTTATTATTTATATATATATATTTTTTTCTTTTTCTTTTGGACTTACTACACAGGAAGGAGTACAGGAAAGCATTATGTCACAAGTGTCACATAGTCATGGTCACATGATGAGTGTGGGAAAACAGTGCACAGACCATGTAGTTGTTGTATAAGTAGTGTAGAAAATTGTTATTAATGGGTTATAATAGCTCTTAGTAATCACCCTAGATGGATGTTCAAGAAGAACTTAATGGAGTTCTTCATTGTATTGGGCTACTACTTATACTACTTTTACAAGTGGCTATACCCTAAAGTCCCATGATCACAAGTCTTTTCAGAATGTTCTGTGGTCACATGACTCTAGTCACATGGTTTTTGCCTTCTTAAGTTCCTACCCTATTTATATCTTGACCTATTGTGCATCTTGTTGTAGATCAAATGTTCAAGTGTGTGGGAAACTATTTTCTTCTTGAGGCTCTCATAACATGGCCCCCTCTTCAAGTTTCCTCATCCTGAGGAATTTTTTCCATTGACTCTAATTTTCATCCCATTTTTTTTCCCTCTTCTTTTTGTATCTTTTTCTCCCCCATCCATATAGTAGTTTTGCTGTGAATTCCCTAGGCAATTTGCGACTAAATACCTTTTCTTTTTCTTGTTCCTATTGCCTTAGTTTTTCAGCCTCTTCCCTATACTTTCTCTCAAACTCTTTAACCAACTCTTTTGTGTTCTCTGGATTTTTCCTACTTTCCCAGGTGTCTTCTTTTGCCATATATTCCTTCCATCTCACCAAAAACTTTTCCTTCCCTTGTACCATTCTCTTGTTTAAGATTTTTTCTACCTTGAATTCCTTTTCCCCTTTAATAATAACTGGTTTTGGTAGTATCTTCTTCTGCCTCTTTACTTGTGGTTTATAAAGTCGTACTCTACTTATGTTAACTACAGGGTATATTCTAATAGATTTAGGCAGTTCTAATTCTATTGTGTTACTAGAGATGATTCCTTTGACCTTGTAGGGTTCCACGAAATGTTCAGCCAACTTCTCTGATCTCCTTCCTTTCATCTGCCATTTTAAGTCTTTTGTGCTTAGTAATACTAAGTCTCCTATTCTGTATTCCTCTCCCTCCCTTCACTTCTTATCTGCAAACTTTTTCATTTCTTCTTATGCTTTTCTTAGTGCTGCTTTTGCTTCTTGGATCCTCTTCATTCTTTCTATGAATTTTCCTGCCGCTTCATATTTTCCCTTTCTTCTTTCTTTGAATCCTATCCTTAGGTCTTGGCCATAGTTTGCTTTAAAGGGCGATATTTTTGTTGCTATGTGGATTTTGTTATTATATGCAAATTCCACCATTTCCAGCTAATCTGGCCATTGCTCTTGTCTGTGGTCAATAAAGACCCTCAGATACTGTTCCAACTCCTGGTTTATCCTTTCAGTCTGCCCATTTGTTTGAGGATGATAGGCCATTGAGAGTTTTATTTGGATTTCCAATAAGTGGTTTAGCTCCTTCATTATTCCTGCCACAAACTGTACTCTTCTGTCTGATATGATGCTTTCTGGAAGTCTGTGCGACTTCCATACGTGATCTTGAAACAGCTTAGCAAGGTCTTCTGCTGACGTCCTTTCTGTAGTTGCTATGAAGTGCACTATTTTACTAAATTGATTGTATACTACTAAGATAGTATTGTATCCCTGAGCTAGTGGTAACTTAGTGATGAAGTCTGCCGAGATATGACTCTATGGTTTTTCTGGGATTGCATTAGGCATTAGTTTGTCTACTGGTACTTTGCTTCAATTCTTGTATCTTTGACAAGCATCGCATCCATCCACATATTTCCCTACTTCCTTTATTACTTTTGGCCACTAGTAATTCCTAGTAACCAACTCCGTTGTCTTCCATCTTCCCCCATGCCCTCCTACTGGTATGTCATGGTGCAATTATATTACTTCCCCCCCTGAGTTCTCCTTCTGGCACATATATTTTTCTTTTCTTCATCACTATTCTACCCTCTATTTTCCATTCTTTGTCCCTTAATATTTTTATTCTAGCTTTTTTTAGTTCTTCCACTACTATTACTACTTTTTTGTCCCCTTCCTGTACCTTTCTAATCCTATCTTTTAGGTTCCCTTCTTCTACCATTATTTCTGCTCCCTTAATCTATTCTAGCTTTACTAACTTTTGGTCCTCGTTATCCCTTTCTACTCCTTCCTGCCAGTCTAGTCTTCTGCTCAGTCCATTTGCCTTCCCCATACTCTTCCCTGGAACGTGCTTTAATCCAAAATTAAATTGTGATAGGTATAGGGCCCATTTTGCTTGTCTATAGTTTAATTTTTGACTCATCATAAAATACTGGAGGTTTTTATGGTCTATTCAAATTTCAAATTTGAATTTGAGTTTTGCCCCTTCTAGGTAGTGTCTCTACGCTTCTAGGTACCTAATTACTGCCAGCATCTCTTTGTCATGAATTTCGTAATTTTGCTCTGTGGTATTTAGCGATTTAGAGATGAAGGCCATTAGTCTCTATTTTCTATTCTCACACTTTGTCGACAATACTCCTTCTGTTGCATAGTCTGAGGCATCTGCCTCTACTCTTATCTCTCTATCAATATCTGGGATAGCCAAAATTGGTTCTGTGGTGAATACTGCTTTAAGTTCCCCAAACACTTTCTCCTGTTCCTTTTTCCACTTCTATTTCTGCTCTTTTCTAACTAGCACATGTAGTGGTGCTGCTATTCCAGTGAAGTCTTTTATGAACCTCCTATAATAGTTAGCAAGGCCTAGGAATCTCTGTACTTCTTTGATGTTTCTAGGTGCTGGCCAGTTGAGAACTCCTTCCACCTTTTCTTTCTGCATCTCTACTCCCTTTGGACCAATTACCACTTCCAGGAATTCTACTTCTCTTACTTTTCACTTGCACTTCTCTGGTTTTACAAACAGATTGTTCTCTTCTAGTCTTTTTAATATCTCCTCTACTAAGTCATCATGCTCTTTCTCTATATTTGTAGCTACTAGGATATCATCAATAAATGTCGCCGTATCTCCTTGGTTTATGAGGTCTTGGAACAGATCATTTGGAAAGTAGCAGGGGAGTTGGTTAACCCAAAATACATAACTGTGGGTTTATACACTCTAATGTGTGTTGTAAACACTGCTTTCCATTCGTCTCCTTCCTTGATCCTAACATTATTATATCCCCACCTAAGATCCAGTTTCATAAACACCTTCCTCTTTTCTACTCCATCCGGTATATCTGCAATAAGGGGTAGAGGGTATCCATTCTTTATGGTTCACTGATTTATATAATAGTAGTCTTGTACCATCCTTTGTTTTCCATCTTTTTTTGTTGCAAAATATACTGGCAAAGTTTGGGGTGACTTAGAGGGTCAAATATACCCTTTTCTTAGTTGGTCCTCCACAAATGCCTATATCTCCTCTCTCTTTTCTCTCAACAATGAGTACACTTTCCTCTTTTTTGGCACAAACCTCTGTTTTAACTCTATTGTATGATCCCAGGCCTTTTGCACTGGTATTCTTTCTGACTCTTTCTTCCCAAATACTTTTCTCCATTTCCAAAATTTCTTGGGTACTAATTCCCTTAGTACTTCTTTGTCCTCATCTTTCTCTGTTTTCTTTACCTCCTTTTCTTTTACCTCCTGCTTTCTCTTTTCACATATGGGTGGACACCACGTCATTTTTACCTTCCCTTTCTCCTAGTCTATCTCTGGGTTATGGGCTACTAGCTATGGCATTCCTAGTATCACCTTCATCTTTCCTAGATTACACATATCCATTCTTGCTCTTTCCACATGTCCTTTGAAGAATATATTGCACTCAACCTGGTGTGTTATGGCTCCTCCCACATTTGCTGTTCTGTCCACATTTCTTATCAAGAGGGGATTTTTTAACTTTTCCATTTTAAATCCCTTTTCTTTGGCAAAGGTTGTATCCATGAATAGACCAGTTGTTTTGTTATCCAATAGTGCTTTCACTGCTACTCCTTTATGGTTTTCTAACTTCTCTAACCCCACCTTTATCTAGACCTCTCTTAGTAGCTGTAGTGTTTGCTATACATCTCTTGCTCTCTCAGTTGTAGAATTTAATTTATTGCCCAGTTTTTCTGGATGCAATACACTGTACAAATTATTAGAGGCTAGTTGAGAGCTCACTGTCCTTCATTGCCTTTTGCCGACTCCTACAGTGTTTTTACTACCCTTCTCTTTTTCTACCTTTCCCAGCAGTTTTTGGCCATGTGATCCCACTTCTCACACACATAGCAGATCCTATCTCCTTTCTTTCCCTTGTTCATATCCATTACATTAGGGTTTCTTCTTAGACCTGTCTAATTTTGGCTAAATACACTTGGTCCCCAGTATTCTCCACTGTTGTTTCCAGTTCTCCACATGATTTGTCCCCCTCTTCCTTCATATGATCCCCCCCATATCCCCCCCTTGGCTGCGCATTTTCCCTAGGGCATGCTATATTTCTCCCCAACATTCTTTCTTTTGCCCTGCTCTGCCTCTGGTTTCTATCCAATCTTACTGCTCTTTCTTGCTACTTTCCAATAGTGGTTGGTAGTTCCTCTGCCTCAGCCAGTTTTCTTCTAATTACTCCATTTAATCCCCTCTTGAATTCCTTAATGAGGGGTTTTCCCTTGTAGCCACTCCCCCTGGTGACTTTTTTGAACTCCTGCACATACTTATCACATGTTCTTCCTCCCTGTTCTATTATTCTTAACTGCTTGATCTTTTTTTCTTCCTCTGATGTTTCCCCAAACTCATCTCTTATTTTTTTGAATAATGTTTCCACTGTTTTTATTTCTGACTCTGCCTTGGCCAGTTCATCCAACAAGTTATTCTTCTATGCTTCTGCCACTCCCCCCTGCATGTATAACAATACCCAGGCAATCTGGGTTGTTACTACTTCTCTGTTTATTTTCATCCTTAGGTACAACTGAGCTGCATTGATAAATGCACTCACTTTTTCTATTTTTCTACTAAATATAGGAGGTCTAGCAATCTCGACTCGGCTCCCTTGTTGTTGTTGAAACATAGTAGATACCTGCTGTTGCAGGGCAGCAATCATAGAAAGGAGCTGTTTTTCTCTGGTAGGTGGTAGTGGTTGGCGAGGGGCAAGCACTGTTGATGGTTCCCCTTGTTGCTGTTGTTGTTGTTGGCAGGACATGGTGGGTGGTGGTAATAGTGAGGGGGATAATGATTTATATTCTGTTGATCCTTCTTCTTCCAGGGCTACTGTCTAAGGCTATGTCCAATAGGGTACAAAATCTTCACCTGTTTGGAGTCTTACTGCCTTACTAACTACTGCCCTAATATGTCATGACTTGGCAAAACGGCTAAGTCATTATTTATATTTCTTTTTCTTTTCTTTTCTTATTGGACTTACAACTACAAGATGGAGCACGGGAAAGTATCATGTGACTTTGTCACAATGTCACAATGGTGTGACAGATGGTCACAGTCACAGTGTGTCACATGACTAGAGTAACATGAGGACCATGAGAGAGTAAGCACATAGCCACAGTAGTAAAATGTATAAGTAGTAGAGAATTAAGCAAGAACTCCATTGAGTTCTCTTTGTCAAACTCTGAACAAAGAGACAGTTGGCTTAATTCCGGTCATCGGACTTTAGACGCTGACATAATAATATTGTTATACAATTGCCTCTAAGGAGAGGACCCCTACTCTAAGCAGCTTCCTAAAGAATTTCTGCCAATCTCCTGCATGTACTACTCACAATGGAGCGCAGCACAGAGTTTATACTGAGAAGAATATAGTGAACAGGCCCAATTACAAGGTCAGGACTTGAACAAGATACCTGGACTTGGTACCTAGTCTCTTCCCTCAGTCCCTAACTGACTAAGAAGTCCTTTTTACAGCTAGGGCCCACTATCCAAAATGCTTATGAGCGCTGTGCTCACTAGCAAGGGTGATAAAGAGTAAGTGAGTGGTGAGGCTGCGAGATGCAAGGTCACTGTTGGGTATCAAGTTCTTATGTTATTGATGGGCTGTGATAGCTCTTAGTAATCACCCTAGATGGATGTTCAGGAAGAACTCGATGGAGTTCTTCATTGTATTAGGCTACTACTTATACTACTTTTACAAGTGGCTGTACCCTAAAGTCCCATGATCATAAGTCTTTCCAGAATGTTCTGTGGTCACATAACTCTAGTCACATGGTTTTTGCCTTCTTAAGTTCCTATCCTATTTATATCTTAACCCATTGTGTATCTTGTTGTAGATCAAATGTTCAAGTGCATGGAAACTATTTCCTTCTTGGGGCTCTCATAACAAAAATCTAATAGAAACTCTATTGAGTTCTCCTTGTTAACTCAGACTTGAAGAATAATTAAGTTGTCTCAGGCTAAGTTGCTACACTAGAACTTGATTCCATTTTTTCCTAAGCACTGTCCATTTTGAATCTTGTTTATCTTATTCTTATATCTTATCAACCCTCGACCAGTGATCACTGCAATCACCAGTTACTTTCATATATAGCTGGGCCCTTGGCTTAAGAGGACTTTGCAGTCAGTTAGGAACTGTAGGTAGGGACATAGTACAAAACCCAGGTATTGTGTTCAAGACCTAACCTTGCAATTGTGTGGTATTTAGTAGCTACTTTTACTTTTCTTAGTATAAACCTTGTACTGTGCTCCATTGTGAGTGGTGTAAGAAAGCTAAACTCCAAGCTAGAATTAAGCTAACTACTCTTTGTTCAGTAATTGACAAAGAGAACTCAATAGAGTTCCTGTTAGATTTTCTATACTACTTATACAACTACTACATGGTCTGTGCACTACTTTCCCATGCCTATTATGTGACCTGTCATGTGATGTAACACTTGTGATGTGACACTTTCCCGCTGAAAGGGACAAAAGAGATGTTTATTGTGACAAGCAAGTAGAAAAGATAGTGATAGCTCTCAATTGTGTGCTAAAGGGTTTGTGGGAAGAAGTAGGAAGTAGAGGTATCAGAAAGAAATTAAAAAGTGAATATGCAGCTTATTTGGAATCTAAATATAGAAGGAATGATGGGAGCTCAATCTAGATCCTATCTGCATGGTGTCCCTAAGGTATCTATCTTTATATACTGTAACAAGCTCACTAGTAGAATAGTCAGTAAACTACTTATGGGCCTTACTACACTCAATCAAGCCCTCATCTGCACCCCCACACCAAACCTTATGGGTGTGATACAATCTGAGTCGATGATTAGCCAGGCTTTTCAGGCCTGCTACTCCATAGAAGGTTATCTGAGTGACTGCTGCGTCTTGTCTCATAAAAGAGTAGGGTATATAGTAGAACACATTCACCAACTCAACCTCTCACCAAGATCACTCCTTACACACTCAAGAGAATCGCATTTACAACCTCAAGAGCTTCTGAGATAAAGACAAGGGCCAAGGAGGCTCCTCCTATCAATCTCCACTCTAAGAAATATATTAGAATATTACAAATGTTCGAGACTCAATTAAAAAGAAATAGAAAAGGAAACTCTCCATTCTACTACTTTCTCTCACGTCTCCTCTCTATGACACCACCATGCAGCCATGACAGCCATCCCCTTCCTATCCTCCATACCTCCCGGATATGACCATGTGATCCTGCTCCACTTCCATACTTCACTCCTGCCCATTGTTCCCCAAACCCCAAACCAGCTTCTTTCTACTCCAAATATGGTCTAAAAACACATGACAGTGTGTTCAAGCATCAGTGATATGATCGTTGTCTAGCAGTGTATCCATTTCTTCACTGAGTCCAGAAGTGATGGGATCACTAGTCACTGATAGACTTTTGATCTGCTATCTTGATGTCATATTAGTCTAAGTCTGCTCTAGATTGAAATTATCTCACATTCCAAAGATATCTCTGAGCCTCTGATTTCTAGAGTTTTAACATTGATAGTCTGTTAAGACTCTAGGCCTCACAGTTGAATATGTTCAACTTGAAACCTATATCTAACACTTGATATCTTCACACTCCTCATTAGAGGATCCAGCTAAGGTTTTCAGTGAAGTTATATCTGAAGAGAGATGTAAGCGAGACTTTGAGTAGCACCCTTGAGATTGTCCTAAGACAAGTAAGAGTACCGATCCCTCGAAGTAGTAGGATTACAGGGAGGAATATAGAAAGAGAGAACTTGCCGTTCCCTTCTCTTTCTGGTCTGTATTTATCCTAACTAGGTATTGTGACTACGTTACAATGTGGTAACACTACTTGTAACTAAAAGTGACTAGTTAAGTGACAGTCTAGTGACAGAAGTACTAAGGGTGACAAGTCGAGTTAGTGTCCTAATAATGGGTTAGTCCGGTGTTGTCCCATTTGATACAGATCCAAGAATAGAAAGAAAGTTAGTCCGAGATTTCTCTGAAGAGTCCTGTCCATTCTGTGAGTCCATTGCCTCTTAGAGTCCTCAGACATTATTCGATGCATTACTGCATAATAATGTCCTCGTCTAACATCACCAATATCTCATCTACTAACCACTCATTATCAGACCATGGTTGATAATAGTTGTAGTCCTACTCGATGTTCATAACATAGTCTGTATCTGAGAAACCTGATACTAGCTCATCAGTCTTGCCTCCCGAGGTATATGCTATTCTAGTATATGACAGCTTGGCCACTACCTAATAAAAGTACCCAGTCTTGGGTCTAGATTATGTCTGGGGCTTGTAGGAGGTCTCTAGAGTGGGTTCCAATAGTGAAATCCAAGGTTATAATTTTTATCCCATGCTACTTTTCTGCAGAAAATTCTCTAACAGCGTAATACTGCACTCCCTTCTGTGTAGTAAATCCAAGATAAAAGAAAAAGAAAAGAAAAAGAAATATAAATAATGACTTAGCCATTTTGCCAAGTCATGACAAGTGGTATACATAGAGAAGTGATAGTTACTTCTAGAAGGCCATCTAGATCAAGGATCCCATCCATTGGGTGATAGTCTAACCATACTATTAGGGCAGTAGTTAGTAGGGTAGTAGGACTCTGGTTGGGTAAAGATCTTATACCCTAGCAAATATAGTATAACTAGCAAGAATCACCATTAACTCTGTACTATCTTGTAGAGATATAGCACCATGTCTCTGCAGCAATATAACTCCATCATGAGCAATATGCTCAAAGAGAAACATACCCTCACCAAACTGAGAGAAGAACTTGAAAGGAGGAAGGGAAAGTTGTGTTTCAGTTGCAAGAAATTTGGGTACCTGGCCTGTAACTGTAGGAATAATAAGGAAGGAGAGAAGGGAACTACTATTTCCCAGAATAAATTTGAGGTGTTGTTGAGTAGAGTAATGCAATGTGGGGTAAAAGAGAGGACAATAAAGAGGTAGAAGGTAATGGAAGTAGAATGTTTTAAGTGTGGAGAAAAAGAACACAAGTGCAGAAAGTATTCTCTTTGGAAGACAGAAAAGAAGATGTGAGTAATAGAAAAAGCAGTGCATGTGACCATGCCATAAGAGGTGCAGCAAAAGAAATAGAAGAGAAGTCCAGCATGTGTCCTATGACAAAAAGCATAGGAGTACTGTGGAGAGAGCATTCCAGATAAGGTATACCTACTAGAATTGGGGTGGTATACTAGAGAGATAGTAGTATCATACCTAGTATATGAGGAATGTAGAAGGAAAGGATATCACATAGAAGAGAACAAAGGATAGGAGGTGATCTTGAAAAGGTAGTTAGAAGAGCTAAAATAGTGTAAATATCCAAAGAAAGAAGAAAGAAAGATAGTGTGCCCTACTAAGAGAAAAGTACAGCAAGGCAACACATGGGCAAGAGCTCCAAAAAGCACAGCAAAAGAGAGGAGTAAGCAAAGGGAGATCAGGTGAACCTTCAAAATGCTAAGAGAAGTATAGTTGAATATTGGAGTAAAAAAGATTGATACACATGAAGGTATTATGGTCAAAGCACTCTTGGACAATAGTACAACAGGGGTGTTCATAAACAAAAGACTAGCAGCAAAAATGGTTTTAGGCTACAAAAGCTAGAAAGACCAATAGTGGTCAAAAACATAAATAGAGCATATAATAGCAAGGGAGCAATTACACATTAGGTGGAGGCAAATGTATACTACAAAAAGAATGAGAATGGATATATGTGATTTGGGGAAAACTGATATAACCTTAGGAATGTCATGGTTATAGGCTTATAATCCTAAAATAAATTGGGAGACTGGAGAAGTTAAGATAATGAGGTGTCCACCACTGTGTGGCAAGACAGAACAAAAGAAAAAAGAGAAGAAAGTCAAAAGAGGCAAAAGGGTAGTAATCCTAGAGGAAGAGAAAATTGTCAGATGGACAATAGATGATAAAGAGAATTGGGGAAAGGAAGAAGAAATAGAAAAGGACCATAGGAAAATAGAGGAGTTGGTCATAAGAAGGTTTTTAAAGTGGAGAAAAGTATTTAGGAAGGTAGAGTCAGAAAGAATGCCAACTAGAAAAACTTGGGATCATGTAATAGATCTCAAGGAGACATTTAAACTACAAAAAGGGAGAATTTATCCTCTTTCCAAAGATAAAAGGGAAGAAGTACAGAAATTTGTAGAAGATCAGTTGAGAAAGGGGTACATCAGACTATTGAAATCCTCTCAAATGTCACTAGTTTACTTTGTGGGCAAAAAGAATGAAAGTAAGCAAATGGTAATAGACTACCATAACCTAAACAACCAGACAGTAAAGAATAATTACCTGCTACCATTAATTACAGAATTAATTGACAATATAGATGGCAAGAAAGTATTCACTAAAATAGATCTGAGGTAGGGGTTCAATAATATGAGGATCAAAGAAGAAGATGAGTGGAAGGGAGTGTTTACAATGCATATAGGCTCTTTTGAGCCAACAGTAATGTTCTTTGGAATGACAAATTTGCTAGCTATATTCTAGGCAATGATAAATGAAATCCTGAGAGATTTGATTAATAAAGGAAAGGTTACTGCATTTATAAACAATGTGCTAGTAGGGACAGAAACTGAGGAAAAACATGATGAGATCATGGAAGAAATACTAAGAAGGTTAGAAGAAAATGACTTATACATCAAGCTGGAGAAATTTGTAAAAAGTAAGGAAGATTAGATTCTTAGGGGTAGTAATAAGACCTGATAGAATAGAGATAGAGAAGAAAAAGATGGACAGGGTGCTTAGTTGGTCAGAACCTAAAAATGTGAAAGACATCAGGAAATTCTTAGGCCTCGCAAATTATTATAGGAGGTTTATCAAAGATTTCACTTGAGTAGCAAAGCCAATAAACATACTGACAAGGAAAGATATGAAATGGTAGTGGGGACAAAAGCAGCAAAAGGCATTTAATGAACTCAAAAGGATCTTTATAATAAGACCTATGTTAGTGGCCCTAGACTTAGACAGAGAGTTTAGGGTAAAAGCAGACACTTCTAATTATGTAACTGGAGGGGTGTCATAACTTGGCAAAACAGCTAAGTCATTATTTAATATTTTTTTCTTTTCTTTTTCTTTTCTTTTATTTTCTTATCAATGGATGCGTGGGATAAAAAGTGATTCATATAGAAGCGCAGGACTTTAGTACAAGGTTAGGGTTAGATATTTGTATAAGTAGTGTAAGAAATCCAATGGGAACTCTATCAAGTTCTCCTTGTCAAACGCTGATAAAGGAGCAGTTGGCTTAATTCCAGCTTTGGAGTTGGCTAGTCTGACAAGGGGTACTATCAATGAAATGTCCCAATGAGCAGTGAAGACTAGTAGCTTTCATTTCAAAATCTCTAAGTGACACAAAAAGGAACTATGAGATATACAACAAAGAGATATTGGCTGTAATCAGATGTCTAGAAGAATAGAGACACTTCCTAGAAGGAACTATGATAAAATTTGAGATTTGGACAGACCATAAAAATCTTGAATATTTTGTGAAAGTGCAAAAGTTAAATTGAAGGCAAGCAAGATAGGCTTTGTACTTATCTAGATTTGATTTTATGTTGAAACACATTCTGGGAAGTAAGATAGAGAAGGCAAACAGTCTGAGCAGGAGGCCAGACTAGAAAGTTGGAGTAGAAAAAGACAACAAGAATGAAATGTTGGTTAAATCAGAGTGGCTAGAAGTCAGAAAGACAAAAGCAGTGGAAATTATAGTAGATGGGGTAGATCTACTAGAGGAAGTGAGAAAGTCAAAAGTCAAAGATGATAAAGTAGTAAGATATGTAGAAGAAATGAAGCAAGCAGGGGTGAAAATATTAAGAGATGAGAAGAGAAGAGAAGTCAATAGTATAATATACAAAGAAGAAAGGGTCTATGTACTAAAAGATAACAAGCTTAGGGTGGAAATAATTAGGCTGCATTATAACATGCTAGTAGGAGGCCATAGGAACAATAGAAGATTGTCAGACTAGCCAACTCCAAAGCCGGAATTAAGCCAACTGCTCCTTTATCAGCGTTTGACAAGGAGAACTCAATAGAGTTCCCGTTGGATTCTGTATACTACTTATACAAGTTTCTGACCCTAACCCTATACTAAAGTCCCGCACTTCCTTATGAGTCACTTTTATCTCGTGCGTCCATCGAAACTAAAATAAAGAAAAGAAAAAGAAAAGAAATATTAAATAATGACTTAGCCGTTTTGCCAAGTCATGACAAAGATAATAGAGTTGGTTACTTGTAACTTTTGATAGCTAGGAATAACAAAAGAAGTAAAACAATATGTGAAAGGGTGCAATGCTTGTTAGCAAAACAAAAACCACACAGAATAGCTAGTAGCAAAGTTAATACCAAACTCAATTCCAGAGAAATCATGGACACATATATTAGCAGACTTTATTACCAAGTTGTCTTTAGCATAGGGATACAATAGTATTCTAGTAGTAGTGGATTGGTTAACTAAAATGGTCCATTTTATACCAACTATAGAGAAAATGTCAGCAAAGAGATTAGTAAGGTTGTTTAGAGATAACGTGTGAAAACTATATGGGTTGCCAGAAAGCATTATTACAGATAGAGAGCCCTAATTTGTTAACAGCATTTCACCCACAAACAGATTGTCATGACTTAGCAAAATGGCTAAGTCATTTTCTATTTTCATTTTTCAATTTCTCTTTTCTTTTATTTAGTTGAATTAGTACTATAAAGATGAAGCATGAGAAAAGAGTCACATTACTGTTACAAAGTCACAGGTCACAGTCACAGTCACAAGCACATGACAGGTAGTCACATGACAAAGTAACATAAGGACTGTAAGAGGTGAAGTGCATAGTCACAATAGTAGTTGTATATATAGTATAGAAAATCAAATAGGAACTCTGTTAGGGCACTGGTTCACACACAAGGCGAATGACCCTCAAGCTAATGTAGAGATCCTGAAGCTAAGGTGAGATTCAACTGAGGTATATCTACAACAGAAGACCAGTATTTATACTACTAGACAGTCAAGGCACTGTTCTCATGGTACCTAACATATATTCCCACAAAGTCCAATAATAGATTTAGAGGCTCACACAGTATGTCGCAGAAGAGAAGGCAGGAGAGAGTGAGAATGCGATCGGAGAGATGGCGGCTCTTAGGTGGGAACCTACTCACGTCACTAAGCATGCCTTTAGTGTTATCCCCTTACAAACTCTATCAAGTTCTTCTTGTCAACTTGGACTTAGAGTGGATTTAAGTCATCTTGGCTAAAGTCTTACACAGATGGACAAATAGAAAGGGTGAACTAAGAGTTAGAGCAATACTTGAGAATGTTCATTGATTATAGGCAAGAACAATGGCCTAAATGGTTAGAAACGGTAGAATTTGTACATAACAATAAAGTGCACTCAAGTACTTGAATAATACCCTTTAAGGCAAATTATGGGCAAGATTCCAGGATGGGATTTAAGGGAAAAAAGAAGGAGAAATACAAAGAAGCAGAGAAATTTATTGAGAAGATGAGAGAAATATAAAAAAAAGCAAAAGCAGCACTAAGAAAAGTACAAGAGGAGATGAAAAAGTATGTAGATAGGAAGAGAGCAGAAGTCAATGACTATAAAGTAGGGGACTTAGTTATGCTCAGTACTAAGGACTTGAAATATCAAATGGTTGGAAGGAGAACAGAAAAGTTGATGGAGAGATTCATTGGCCCTTACAAAGTAAAGAAGATCATATTATTAAATGCAGTTGAATTAGAGCTACCTAATACAATTAAAATACATCTGGTAGTTAATGTTAGTATAATATGTAGATATATAGGGCAAGTGGAAGAACAGAAAAAGGAGCAACCAGCTCCAGTAATAATCAAAGGAGAGAAAGAGTAGGAAGTAAAAAAGATTCTGAATAAGTAGCAGATAATGTCAGACTGTGTTCTAGAGGTTGCCAGGCTTGACCTCAACTGATGGGTTGTGTCATTCTCTGTGCCTTGCCCACAAAAGTAATGGAAGGATAGATGGATTTTTTAAAAGGGGCAGTTGATTTATACAGATGCTATGGTCTAGTTGATATTGAAGCTAACATGCTAACTGCTAGAGCACTGTCTTAATACTGACAGGAACTATATAATACTTAGTCATCTGAGAGAGTAGAGCTGAGGTAAGTGATGGTAATGATCAGTGCATGCTAGGGAATGTCATGAGGATGTGACAGATAAGAGGAAAAGACAAGTACTTGGTGAGATAGAAAGGATTCATGGCAGAGTCAGATAATTGGGAGGGAAAATAAAACTTGGAAAATGAAAAAGGGGTAGTAAAAGAATTTAAGAAGGAATACTGGTGAGATATGGAAAACATAAGAAGGCAAGAAAGAGAAGAGAGAACATTTAGAAAGAAAGAACTACCAGGAAAGTTTACAGTAAAGAAATTATTTAGGTAGTCAGATAAGAGGTATAACAAAGAATATTGGGGAAGGTTAGAATGGAATTGGAAGCAATGAAAAGGTGGAAGAAGAAGACAAACCTTAGAGACAATTAAAGAGAAAAAAGAAATCAAGCAGAAGAACTTGGAAATCAGAGAATAAACAGAAGAAGATGAGGAAGAAATGGGCAACATGGTTGACCTATATTATGAGTTGTAAAAATCCTCAGGACAAGAAAACTTAAGAGAGGGGTAGTATCATAACTTAGCAAAAACAGCTAAGTCATTATTTTCTTTTCTTTTTCTTTTTCTTTGACTTACTATATAGGAAAGAGTACAGGAAAGTATTATGTCACAAGTGTCACAGTCACAGGGTGATGTCACATAATGGGTCATATGATAAGTATGGGAAAACAGTGTACAGACCATATAGTAGTAGTTGTATAAGTAGTGTAGAAAATCTAGTGGGAACTTTATCAAGTTCTTCTTGTTAACTTGGACTTAGAAGGTAATTAAGTTGTCTTAGGCTAAGTCGCTACAGCCATAATACTACTGCTCTTACCTAGTCTAGTAGTCTGGCTTGCCACCAATACAGCAGTGCTATTTAGAACTTCTGTGCCCTCATGTAAGCTCTACTTCAACTGACTATACAGTTGGAAGCCTACTCCAAAAATGCATAGTGAGTGGTTAACTTCCAGCATAAGCAAATGTCCAAGTTCATTGAGGTTCAAATTTCCCTCTGAGGGAAGGTTTTTAGTAGTCTTTGAAAATAAAAGAAAAAGCTTAGAATAATAGAGACTCAATCACTCAAATAGCTATTAAGCTCCAGAGCAACAGAGAGGGATGATAGGGGGGAAAGTATTTTTATGTCTCTTCTGTGCCCTAGAGTATTTTATTAGGATTACAAAGCAATGATACAACAAAAGAAAACAAACAAACAAAACTTCCAAATTCCCAAAGATAGTAAGAGTAAAATGATGAGACAGTATCTCTTCTGATCACTTGGCTACCACTTCCCACTCCTCTAATCCTACTCCTGGGGTTCTTCTCTAAACAATAGATAGCTCTTGAGCCTTTTGATGGACCATAGAGAGAGGTGGCAATCTCAAGTTGTTTTGCTCTTGAGTATATTATCTTTATTAATCCTCTCTTTTACCTCTCTTCCTGGCTTTTCTAGCCTTTCTACTATTTCTTCTATACCTTATTGCTTCCTTGAGTTCCCATTTCCTTCTGTTGCATTTGCAATCCAGCCTTCAAAAGGACTTGTTCTTCTAATTCTTGCTATAATTAGCCATCAGCAATGATATCTCAGATCTAATGGTAACTGTGGTTATTATAGGACTGCTGGCCACTGAGATATGATGTCATTCTTTTGAAGGTAAATTGTTATAAGGAGCCTAAAAAGGAAGCAACTTTCCACACTTTTAAATGATTAGTTTGCAACCTCAAGACATACAATGGGATTAAACTATAAATAGTATGGGAAACTTAAGTAAACCATATCATATGATTAGGTCAGGTGATTGTAAATATTCCAGAAGAACATGTGATCATGGGACTTTAGTGCACAGACCATATAGAAATAGTATAAGTAGTGAACAGAATACAATAGGGAACTCTATCAAGTTCTTCCTGAACATCCACCTAGGGTGAACTCTAAGTCCTTCACGGTCTAATGTTAACACAGACTTGTTGAAGTGTAAACATGTTTTGAGACACAGAGAGAAACACAGGCGAAGACATGAGTAGAGCAGCTCATGGGCCTTATCCTACTTTCCAGTTCACCTACCTATTTAAACACCTCAAAGTGCTTGAACTGAGGACAAGATGTACTTTTCCAGCAGGCTTCCTATCTCTTTCCCCTTTTGCTCAAGTCCTCTCAACCACTCTTTGTCAATGCATTCCATCCACTTCCTCCCAAGCCTTGAGTCAGAGAGGTCCATGCTCGTTGCCTTCTTTCTTGTTATCCCAAGTACCACTCTAGGTGATGGCACGTATAGATTGACCCTATGCTCGACTGGGACCCAAAAAAGTGGCTTATTGTCCCGACCCACCACCCATCCATCTGTCATGCCTTGCAGTATAGGCTCATATCCATGAGCGGAATTCCAGTGCTCATCCGTGAGGTCCACTATGTCCCATATTCTCAAGCCAAAGTCAGGGGAATAAATGGCCAGGTTTGTTCCATCTTGTATAAACCCCATGTCTGCACTTCCTTGGCCCCAGATTTTAGCGTACAGGCGGCCGGTATAGACATCAAGGACATGTGTTGTGTTTTCAGATTTGAACCAAAGAGCGATGAGTCTTTCGCCAGGAGTATTTTTAATCAAAGTAGGTGAGAGAGCCATTGCATCCACCTCAGACGTTTGAAACTTGGAAACGAGTCGGCCGGTTTGTGTGTCCCAGACTCGGATGTAAGAGTCGCCGCGAGACCAGGACGCGAAGATTTTCCCGTCAGGTGAATATTTTGGCCGGTAAATATGCACTTGATCATCAAAGTCGACAGGATGAAACTGGGCAGCGTCATGATCCCATGAATAACATGTGGTGTGGGAAGATGAAGACGTGATGACGAAGGTCAAACCATCGGGTGACGGGAGTAGGTACGACTCTTCTTTCACCTTTAAGTCTAAAGAACACGCGCATTTCAAACTTGAGGGATCCTGCCGATGCCAAACTTGTAGTAATGCTGAGTCATCACCTGAGGCGTATATAACCAGGTCGTTGCATGTTTGGAAGGCAACCTTCCTAATCCGGATATCTTGCCTCGGCCAGGGGTTGAATGAGACACAATTATCCGGGTGCATTATGTCGCATACGGTGATGATAGAACGAGACCAAAACGCTGCCTGATCTTCATCGAGGGAAAATGCAATCTCCATGTCATCGGCAAAATTCATACGCAACACGACTTGCCCAGTAGTTGTATCCAACAATTCAATAATGTCAGATCGCTTTGATTTTGTAGCCACCATCTTTCCAGAATGTGAGAATGCAACAAATTGTGCCACATCGGTATCAGCTTGAGTGTCCATAGTG
>Ga0153965_1000043_pt1 | contig 18261 bp, 13 predicted proteins | sample TSFL049MetaG_FD_104707 | JGI IMG/M metagenome (GOLD analysis project Ga0153965, IMG submission 104707) | Attine ant fungus gardens microbial communities from Florida, USA - TSFL049 MetaG | ecosystem: Host-associated > Fungi > Mycelium > Unclassified | place: USA: Florida, Paynes | collected... | reverse complement strand
GCTTTAAACAAAATCACTGGATAGTTACAACAAACTTGGTCATAAGGGCAATTGTCCTTAGAAGAACCTCTTCCTAGAAACCATCTCCACCAGGTTCAAGCAAGATAAATCAGTTGTTTAAAACATGGCTGATAAAACCATTGGAGGAAAAAAGAGATAACTCAGACTCCTCCCCTGAGGCCATCTATGTAAAACAGCACATCAATTGAGAAAATCTTTGATCCTGTTTTCCCAAGTAGGAAGGGAAAGAGGACTCTCAAATTGGATTTACCTTAAGATTGTAGAGTATAATGTCTGTGATCTACAATCAAAGGAAAGTGTATCCTTTATTAGCCTGCAAAGTCAAAAGTAGTACTAGAATCTTGTAGCATGCAACAAGACTACCTCTCTTAAAAATATTCTAGTTACACTTTGGGTATATGGCAAAAAAGTACAGACCAAGGCTTTAGTTGATTTGGGAGCTATCACAAACTTTGTCGACAGAGTTGTCATGGAAAATAATAACCTGGCAACATATAAACTAGCAAATCTATATTGTGTAATCAATGTGAATGGCACTCCCAACAAGGCAGGACAAATAACTGAATATGTCCAAGCTTATGTAGAAATTGGATTACACAAGACGATCCAACATCTCTTTGTCACCAACCTAGGGAATAAGGAGATGATGATTGGCTACTCGTACTTGTATAAGCATAATCCAAATATCGATTGGCAAAAAGGTCAATGGGAGTTTACTAGGTACCTGGATATATGTGCTAATAAAGTTTATAAAACACGAGATATAAAAGTAGGAGCTAATGAGCTTCACCTCAAAATAGATGTCAGTGGATTCCCCTCATTGGATGACATAGGAGATGAGGACCCTGACAACCATATTCTTAGCTAGGTAGACATGATTGACCCAGACAGTCATTAACAAGCAATGATGATTGCAACTATACTCAATAATTGAGACTAGTATAAGGACTCAGATTGCAAAGATACAAAGACCTGGAAAGCTCATGTACCAGAATGGCTACATGAGTATAGAAATGTGTTTTCAAAATATAAGTCAGAAAGAATGCCATTACAGAAACTGTATGACCATGCTATTAACTTCATAGAAGGCATAAAGCTTCCTAAGCCAGCAAAGGTCTATCTACTATCTTTAGTAAAAAGAAACTCTCTTGACACGTGAATCGATGAAGAACTCAGAAAAGGTTATATCTGTCTATTTACTAGCCCAATAGCAGCTCCATTCTTCTTTGTAAAGAAACACAATGGAAGTTTATAACCCATTATGGACTATAGAGCCCTTAATGCAATTACTGTCAAAAATTGCTATCTAATTCCTAGAATAGCCAACTTGATTGAATCACTCAGCAAAGTCTCAATCTTTACCAAAATTAATTTGAGGTGGGGATACAATAATGTTTGCATTAGAGAAGGAGATGAATGAAAAACAGCATTTATCACAGGACGAGGCCTCTTTGAGGCAACTGTTATGTATTTTGGGTTCTCCAATGCACCAGTGACATTCCAAAGTATGATGAACAATATACTTGGAGATTTGATTTGTATTAGATTAGTAATGGTGTATTTAGATGATATTTTAATATTTGGAACATGTTTAAAGAAACATAGGCAACTAGTCAAAGAAGTGTTGAAAAGACTTCAATTTAATGACCTTTACACTAAAGCAGAGAAATTTTTCTTTGAACAAAGTAGCATCAAATATTTGGGCATAATAATATCAGAAAATAAAGTACAGATGGATAAAGAGAAACTTTCAGGAGTTCTAGAGTGGCCAGTACTGGCAAAAGTCAAGCAAGTACAAGCATTCTTAGGCTTTGTGAATTTCTATTATAGGTTCATTAAGAACTTTGCCAAGATGTCAAAACCACTCTACGACTTGACCAAGAAGAATTGTATCTGGAATTGGGGCATTGAGCAACAAAATGCTTTTGAGGCACTAAAAATGGTCTTTACCATGGCTCCAATCCTAAGAATACCAAATAATGAAGATCCCTTTAAGTTATCCACCGATGCTAGCGACTTTGCAACAGGTACAGTCTTATTACAAAAAGATATGCGAACCAACCTGTGGTACCTAGTGGCCTTCTTTTCCAAGTTGTTAGATGTCCATGAAAGGAACTATAAAATCTATGACAAAGAGCTACTTACAGTAATTTGGGGACTAGAGGAATACAGACATCATTTGGAAAGACATCCACACAAAATTGAGATCTGGTCAGATCATTAGAACCTCATATATTTCAGGACAGCTCAAAAGCTGACTAGGAGGCAAGTAAGATGGGCATTATTCATGACTCATTTTGACTTTGTACTCTATCATAAACCAGGAAAGACGGTGCAGGCAAAAGACCCCTTGTCCAGATAAGCAGACCATGAGATAGGGATAGACCTCAACAATATGAACTAAGTGTTGCTAAAGCCTGAGTTCTTTGCTATTAACACATTAGAGGTTACTTATGAATCACCAATAAATGATGAGATAATCCTAAAGGAGGTCAAAGCTACACTCTTATCAAATAAAGTTACCAAAAACTATAAGTTGTTACTCAAGTCTAGTTCCAGAGAGTTTGAAAAATCCTTGCAAGACTAGAACTATGAGAATAGACTACTTTTGTACAGAGGAAAAATCTATATCTCTCATAGCATAGAAGACACTTTACGACAACAGATTATTTAGATACACCACAATTTGCCATCTGTTAGATACCCAGGTCAGTGGAAGACCTATGAGTTGGTCTTCAAAGATTATTGGTGGTCTATAATGACTACATTTGTTAAGAAATATGTTATGGGTTATAATATGTATTAGCAGATGAAAAATCACTGACAGCAACCTTTTGGACCACTTGTGTCTAACAAGGTACCTAACAGGTCTTAAAAAATAATATCAATAGACTTAATTACTCAATTGCCAAAGTTAAATAGTTACAATGCTATCTATATAATTGTTGATAGGCTTACCAAAAAAGCTTATTTTATTTCTATTAATAATTAGCTTTCATCCAAGGATATGATGTAGTTACTTTATGACAAGATTTATCTATTGTATGAACTGCCCCTACAAATCTAGAGAAGTACAATACTTGGCCAAGTGTCATATGATAGAAAATACCCATTTAATAATATAATTTCCTTTTTATTTTATATTATTGCTAATTTTTCGCTTCTAAACTCCTATTGTCTACTCCTATAGAATCATGATGTAGACTAGTTACTTGTACTCCTCCTATTCTGGACTTAGTATAAGTACTTCAGTAGTTACATCCTAGTTCCTTAGTCTGTAGATTAAAGTTATTTATGTCTTTAATATCTACCTCTATTTCTATCAATCTATATATCACTCCTTTTCTGATCTCCTGGCAACAATCCCACCCTTCTGAAATACGCAACCACACATACAACAGCAGATCAAGGCACAGCACATGAGCTGAGGCCAAGGTTATTTCCATTTTGTTGTCAAACCCTACCCATTCTGCTCCTACTCTGTTCTGTCCTTGACACCAAGCTATTTCAAGAATAGTACAAAATTTTAGGAATAAAATCTACTATATTGATAACATACCATCTACAAACAAATGGACAAACAGAATATGTTAACCAGGCTTTAAAGCAATATCTTAGGTACTATGTAGATTAGAACCTTAGTAATTGGTCAGACCTACTATCAAGTACAGAATTTGTATATGATAATCAAGCACACAAAAGAATCAAAGAAAGTCCATTCTATCTTGAATATGGTAAACACCTGAGAGCAGGCCCAATTTTAGTCAAAGAGTCACTGCAAAGGGACTTGAATGACCTGATGTATAAAAGACATAAAGCCCTAGAGTAGGCAAAAGTAGCTCTTACTCTTGCAGTGGAGAGAATGAAATGATACTGTGACAAGAAAGTCCAAAGTATCCTATTTAAAGTTGGTGACAAAGTGCTACTCAATTTGAAGGATTACCAGACTACAGAGTGAGCATTATGACCCTGGTACAAAGGACTATTCAAAATAATAGAAAAGTTGTTCTTGGTTATGTTCTGGCTTAGGATATTACTTTGCTACTAAGCACTGCATCCAGTTTTTCATGCTAGCAAGTTAACCCAGTATTCTGAATTCACCATTGGTGGTCAAAAAGCCACTTCCCCACTACTAACCTTGATACAGGACCAGAAAGAATAAGAAGTAGAAAAAATTCTAGACTTACAATAAAGGCATGGGAAGAATGAATACCTTGTTAGATGAAAAGGGTGCACTCAAGGAGACAATACATAGGAACCTAAAGAAAATCTACAAAATGCAGGCAAAAAGCTATAAGAATATCTTCAGAGTATACCAAAAGCAAGATAATTTCTCAATGGAGCTTGAACCAAGAGAGGAGGTAATGTCACAAACTTCATTTGACTATATCTTCATCAAATCTTCAATGATTCTCATGGTCTTAATGGCTATAGAAAGCCCTCAAAAAGACCTTTTGACTGATATCAGTCACATCTCAAGGTAATTAATATTGGTTGAGATATCAGGCAGGTCAACAGATAACTACTATGGTACCATTTATTAAATTGCTGATATCTTAGAAACCACCATGATAAATGCTTTGGTTCTAAGCTCAATAGAAGCCCTATTTAAAATGCTCAGAATGAGTTTAAAACAACCCCAAGGCAATTAATATTAGTGGAGATATGAAGTCCTCAATAGTTGCACATAAACATTAATTAATTATCCATAAATAGTCATCTGCCTTTAATTAGAACAATAGACAGCCTCCATATGGTTAAGTTATTGCTATTTTGAGTACAAAGGCACTACTATTTGTAGAACAATAGGTAGTAGCATGTGATGGCCTATCCTAGTACATAGACTATCCTTTTTCTGTATATAAAAACTCCTAGTCTGAGGATTAGACCTTAGACTTAACAACATCTTTTGTCATCTGTCTAACTTGGCATTTTTGAACTCTTTCAAGTATCAAAGCATCCATTACAAATAGTAAGTGACTATTTGTGATAATAGGTCTACTAACTTGGACATGTTATTCAAAGGTTGGTTACAAGCAATTTGTATCTAGTTTCCTCTCCTCTCTTAGGTTAGATTTTTTCTTTGATACTGATAGTATCTCTTACCAGTGATAGGACAGTTACAGTCCTTAAGGTCTATATAGGCTACTTGTTATAGATAGTCTACTGCAGATTGCAATTGTGTACTGTATTATAAATTTTTGAACAAAAAAAATAACCTGATATATAACACTGCAAACTACTATCATAGAAAGGTATTGCAATTAACTAACATAATAGACATGTCCAATCTCTTCTGTATTTTGTTGAATCCTGTAAGATTTTAGCCAAGGCAAGTCTGAGTTGATAAGAAGAGCTCAATGGAGTTTCTGTTAGATTTTCTACACTACTTATACAACTACTATATGGTCTGTGCACTACTTTCCCTGAGTAGTAAGTCCAACAGAAAAAGAAAAAGAAAAAGAAATAATAACTTAGCTATTTTGCTAAGTTATGACAAATTTTCTATTTCACTTATACTACCATTCTGCAACACTAATACCAGCTCATCATTGATATGGTGATACCTGTTACCTAGGCCATAAGCTAACACCAAAGAGTACAGAGTAGACTTAAATAGAGTTTAGTTTCAATATCCTTTCTTAGCTGTTTACTCAACCCTGAAACATCTGAGATAAAACAACATTTCTTGTATTACAATCTTTGCTTACTGTAAATTATAGATATTAACATAATAAAAGGTTATAAGCCCTGCACTCTAATATTACTTTAGCATAATATTACCAGACCAATGCAAACTTTAGTCTTATAATAAACATGTCTTATGGAAGTACTTCTCCTCTGAATGTAGATGAGAATAAGTTTAATAGCATCAGTTGGGTAGCCTAGAGAAAGAACATCAACATAGCTATCCAGTTGAAAGGTGCAACTAGTTGCCTTGATAGAACAATCAAAAATTCCTCTATCTCAAAATTACCTATATCACTTTTATCATTACATAAAATATTAACATCAGTTACCACAATTGAGACAAACTGGGAATCACTTACCCCAATACTCAATGAATGGAATGTCTAGAATGCCTAGGTCATGGCTCTCTTAATCTACAACACAAAGAATTCCATTAGTTTAGGAATCAATATGAATAGTTCAGCTGTAGATACCTAGAAATCCTACAAGAAGAGATATGAGGAAGCATCTGATATAGCATGAACTCCAAAGCATGACTTTCTCTGAAAATAATGACTTTCTTATATTTATAGCCAATATGAGGGTCAAATAGGCACAGGCCAATGTACTGGGAGCTACTATATTAGATAGTAATTTGAAAACTATTATCATTACTACCTTACCTCAGTCTTAGGACCCAATTGTTGCATTACTCTTAAGAACCATGACTTCTATTGAGGCAGTTGCTCAACTAAACACATAATGGCTTTGTATCAGTTATCATTGCTCTACCAATTCAGTTAAGGCTCTCCAAATAAACTAATCCTTTCAAAGAGACAAAAATTAGCTTGTTTGTACAAACTCTAACTATAAAAGATGAGGACATACTATTGACATATGCTATTAGCCAGAAAGAGAAAAAGAGGGTTAATTTTCTCCTAGATTTGGCAAACAAGGAGAGACCAGAGAATTAGCAGTTAACTGGAGGCAAAGGGGATAGAAATCAGTATTCACTGCAAATGTCACATCTACCAATAATACTAATGACTAGTAAACCCATACATTAATGATAATTGGGGACATAGACTTCCAGATACTCACTACTCTAATCCCAAATGATATAACAACTTCTAACAATAATCCTACTTATAGCTATAATAACACAGTTGGTGGGAGTAAGGACATAATGGAGTTGCCAGTAGATAGAAAAAACCTTTCTAAAACTATTGTTATGCATGTTAATCAGCAAAATAAATCTTTGGCACTCACATTGCTTGACTTTGGGGCCAGTGACCACTGTTTCATAGATAAAACTCTGTTTACAACATATACTCTATTAAATCAAGCAATTCCTAGTCTTGGTACAGGACAAGATTCAATATTTCAGATCATTAGAAAAGGTAGTATCAAGTTTGAGTTAGTAATTGATAGAAAAGTAAAGAAAATCATCTTAAACAACATGCTACATACACCCAACTTGAGATCAAACCTGATCTCAGTATCAAAGCTCAGCAAAAAGGGAGCAAACATATTATCAATAATAGGTTTGTATTTGTAACTGTGAGAAACAACATTAACATAATAACAGCTACTTGCTTGGGCCAGTTATATGTTGTCAAAGGACTTACAAGCACATTCACCACCCAGGCCAAAAGAACAGTTGTGAGCTTTGATATATGGTATTGTTGGTTAGGCCATGTAGAAGCTAATTTGATCAGGGAGTTAATAACAAAGAAGTTGGTTGACAAATTGAATACAGATGAAGAACTGATAATAAAAAGAAGATGTGAGGATTGTCTATTCAGAAAGCACAGCACTCACTCTTTCAATAACCATGGTATAAGAGAGAAGGAGATACTTGAGAGTGCATCTAGACATATGGGGTCTAACTTGAGTAAAATCTACAGGTGGCACTGAAAGGATACAAAAGGGAATTGCATACTGGGACAAACAACAATATGTGGTACCAGCTCCCAATTGCATGCTAAAGGTTTGAGAGAAGATAACTAAAGTGAAGGTTTTAAGTAAAAGGTGAAATTAGATATTATATGCAGCTTTAGATAAAATAAAATAAGTTGTTTGGTGAAATGAGAGTAAGATCTCTCTAGATTGTTATCACATAGCCTCTCTAGGGTGTCAACCTTTATATACTGTAGCACCAACTTAACTAGAAAATACAATTAGTTGATCACTCATAGACCCTTTAGACTCAGTTGCTCTCTTGTCTGTACCCCTAATACTAAACCTTATGGGTGTAATACAATCCAAGTGTGTACCTAGCCAAGCATTCCTAGCCTGCTGTTCTCTCTAAAGCCTGTCCAAGTTACATTTGCTATTTCTCCCTAGATTGAGTCCTGGGTATATTCTGTGTTCTTCTCAAGACATCCTATTAATTCTAAACTCTTATACTCATTAGATTTGCATTTTATAATTCCAGAGGTAGTGATGATAGAGATAAGTACCAAGAGGTTCTCCTCTTCATCTCCCTGCTCTCCAGATACTATATTAAAGTTATTACAAATGTCTGAAACTCAAAAAATAAAAGATAAAAAGAAAACTATTACTACTTTTAGAATTCCCTTGACTTCTTCTCACTCTAAGTCCCTCCAAAGTTCTATAGCTTATGCATCTCTCTCCTAGATCCTTTCTATCAATGATATGTCCCTATTGCCATTTCCTTCTAGAATCTTCTTTACTCTTTGTTGTTCTTCTTTCTGTTGTTAGCTTGTGATTTAGAACTCCTTAGTTATCTATTAAGTATTAATAAGCTCTAACCACTATCCAAATTTCCTAAGTCATGTCCTAGGTGTTATTTATCTAAATATATCTGATCTGATACCATCAATGCTTATTTGTAATCAGAGGCATATTTTGTTCCTAGTATACCACTAGCTCTAGAGCTCAAGCCTTTTATCTCTTAGGGTATATCCAGTATAAAGTAGATTTAGAATGTTGTCATCTGATAGCTCTGTTTATAAACTGATACTTGTAAGACTTTAGCCAAGACGACTTAAATCCACTCCAAGTCTGAGTTGATAAGGAGAACTTGATAGAGTTCCTATTTAATTTTCTATACTATATATACAACTACTATTGTGGCTATACACTTTATCTCTCATAGTCCTTATGTTATCTGTCATGTGATTATCCTGTCATGTGTTGTGACTATGACCTGTGACAGTGACCAATGTCACACCTTTTTTTGTGATAGTAATGTGACTTCTTTCCCATACTTTACCTTCATAGTAGTGATTCAACTAAATAAAAGGAAAAGGAAATTGAAAATGAAAATAGAAAATAACTTAGTCATTTTGCCAAGTCATGACAATACTAGCTCATCTTACTTGTCTCCTAAGGTCTTTTCCTAAGCTTGAGATCTATTTCTACCTACTTATTGTTTCATATAACCTTTTGGTATGTTCTAAGAACTTATAATGGGTTCTAGAGCAAATTCTGATTAGGAATTTGTTGGTATAAAGTATGTCAAATGCTATTTTCTACAGCAAATTCACTTGCAATATAATAGAGTATTGTACTTTATGATGATTATGGATAGGTTCTCATTATTTCAAATAGTGGCATTTCTAAACTCTAAGTTAGTAGACACTATCTTAAAGGTCTTCAAAACCTTCCATACTGAAACTGAATGTCAAACTAGAAAATAGCTTAAATAAGTATGTCTTGATATAGGCCAAGAATGGTACAATGAGACATGGGAATATTATAAAAAGAAAGGATTTAGTATTTGAGTTTACAACACCATATACACACTAACAAAATGGCACTGTAGAACACAGCATACAAACAATACTGGATATTACTAGATCTAATATAGCTAAATTAGAATTATTACTTAAGTACTGGGCCAATGTAGTGAAGATTACTGTCTATGTGAGAAATTTCATACCATTGTCAAGATGACCCAGAGTAGTGCTAGCTGAGGTATGGTATGGAAAATGTCAAAATGTCTTACACCTATGCCCATTTGGCATGATAGCTTATGCTTATGTACTAGCTAAGTTAAATACATCAAAATTGCACCCAAAATCCCTGAAAGTATATCTGATAGGCTACTATGGTCATAAAGCCTACAAATTACTAGATTAGAGCACAGGAGAAATATTTAAATCTAGGGATGTTATCTTTAAAAAAGAATCCATACACTATGCTATACAGTCTACACCTACCAGATTTGATAAGGGAGATGATCTATTCACAACCAAACTATCCCATTAACTAGAGGCAATCATGGATAATGAACTCAAAGATAATCACTAGTCTGATTCTTTACCTATACAAGGAATTGTACTATGACCACTTGATATGCCAAAACTGCACTCATAACAAATAGATGAAGTATAGATAGAACTAGTACTATCACAAGCAACTTAGGAGGTAGAAAGCACTATAGCTGATCTATATGATATACTACTAGTCTTGAGAAGGACTCACTAAGGACCTAAGCCAAGTACTCAGCTTAAGAAATTGCATGAGTACCTCAATTAACTAATTGCAAACTTTACTAATACTAACTTGGACAATTGGCTATTCACAATATACAATGGTGTCATGAAGTGTGTTGATCTCTAGCTTAACCCAATGATCAAGGAATATAGCATGTTAAAGGAGTATGGAGTTTTCGAGGTTGTTCTAAGACCCTTGAACAAAAATGTAATAGGATCAAAATAGGTCTTTGCAATCAAATAGAATAAGGATGGAACAATAGAAAAATGGAAGACATATACTATGGCAAAGGGTATACCCAGGTAATTGAAGAGGATTACAAAGAGATCTATACTTTAGTTGCCAGGCTAGAATCTATTTAATTAGTTTGTGCTATAACAGCTATGAGAAACCTCACTCTATGGTAAGTTGACTTTGTTTCCATCTTTCTAAACAGTGATAGCATACATGAAGTTTATATAGAGAAGCCAAAAGGGTTTGAGAAAAAGAGATCAGATTATATATGAAAGTTGAAGAAAACTCTTTATAGAACAATGTAGAGGGCCTATAACTGGGTAGAAAATCTGAACAAGATATTCAAAGAGCATGGCTATTATAGATCAAAGATCAGATTGAGAGTATTAGAAGACAAATTTACACTTACCTCTACCTGGACTAACAGTGTTCTGGGAGTATTATCAATAATCAAAAGAGAATGCCAAGCTAAGGATGAGCTATAATTGAGTTATGAGATCAAGGATTTAGGAGAAGCAAAGTTAATACTTAGTATTCAAGTTAATAGAGACCAAAGAACAGATGACATTACACTATCCCAACAGGTCTACTGCTGACAAGTACTAGGGCACTTCAACATAAATAGTTGTGCCCCATCTTTAATACTACTGCCTACAGGACTTTCACTATTGATTAAAGATTGCTCATCAATATTTAAAGAGGTAGAAGAGATAGCTAAAGTCCTATACTAAGAAGTACTAGGTACTATTATGTGGTTACAAGTTGTGATAAGGCTAGACTTATCATATACTATTAATATTCTGTCAAGATTCACTCACAACCCAGGAAAACAATATTGGAATGCACTAAAACACATTCTCTCATACATCAAAGGAACATTATGGGAGTAGCCTTTGGGCTATCTGCATAATAACAAGATAGTATGTGCTTTGTCATCTCCTTCTATTTCTATTTCTTTTATTGGTGTTCTCATTTATTTATTTTCTATTTCAACTCTATTAGATAATTATATAATTATCAATGGTAAAAGTAATACGATATAAAAATAAAAATAAAATAGAACCTTTTACCTTCAATTACTCTATCCTAAGACTACTCTCCTCTCTGAACTTGTAAACCTTCCCACAAATTGGAGCCCACCACAAGGGAATAGTTGTCTATCCTCTAATCCTATTACCAAAATGCCTAACAAAAATCAGTCAGAAGATAGTCTTAGTGCCAGTATATTAAGGACAAGAAGAAGAATGTACCCAAAGGAAAGACTAGTAGAAGTTACAAGGTCCAAGAAAGCAGCTAAGGAAAGCAATAAGCCTAAGGGATCTCAGATAGAAGAAGAAAATCTAAGGAAACATGCACAAAAAGAACTATTAAATTCTACTGAAAATTCAACTATGTCAATGTCAATGGTTACTGGAGTATTGGATATGCCAGCCCTAGGGTCAAGAAGAGCCCCAGACTTTGACTTGAGGAACCCAGAGGAGCTGAAGGAACTCTTGAAAGAGTTTGAGGAGTTGGCAGAAAAATCTGGGTTGACGATGAGAGAAAAGGCAAAGATAGTGGTCAAGTATGCAGATAAGGAGATAAAGCAGTTTTGGAAAAGACTAGAAGGATATGGGGATAATTATGCAATGCTAAAAAGGAAGATAATAGGGGCTTACTCAAAGATCCTTTTAGAAGACAAGCCAACAGTAGCTTAGCTGGTCAAGTTGGTCAAAAAGTCAGCAAAAGGAGTTGTAGAAGATGAAGAAGACCTAGATGCTTACTATCAAAAGTTCTGGATCATGGTTGCCAGCCTAGTGGAGGCAGATGTCATAAATAAGAAGCAGCCTGATGAATATTTCTGGAAGGGACTCTCTCTCAAGCTTTAGTATACAATAAGTGACCACCTCAAGGCATAGGATGCCAACTTTGAGAGTGACTAGGTGCTAGAAATGGAGAAGACAATAGAGGCAAGATGGTTTGTATTGAGGAAGACAGTAGCAAGAGGAGGGTGGGATAGGATATCAAAAGAGGGGAAGAAAGAGAGAAGGGATGACTTGAGTGACAATGAGTTAGAGGAGGAAGTAATTGGAGTAGAAACAAAGTTAGAGTCAGATAGTGAGGAGAATACAAGAAGAAAGAGGAAAAAGTCTACAAAGAAAGAAGTAAGAACAAGAAAGGTACAATTTGATGACAAGGGGAAAAAGGGAAGAAAAGAACTGGAACAAGTAGATGAACTTACTAGAAAGCTCCTGTAATTGAATATAAGGGATGATGCATATGCAATAGCTTATGCATAGCTTTTTGTTCTGGCCCTAGAGATGACCAAGAATCTTTTCCCACCCTCTTATTTTGCAGCCTCTACTATCACAGTGACAAGCACTGCTGGGACACCCATGTACCCTAGATACTTCTAGTCTTCTGCCCCTATGCCTTACAACTTTCCTTGCCATTTCTGTAAGAAGCTGGAATGTTGTCTAAGGACCTGCCCAATAGTAGTAGAATATATTCAATCACAATGGGTTCTACTACAAGCAAATAGATATTACATTCACATGAATAGATCCCCAATTGATGCTCATTATCCAAGAGAACTCAAGGGAGCAGTAGATGCTAAGTGAAATATTTGAGACCCTTCATCATACCTATCTGGCATAACCCCAAGGCCTATAAAGTTTAGCTCATTCATTGAGGTAGTACAAGAGGAGGATGACAAATTTGTATAGAGAGCAATAGCAGAGTTGAAGGAGGAAGTAAAGGAAAGTGTAGGTTTGGTAATGACATGAGCACAAGAGAAAAAGAGGGAAGTGATAGAGGTGACAAATAGAAAGAAGTATGCTAGGGAGGACACAGTTAGCAGATGAGAGAAGGAGAAGAAAGTAGAAGCGCACCAGCCAGCATATTGATAAGAGCCTCAAATTGCAAATTCAGAGGTGCCATAGGAAGTTTTGCAGAAGATTTTGGATGTTGAAGTGCTAAACATTTAAGTTCATGATCTATTGGCACTCAGTGGGGACCTACAACGAAAAATGGTAGACCAGACACATACATAGAATAAGATGCCCACAGTTGGAGCTGTCCTAGTAACTGTGCCTAAGATACTGGTAGAATTTGTGATGCTACTTTGAGAGATAAAAGTTGTAGTTATGAGAAAATATCAGGAATGGGGGTTTGTCACAGAAAAGTGACTACTAAATAGTATTATAGAGGTATAACAAAATACCTGTTTAAATAAACTGTCAAATACAGGAGGTGGATGACAGAGTAGAGGAGTTATAAATAGATTTATACTCTGAGGTAGATATATAACACAACTTCAGAGAATAGATAGTACTTAGCAATAGTGAAAAACCTAAGGAGGCAGGCTCCAACAAACTAGACAAAATAATGGAGCAGAGTATGACTTTAATGAATGACCTTGGCTTCAACTTATGTGTTGTGCCCTAGTCTCTGGTTGTGAGGTGGTCACATATTTTGGAGTAGAGGGAAGTCATCAGAGAAGAGGTCCTAAGGAAGTAAACTAGGAATCCAGAGTGGACAGGAAGAGTGTTAGAACCAGATGATGTTAATTTACAGACTAAGGAATTATACTGTAACTATACAATACTTATAGGAAATCTGGAATAGGAGAAGAGTAGTCTATTATGCTATCCTACTATTATTAATTTTAGGAGAATTATTAGGAGAAATAAATTACATAATTATCATATTTATGGAATATGACATAAACTACATAAATAGCTGGACCCTTGTTAGCAAGTAGCCTTGCTAATGTTGCCCTTTTGGTGTAATGGTAAACCATACAGTATATGACTACTGGTCTATAGCACAACTGTAACAGGGTTATTGGACAAAGGGTCTGAGATTGTGATTATATGAGAGGATCTGTGCAATGAAATAGGATTAGTGATGAACAGAGAATGGAAAATAATGATACAAACTGCAAATGGGGGAAAGGAAGGGATGCTGGGATATGTTGAGTATCTGAAATTGAAAGTAGAAGGAGTAAGGACTTATGCGTATGCATTTGTGGTGCAGTCAGCACTATATTAGCTACTACTAGGGAGACCATGACAGAAGGGAGTAAAGTTAGGAAAGATTAAATGAAAGGATAGCAGTATAGAGGTAGAGATCTTAGACCCAGGAAAAGGTGGAAAGTGAGTAGTAGTACTAACAAGGGAAAGGAGGGATAAGAGGCTAAAGAGCAGCATGCTAGCAGTAGAAGAGAGAAATAGAAGTGAAAGGGAAGGGTTTAAATTTTATAAGGAACCTGGTGGGAGTGGCTATGATGAAAAAGCAAAGACTTCCTTTGCCAGTATTAGTAGGGGTGAGAAGACAGCAATAGATGAAAAAGGGGACATATAATATGATGAAAATATCATCTTAGAGGAGAGTGAAGAAGAGGCAAAGAGTGGGACAGTAGATTGGCTAGTTGAGAAGAAGGAGATAGGGATACCAGATACAGAAGAGGATGTGTGATACAAGGAGGATGTTATCTTAGAAAGGAGGATAGTATGGGAGAGATAGAGAGCAGGAGAGATGAAGTAGTCAGCTACAATGTAAGAGTGGCAAGTTGACTAGTTGAGGAGAGGACAATAGAGGTACTGAACATGGAGAAGAGTATGTAATGCAATGAGGATGTCATCTTGGGAAGAGTAATGGAGGAGTCCAGACAGCAAGAAGTCAAAAGAAAAAGGGCAAAGAGCAGAGGAAACAGAGTAGTTGGTAGTAGTATAATGGTAATGGGTCAGCTAGTTGAGGAGAAAGAGATGGGGGTATTAGATATATAGGAGAGTATACAATGCAACAAGGAGGTTGCCTGTGAAAGAACAGAGACAGAGGAGGTCAGACAGCAAGGAGCTAAAGACAAAGGGATGAAGAAGAAGAACAAAGAATGATTAAAGATTAGAGAAGGGCAGGAGACATTGGAAATTCTTAAAAAAATCACCAAAAAAGATAGGCAATAATACCCCAATATGTTAAGAGGTCTCTTTAAGACAAGAAAAGAAGGATGTAGCCTGAAACAAGTAGATTGTTACCTCTGCATGAACATGCCAGAATGTATACATTGGGAGGAGTCATTGTTGCTGAACTTGGAGATATGATGGGTAGTGTTGATGATTTCGCTGGATCATCAATGAGGCTACCTAGGAATATGATGCCAAGGAGAGATGTTGAAGAGCCAAGGATTAGGAGGCTGGGAAATAGTATGTTGCTGTTGAATTTAGTGAATGGGAATAGGGATTGCAGTAGGACTAACAGTGGAATCGAGAGGTCCTCCCCAGTATCTATGATCAGTTTGATAGATATTGACAAAGGACTTCGAAGTATTGGGATAGAGCAGCAAGATCCTTGGGGACAATATCAATGGACAGTGAAGGATCTTGAAAAGTGATGGGAGCTGTTAAAGAGATCATGTGATCTTTGAAAATATTTACAAAGCCAACATCATTGAATTGTACCCTAGATTTGTAGTGTTTTGGTTTACCCTATACTACCCTCACTCATATAGATATTGGGAACAATTGGATCCTGGATCAGAAGAATTTAGAAGATATACACAAAGTAGAAAGGGGAGATTGTTGAGGACAACTGAGGACAGTTGTTCTTAGAAAGAAAGGGGGAGGTATGGGAGTAGCCTTTGGACTACCTATATAATAACAAGATAGTGTATGCTTTGTTATCTTCTTCTATTTCTGTTTCTTTTATTGGTGTTTTCATTCATTTATTTTCTATTTCAACTCTATTAGATAATTATGTAATTATCAATAGTAAAAGTGATACAACACAAAAATAAATAAAAAATAGAATCTTTTATTCTCAACTACTCTATCCTAAGATCACTCTTCCCTCTGAACTCGCAAACCTTCCCACAACATCTCACCATGAAATCACATACAAGAGAGGAGGAAACCTGACCCCAGTAGGATATGTTGATTCTGATTATGCAGGATACAAGGATACTTGCAAGTTAATAGAAGAAAGTATATTTATAGTTACAGGAGGACCTGTATTATAGGAGTGCAAGTGCTAGACTATAGTGGTTCTATCAACAGTATATGGGATTTTCTTGAGTGACTACTCAAGCAATTTGGCTAGCTAAATTCTTTGATGAAATAGGATTAACAACAACTTCCCTAATCCATATCTATATAGACAACATGGGATCTATTGCAAATACTGTTAATGGAAAGAACCATAGAAGGACAAAGTACATAGATATCAAGTATCACTTTACCAAGAAGCATGTGGAGTTGGATATGATGGTCTTTGAATATACCCCTTCAAATGAGAACCTAGCTAATCTATTCACAAAGCCACTGTTATGGGATGCTCTATAGAACATCATCACTAACCTCAGACTTATTCCCAGAAAGATGAATGCACCAGTCCAAGGGGGGTATTATAATAAACTAATGCAATAGACATGTCTGATCTCTTCTATATTCTGTTGACTCCTCTATTTCACTTACACTACCATTCTTCCATTCCTTCTCCATTCTGCAACACTAATACTAGATCATCATTGATATGGTGGCACCTGTTACCTGGGCCACAAGCTAACACCAAAGAGTACAGAGTAGACTTAAATAGAGTTTAGTTTCAATATCCTCTCTCAGCTGTCTACTTGACCCCAAGATGTTTGAGGTGAGACAACACTTCTTGTATTACAATCTTTGCATACTGTAAATTATAGATATTAACATAATAAAAGAAGGGAGCAAAGCAACCTGATGCACAATACTGTAAACTACTAGTATAGGAAGAAAGCAGAGCAACCTGACTCACAACACTACAAATTACCAGTGTAGAAAGGGAGCAAAGTGACCTGACTAATAACACTACAAACTACCAGTGCTACATGACTGTTGTTGGAAGGGAGCAAAGCAACCTGATAGACAACACTGCTCACTGTCATGCAGACTGTTGTTGGAAGGGAGCATAGCAGACTGACTTCAACACAAACTTCATAATGCAGAATTAGTAGAGGGTTCAAGTTGGGCCGGAGGCCCAGATGAAAACCTTGTCTAGTATGTATGAAAGAAGGACATGGGGATATGCCTGTTTAGCCAATACTTAACCAATTACAAGCATTTGTTAGTATTTCCTTTCCTCTCTTTTTACTCAAAATTCAGGAAAAATTCAAATAAATTAGGATAAATATGGAACAGGCAGTGAGCAAAGCAAGCTGACTGCAACCTCACAGACTGATGGAGGAAGAGAGCACAGTAGGCTGACAGACAACACTGCTCACTGTGATGCAGACTATTGTAGGAAGGAAGCAGAGTGGACTGACTTCAACACAATATCAGCTCCATTCAGAATTAGTAGAGGGTTCAAGTTGGGCTAAAGGCCCAAATGAGAACCTCATGCATTTCTATGTACCACAGACTGTGACTGAGCACTGTGAAAATTGCTGATCCAAAAATTAAAATAAAATGCATTTTTATGCTTGCTCTTTATCATTTATCACTGAGGTAGGTACAGTCATGATGTACATGTATGAAGGACTACTTACTCATGTATCTAGCATTCTATTGTATTTCAGGTAATGTTAGAAGCATGTGTATGTGTGTGGAATTTTCTGGTGGAAAGAGTAGTCTGTGGGGACCATCCAGGGTCAGGAGTTCCATCATTTTTATGGTCTCTTCCTTACCACAAACTTCCTGCGTCTTATTTACGCGGGCTGCCCGTCATTTTCTACTCAAAACACGTTTGTTCTCAGCATCCTCTTCAGCGAGGACCAATAGAGCCATAGTATACTCAAAAAATGGAACCCCGGCCGAGGTTCTGAGTGTGTTGACCTATCCTTCACTTTCCCCTCCAACTCCTGGGACAGTGAATATCCGTTCCTTGCTTTCTGTCGTTAACCCTGCGGATTTGAATACAGTG
>Ga0153965_1000040_pt1 | contig 18461 bp, 23 predicted proteins | sample TSFL049MetaG_FD_104707 | JGI IMG/M metagenome (GOLD analysis project Ga0153965, IMG submission 104707) | Attine ant fungus gardens microbial communities from Florida, USA - TSFL049 MetaG | ecosystem: Host-associated > Fungi > Mycelium > Unclassified | place: USA: Florida, Paynes | collected... | reverse complement strand
TTGATCGCCTCGAGACGTGACTGGTATCGATCGAAAGGTCTTCTTAAGGGCTTTAAGCTGGCTTTGAGACCGTGGGAATCGTCGAAGATTTGGTGGAGATATGACCGAATGAAGTTTGTGACATCTAGTATAGTGCAAGATTAGTTTGAAGTCGCACTACAACAGGAAGACCTTGGCTATATTGGAATATCAAACGCTATACTAAATGAGTTCTAGGCTATTTCTTATTGTTTTATGTTTTATTGTTCTTTGTGTATAAATAGTCTATCTAGAAATGAAGAACATTGTGCATTTGCAACAAATTTCCCCTGTTGTTATGTCAATTGTTTTCTTCCCAAATTCAACACAAACACACAAGACTTGGCTAGTCATAAAACAAGCTCCACTTGTGTTGTCATTGTTGCTTCTTTTGCATCTGTAGTTGCTGAATACTGTCTATCATTGCCTCAAGCAAGGCTGAATTTGCTTGCTGTTGTTGCCATTGCCATTGTTGTTGCGCTTGCGTCTATTATCTTGCTGAATACTGCCCGTTATTATTGCTGAACCTACCATTGTTGTTTTTCCAAACCATCATGCTATTCGATAAAAATTCCCATGTGAAACTTAATGACAAGAACTATGAAATATGGGCTGTGCTTATGCATGATATACTCATATGTAAAGGCCTTGCTGAAGTTGCTACTGGAGAGTTGCCTATCCTGACTACAGGACCAAACTCTGCTGCTGGCAAAGCTTGGATCTACAAAAATGCTGAAGCCTATGCTGAAATGATTCTTGCTGTTGAAACTGATCAACTTGCCCACATGACTACTGAAACTACTGCTGAAATTTGGACTGAACTTGAATGTGTCCACTATGCCTGAGGTCTTGCTACCTGACTTGCCCTATGCTAAAAGTTTCTGACAATGAAGAAAAAGAAAGGTCAGCTGATGTCTCAATGGATTGCTAATGTTCAAAATGCTGCTTTTTGTCTCTGTGCAATTGAAGTTCAAATTGATAATGAAGACCTGATCCTGATCCTCACAATAGGTCTACCACTAGCTTACAAGACATTTGTTGTTGCTCTCGATGCCACTCCTGCCTATGATCTTACACTTGATAATGTAATCTCACATATGCTCAATGAAGAATCATACACTATTAAAGAAGAAAATAATATTCTGAAGCCCAATGACAAAGCCCTTTCAGTTACTCAAGTTATTCTTGCTGCCCATCGTCCTCACCACCCTGTCTCTGAGATTACCTGCTTCAAATGTGGAAAGAAGGGCCATTACCAAATCAATTGTGTCAATACTGTGCCAGTAGCTCATAGAAAGGAAGCCACAAATGTTGTCATTGAAGAGGAAGATAATTATAGTTTTTGATTGCAGGGGTATATTGGTGGATTTAGTATATCATTTGCAGGGGTATGTTGGAATATCAAATGCTATACTAAATGAGTTCTAGGCTATTTTTTATTGTTTTATGTTTTATTGTTCTTTGTGTATAAATAGTCTACCTAGAAATGAAGAACATTGTGTGTTTGCAATGAATTTCCCCCGTTGTTGCATTGATTGTTTTCTCTCCAAATTCAACAGGCTATGTACAACCCTGGCTTTTTACTTAGCATCTTTTTGTGGATGAACTCTGGGTCCATTTTGGACTCTCAGACCCAGTAGGGAATGCTACCAATCTCATCAACAATCTCCATATGAAGCAAGGAGATAAGATTGCCATTTACAATGTAGAATTCATATAGCACACAGCATAGTTAAACTAGGGTGATACAGTTCTATGCTATCGTTTCTATCAGGGATTACCAAATTGCCTCCAGAATCTAATAGCAAATAGGGAACAGGGAAAACCCACCTCCTTCTATGCCATATACCAACTGGCAATCACCTTTGTCAATCGCTACTGGGAATGAAATCATGAGCGAGATCATCTTTGGAACACGGAGAAGGAAGTAGCAGACAGCCACCACCAAAAACAAGGGAAAGTGGCTTAGTACTCTGTCTTCTCACAAAGCTCTGCTCCGTCTTGTCCCCAATCATCCATAAATCTGCTACAAACTGTGCCCTCTCAAAATTTCCTGAAACCTCCCAGATCATCATCTTCTATTGCTAAATTATCATCTCTGTTCACTCTGCATATTGATCTCTCTAACAAACTAGGCAGAGATAGTAAATTAAGTAGTAATAAGCACAAACACCATATCAACAATAACCTCTGTCTTTATTACGGATTAAAGGACCACAAGGTAAATAGGTGTCCTAGGAAACAACCAATAAGGGCATGACTAAATACTCTAGAGGAACAAGAGACTCTGCTCTTTGAGAACCTCTCAGAAAACTAGAGCGCAGCTCCCAAGACTCAATACAAACTAGGAGTCACATTGAACTTGTTTGTGCAACTACGAGTCCAATGCATCTCAATGCATCTGCTCTTTCTAATCCCAATTCCCTTTGTATATCTCTTGTCTCTTCTCTAGTATGTACTTCAGACCATCTCCAGTCTATACCCATTTGAACGCTGGTAGACTCTAGATCTATGTACTGTTTTTTGGACTTTGCTTTTGCTTGTGGACATTCTCTGTCTACTACTTCTACTCCTTCTGTGGAATTGCACTTGTTTGATGGAACCTCAAATAATATTATTTCTGAGATAGTATTGTTACCTGTAAAATTCCCCTCTGGTAAATGCATGACTCTTGACTTCTATGTCACTCTGCTTGATTCTTGTTGTTCTCTGGTACTAGGTCACTCTTGGCTCACCCACTATAATCTGTTGATTAACTGGGTTTCTGGGTCAATATCTTTTCGACCACTATCTTTACTTCAAAGTCTGGCTTTAGTTCCTCCTGTTGAAACCTTGGTAAATTTTCTGTTCTCTCCAGCAGAAAACCTTCTATAGTCTATCCTATCTAAGACATCTCTGTCTAACCCTAAGTGACCTCACATTGCAATTATCAATGCACCAGCCTTACTTTGGGCCTCACACCTCACAGGCTTAACAATATTCTCCCTTCAATTCCATTCTACAATATAGGCCAATTCCACCACTATCTCTAAAAGAATTGACCTCTCTTCTATCCTGAAGGAATACCATGAGTATGCTGATGTGTTTAGCAAGTGCAAAGCAGAAATACTCGCTCCCCATTGTTCTTAAAACCTGTGGATTGAACTAGAGAAAGATTCTCATTCTCTGGTAGGAACTATCTACTTCTTATCCAAATTTGAACAGAAAGCACTAAAATAATTCATTAACAAAAACCTGACCAATAGATTCATTTGCTCAATATTTTCTCCTTATGGAGTACCAGTCCTGTTCATAAAGAAAAAGGATGGATCCCTCTGGCTCTATATAGATTTCTGCAGACTCAATAGAATCACAAAAAAGAACTGATACCCACTTTCCCTCATCTCTGACCTCTTAGATTCCCCCAGCAAGGCTCATATTTACACAAGATCAATCTCTGACATGCATACCATTTGGTTTGCATTGCCAAAGGGAACAAATAGAAAACTGCCTTTCAGACTTGCTATAGAGCTTTTGAATGGTCAGTAATACTGTTCGGGCTAACTAATGCTCTAGCTGTCTTCTAACACTTTATGAATGGCATGTTCTCTGACCTTCTAGATGTGTGTGTAGTAGTCTACTTGGATGACATCCTAATCTACTCCAATAATATCAAGCAACACTGGAGCCATGTCAAAGAGGTATTAAAATGACTCTGAAAAATGAGACTATATGTGAAAGCAGAAAAATGTGAATTCTATTCAGATTCCATCAAATATCTAGGCTATCTTCTATCACCATCTAGCTTGACTATGTCCAACGCTAAAGTGAAAACCATTCAGAAGTGGCCAGAACCAAAGAAAGTAAAGGATATTTAGTCCTTCTTAGAATTTGCCAACTTCTACAGGCATTTCATTTTCAATTATTCAGACATAGTCATTCTGCTCACTCGTCTTACTAGAAAAGACACTCCTTGGAATTTTGATGACAAATGTAAAAGGGCATTTAATGTCCTAAAACAAGCCTTCACCTCTGCTCCTATTCTTATGCATTGGGTTCTGGATACATAGCTCATCGCAGAAACTGATGTCTTAGACTATGCTCTTGCTACTATTCTTTCCAACTAAAGATAATGAGATCCATCCCATAGCCTTCGACTCCTGGACATTCTCTGCTCTGGAGCTCAACTACAACATTTATGACAAAGAATTACTTGCAATATTTAAAGCCTTCAAAACTTGGTGATACTATTTAGAAGGGTTCGCTGCACCAATCGACATTATAACAGATCACAAGAACTTAGAATATTTCTCAACAACCAAGATTCTAATATACCAATAAACAAGATGGTCGGAGTACCTCTCACAATTCAATCTCATAATTTGCTTCCGTCCCAGACGTCTTGGCACCAAACCAGATGTTCTAACTAAATGATGGGATATCTACCCAAAAAAAGAAGATAATGGCTATGCTTCAGTGAACCCTCATAACTTTTGTCCAGTTTTTACTTATGAACAAATTGCAGCATCTCTTCAAGCAACCATCCTTACCACTCTGACACTTCATACAGCCACAATATTAGATCAAAACTAGCTCCATTCCAATATTCTGGTAGCACTTCCCTTCGACTCTTCTATCTCTGACCATTTATTTCATTTGGAAGGACGTTGGTCAAAAGACAATGTAGGTTTCCTTAGAATTGCCAACAGAATGTATGTTCTGGATCACACCAACTTATGCCTCCAAGTTCTCTAGTATCACCATGACTATGTCCTAGCAGAACATCTGGGCCAGAATAAGATACTAGGACTCATATAGAGACATTATACCTGGCCAAACATTTATGATGATATACAAAAGTTTTGTAAGTCTTGTGTTATCTGTATGAGATCCAAACCACAATGTCACAGACCATATAGATTCCTCTAATAACTTCCTATTCCAGAACACCTATGGAATTTAATCTCTATGGACTTCATCAAGAAACTCCCTTTCTCCTCTAGTTTTGACACTATCCTAGTAATAGTAGACTGCCTGTTAAAACAAGCTATATTCATTCCTACTTACGACACTATTACTTTAGCAGAATTAGCATGCCTTTTCATCATCTGTCTTTTTAAAACACAGAGTTTTGTCTCATGTTATATTTGACTGTGGCTCAGAGTTTGTCTCTCACTTCTTCTGCTCCCTAGATACCACCCTAGATATGAGACTTCACTTTACCAGTAGATACTATCTGAAGGCAAATGGTCAAGCAGAACAGACCAACCAGATGTTGGAACAGTATCTCTATATATATTGCAACTACCAACAGGACAACTGGTCAAAACTACTACTCTTGGCTGAGTTTGCTTACAACAACACTCCTAGTGCTACCACTGGTATCTCTCCATTCTTTGTCAACAAAGGGTACCACCCTAACCTCATAGTATACCCAGAACAAGATATAGCTTCCTCTTATGCATGTGAATTCATAGTTGACCTTGATGAACTACAAGACACACTCAAAGAGGAAATCGCCAAAGCCCAAAGGCAATACCAACCCTTCACTAACTCTCGTTGACAACAACCACTAAACTTCCAAGTCGGACAATCAGTATTCATTAGATTACAGTACTTCCAGACAACTCGATCATCAAAGAAACTCTCTAAAAAATACCTCGGACCATATGAGATAATTGCTTAGCTCAGCCTGCAATCCTTCATACTTTGCCTTCTGGACACTATGAGGGCTGTTCATCCTGTGTTCCATGTCTCTATGCTCAAACCAGCTATACTCAACACCTTCCAACAGTGTTCCAAACCTCTGCTAGCACCTGTAGTCATTGACGGAGAACCAGAATACAAAATCTCCAAGATAGTTGACTCCAAAATTGACTACTGGAGGACATGCAAACTGCTCTACAAGGTTATATAACTGGGATATGAAGATACAGACAATGACTCCAAATGGTTACCGGTGATGAAACTAGAATATGCCAAAGAGCTAGTGAACAATTTTCATCTCAAGTATTCCTCTAAACTGGGACCATTACGACCCTAAATACCTGTATTCCACTTTCTCGACTCTGTTTCTTTGCATTCAATCCATTTCAAAAAAAAAAAATGATGATAAAAATAATAATAATGAGTACTCATACACACTTCAAAGTGCAACTTCCTTTGCACTGATTTGCTTACTTGTATTCCGCTCCATAGTTTCTGTTGCAATCTGATACTTGTATTTCAGAAGTAGTCTCTACTGCAAAATTTGCACATATGTATTCCTCCATAGTTTTCCCTTGTGGTAGTCAAATACTTGTATTCTTGCTTCCTCAATTGTCATCACTCACATCCATTTTTTACCTATAGACAAAAACAAAAAAAAATAATATTCAAGAAAAAAAAGAATTACAAAACTCTAGTACCAACAGAAAATACAACCAGAGAGAATTTTCTCTTTTCTCTTGTCAATTCTCTCTACTATCTCTGTTTCCTTCCCTCCAGACACCAGCCAGGAAATTAAGTCATTCTCTAGAGTCTTTGACCTCATCCCTACTATCCTCTCTAATGCATCTACGACCCTTTTGACCTGAACAACCAACTCGTCTACCTTCTCCAACTTCTCTAACACCTGCTCTTTCCACTCTGTATCCGTTCATTGCTTGGTTTTCCTTACTTATGCCCTCCTAGCTATTTCTTTTTTTGCCTTTCTCTGCATGCCATCTGTGTTGAAAGACTTACAAGCTGTCTTTGCCCTGGCATAGGGAGAAAAAGATGTTGCATTTCTAAAACTAATTTGACCAATGATTCTACTTCAAAAGATATAAAACTTATGGAAGGTCCTGTGGTAAACACAGTATGCCAAAATTGAAATACCACTTACAGGGATTTTCTCCACCCATTGGCTCTATTCCCAACTCCTTAGCCATTTTTTTTCTCTCCTGGTGTTGTTCTAAAGTCTCCTTGGGAAAATAATGGACTCATTGCCTTTTTGTCAAAGGGGAAAGATCAATCAGATTGATCTCCTTATCTGATAGTAGAACCACCACTGGTTCTGGATTCAGCTTCTTCAACCAATTCTTCCTCCATGCCTACATGACCACTGCCTATCAATCCACTTTCTAACAAAAGGTATTGTTTATCTCTTTTTGCCTCCACTATTCCTACTCTGCCTTTATCTGTCTCTCTGCTTCCTTCTTTTGCTGTCTCTCCTCCTCTGCTCGCCTTTTCACTTTCTCCTCTTATCTCTTTTTCTTGGCTGCCCTCACCTCTTTTCTTGCTTTGTGCTCTGCCTATTATTTCTCCTCTTTCTCCTAGAGCCTTGCCTCTGCCTCCTCTCTTTGTTTTATAAGCTCCTGCTTATATCTTTTATTGTCAGAGTCCGACATCAAAACAGAGTTGATGGTATGTTGCGACGACATTATAGTTTAGGATCAAGAAAGAAAACTTCACAAAGTCAGTTTTTAAAACTATAAATCAGGTGATATTTAAATTGCTTATGTATAGAAGCTTCAAGGGCTCAGCCTTAAAGGGGGAGTACTGTCATATTCTGGAAATATGATAATTATGTAATTTATTTCTCCTAATAATTCTCCTAAAATTAATAATAGTAAGATAGTATAGTAGACTACTCTCCTCCTATTCCAGACTTCCTATAAGTACTGTATAGTTACAGTGTAATTTCTCAGTCTATAAATTAATGTCATCTAGTCCTAACTCTCTTCCTGTCCACTCTGGATTCCTAGTTCACTTCCTTAGGACCTCTTCTCTGATGACTTCCCTCTACTCCAAAATACACGACCACTTCATGACCAGAGACTGGGACACAACATATAAGTTGAAACCAAGGTTGTTTATTAAGTCGTACTCCACTCTGACATCTTTTACCTTCCACTGGAGTCTTCCTTTGGAGTTTACACTATTATTAAGTAATATTCTCCTCTAACGTAGTATATTACTCTGTTCTGGAGAGTACTTTTATCTATTACTTCACTCCTCTGTCTTCCGTAATTCTATTCTTGACATGTTTATACTATAAGTCCAATGTTTTAAGTCTGAGACATTTAATGCATTACTGCATTGTGATATTTTCATCCAATAGTGTCAACATCTCATTGACTATCCACTCATTATTAGACTATGGCTGATAATAGTTGTAGTCCTACTCAATATTTATAACATAACTACTATAGTACTATTTATTAAATTGCCAATATCTTGAAAAATACCATGATTGATGCTTTGGTTCTAGGCTCAATAGAAGTCCTTTTCATAATGCTTAGAATAAGTCTAAAACGACCTTGAGGTGATTAATATTAGTGGAGATATGAAGTTCTCAATATTTGTACATAGACATTAATTAATTACCCATAGATAGTCATCTGTCCTTTTCTTAGAACAAAGGACAGCCTCTATATAGTTAAGTTATTGTATTTTAGTAGTACAAAGGCACTACCATATATAGAACAATAGGTAGTAGCATATAATGGCCTGTTCTAGTACACAGACCATTATAATTCTATATATAAGAACTTCTTGTCTGAGGATTAGACCTCAAACTTAACAACTTCTTTTGTCACTGTTTAACTTTGTGTTTTTGAACTCTTCAAAGTATTAAAGCCCAATCATAAATAAGTAAGTGACCATTTGTGATAGTTTGAATGTTATGTAAGCCTACATAATATATATAATCCCTTATTATTCTGTGTCTTATTGTTTTGTGTAAAATAAATAGCTGAGATAATAATGAAGTATGTTGTATATTTGCAACAAGTTTCCCCTCATTTTTGTTCTTAACTCAATGATATCTGTCTCTCCCTTATAACTAATTTTTTCTCAATTGACCATTTCTCATCCTTAAGTATCTTTATTTATGCTTTCTTTAATTTCTCTACTGCTCTTATGACCCATTTGTTCTTTTCTTGCATCTTTCTGATTCTCTTTCTCAAGTTTCCTTTTACCACCAGTACTTCTGTTTTTTTTATTCACTTTAGTCTAATTAACATTCTATTCTTATTATTCTTTTTTATCCTCTTCTGCCAATTTGGTCTTCTACTCAACCCATCTGTTTTTCCTATACTTCTTTCTAGTACATATTTAAGTGTAAAGTTGAACCTAGACAAGTACAGTGTCTATTTGTTATGATTTGGCAAAACAGCTAAGTCAATATATATATTTTTTCATTTTTATTATTCTCTTTCTTTTTCTTTTCTTTTCTTTTAGTTATATTAGAATGTGTGAGATACTAGCTAAGTTTAGGGATAGTATTCTATATAAGTAGCTTTATAAATCTAACAAGATTTTATCGAGTTCTTCTTTTTAACTTGGATAAGTTCTAAGGTACCTAGCTTAAGGTCTTATACCAGAACTTGATTCTTATTCTAGTGCTGCTCATCACAGAGCCTTGCTCACTCTTTGCTCTCTTATCTTTCTAAGTACCTAAATGACACAACTTAGGACCATTACAATATAACCAGGCCCTAGACTTAAGGGAACTTGTCAATTAGTTAGGGATTAACAGTAGAGGTATGGCACCAAGCCTAGTTGCTATTACTAAGACTTAACCTTGAGTAACATCATATCATTAGGAAAACTCTAAATTAGAGATCCTCTCCTTGAGGTGATAGTATAACCATATTATTAGGGCAGTAGGTGTCTGGCTGGGTAAAGATCTTATGTCCTAGCAGATGTAACCATAGTAAGATCAAATCAACTATCAAGGAACAAAGTATAATGTCTCTTCAACAATTCAACAATCTCATAAGCAATATGCTTAATCAACAGTGTGCTCTTACTAAACTAAGGGCAGAACTAGAGGGGAAAAAAGGAAGAAAATGTCAAAGTTACAAGAGGTTCAGACACCTGGCCTATAATTGTAGGAATAAGTGTGAAGAAGACAAGAGGAAGGCATTTTCCCAGAATAAATTTGAAGTATTAGCAAATAAAGTGATGAGATGTAAAGTAAGAGAGAAAGTAAAAGTAAAGAGACAAGAGATAGTAAAAGTGAAGTATTTCAAGTGTTAGGGGTTGGACATTTCAAATGGAAGTGTCCAAACATTGAAATAGTATCACAAATGATCACTTACTGATTTGTGATTATAAATGTTATAGCTTAAAGGAGCTTAGAAGCAAAGTTTGGATAGTGACAAAAGATATTGTTAAGTCTGAGATCTAATCCTTACACTATGAGTCCTTATATACAGAATTTTTAAGGTGTAGACTTAGGACTGAAGTTCTAACCCCAACCAGTAACAATTAAAAGAGAAGAACTTGATAAAGTTTCCCATTGCATTTTTACTACTTATAACTAAACTACATAGTCTATGCACTAGAACAAACTATCACATACTACTATCTATTGTTCTATATATAGTAGTGCCTTTGTACTTGAAAATATGATAACTTAGCCATATAGAGGCTGTTTTTTGTTCTAATAAAAGACAGATGAGTATTTATGGGTAATTAATTAAGTTCATATACAAACATTAAGGACTTCATATCTCCATTGACATTGATTGCCTCAAGGTTGTTTTAGGATAATTCTGAGTAGTATGAAGAGAGCTTTTGCTGATCCAAAAAGCAAAGTATAAATTGTGGTAGTCTCCAAGATATTAGCAATTTAATATGTGATATCACAGAGATTATCTACTGATTACCTAATAGCTTGGTTAATATTAATTGTCTCAAGATATATCTGGTATCAATCAAAAGGTTTTCTTAAGGGCTTTCTAGCACCATTAAGACTATAGAAATCATTGAAGAATTGGTGGAGATAAGTCCAAATAAAGTTTGTGACAGATAAAAGAAAAACAAATAAGAAAGGAAAAGATAGCATATACAGTCAGTCTGTGAAAAGTACCATAGAAAAAGAGAAAGCCAGTGCATCCCTTATGAAAAAAGGCACAGAAGCATAGTAGTGTGTAGGATATGCTTCTAAGAAGCATAGTAGTGTGTAGGATATGCTTCTAAGAAGCATAGTACTAGAAGAAAAAGGATAGAGAACAAAATGGGAGGTAGTTGTCATAACTTGGCAAAACAGCTAAGTCATTATTTACTTTACTTTACTTTTTCTTTTGGACTTACTACACAAGGAAGGAGTATGGGAAAGTGTCACATGACAAATGTCACACATCACAGTCACATCACATAATAGGGTCATATGATGAGTATAGGAAAATAGTATATAGACTATGTAATACTTGTATAAGTAGTATACAGGAATTAAATGAGAACTCTATTAAGTTCTTCTTGTCAACTCAGATAAGGAGTAGGATTGAGTGTTTACTGCTGATGGGGATGTGAATCTAAACAAGGATAAATGCAAGGTCAGAGAGATAAAATCTCTAAGCTGCTTTACAGTTGTATGCTAACAAGTAGATACTGGGGAGATAAATGAAAGAATAGAGAGCTTACAAAGATGAATAATAGAAGAATATCCAATAGAAACCTAGAAAGTAGAATTGTTTTTAGTATCTACTTGAGAGAACCCTCACCTAGCCAGATCTCAAAGGCATGCATTCATCTCATACTGTAATATTACTGTCCTTACCTAGTCTAGTAGTCTGGCTCACTGTTAATACAGCAGCACTACCTAGAACTCCTGTGCCTTTATGTAAGCTCTACTTTAGCTGACTGTACAACTGGAAGCCTATTCCAAAAATGCATAGCAAGGGTTAGCTCTTAGCATAAGCAAGTGTTCAAGTCCTTCTTGAGGTCGAGTATCTCTTTAAGAGAAATTTTATAGGGTTTTTAACATAAAGCAAAAGTAAAAAAAAACCTCAATAGCCATTAAGCTCTAGAGCAACAGAGGGAGAAATGATAGGAAAATAATGTTATGACGTCTCTTTTGTGTCCTAGATTTTATTAGGATTGCAAATCAAAGATACAACAAAAGAAAAGAAACAAAGAAAACTTCCAAATTCCCAAAGATAATAAGAGTGAAATATCTCTCCCAATCACTTGGCTACTATTTTTTACTCCCATAATCCTACTCCTAGGGATCTTCTCTGAACAATAGATAGCTCTTGAGCCTTTTGATGGACCATAGAAAGAGGCAGTAATCTTAGGTCATCTTGTTCTCAAGTGCATTGTCTTTATCAAACCTCTTCTTTTATCTCTCTATTTGACCTCTTTGCCTAACCTCTCTAGTCCTTCTACTACTCCTTTATATCTTATTACATCTTTGAGCCTCAGTTTCCTTCTGTTAGGTTTGTGATACAATCCTTGAGAGAACTCATCTTGCTAGTTCTTGCTATAATTAGCCATTAGCAATGATGGCTCTGATCTGATGGTAACCTAGACATTATAAATAAGTAACTACCACCAAGATATGATATCATCCCTATAGAAAACAATCCTTTAAGGTTCTTTCCACTCTCGAGAGCACTCTAGAAGGGAGTTCTATTATAAATCTGATCTAGGAGATCTGGGTAAATGTCTATGAGGTCTCTATAGCAGTGGTCACAGCTACTACTTTGCTACTCAAGTAGTATGCTTGAGTCTATGACTGGGCATCTAAAAAAATATCTTTAGGGGGCCAAACTCATTTCTCAAGCTGGTTATTCTCATTAAAATACCACTTATATTGCCTAAATGACTGTCTAGCATAATACCACTAAGTCTTATACCAGAACTTGATTTTACTGCCTAAGCATTATCTGCCTTGGACTTTGCTCATCTTAATCTTATATTTTATTAACCCTTAACTAGCAATCACCACAATTGCTAGTTATTTCCATATATAGCCAGGCCCTTGGCTTAAGGGGACTTCACTGTCAGTTAGGGACAGTGGATAGAAGTATAGTACCAAGCTTGGGTATTACTACTGAGACCTGACCTTGCAATCAAGTGGTGTTTAGTAGTTTACTTGTACTACTTCCTAGTATAAACCTTATGCTATGCTCCATTGTGAGTAGTATACACAGAGGATTGACAGTTACTTCTAAGAGGCCATCTAGAGTAGAGATCTCCTCCATGGAGTGATTGTATAACTATATTACTAGGGCAGTAGTAAGTAAGATAGTAGGTGTCTAGTTGGATGAAGATCTTGTGCCCCAATAGATGTAACATTAGTAAGATCAATCATTAAATCTGTACTCCTTGCAGAGACATAGCACTATGTCTTTGCAACAATACAATTCACTGATGAGCAACTTGCTCAAAGAAAAATGCTCCCTCACCAAACTGAGGGAAGAACTTAAAAGAAGGAGAGGAAAGTTGTATTTCAGTTGCAAAGGGTTTGGACACCTGGCCTATAACTGTAGGAATAAGAGAGAAGGAGAGAAGGGGACAGTTACTCCCCAAAATAAGTTTGAAGCATTAGGGAGCAGAGTAATGCAATGTGGAGTAGAAGAGAAGATTATAAGTATGGAGAGAAGGGGTACAAGTGTGTCTGTTGTAGGAGAGGAAGGAAAGGATGTTATATGCAGCGAAGCTGCAAAAGGTATACTAATAGAAGAAGCTGGCATGCTCTGTAAAGAAAAAAGCACAAGAAGAAGAAAGGAGGTTGAGGAGTGTAGTAAAGGAGTGCTGGAGGAAGCACATCTACTAGAGTTAGGGTAGTGCATGGAGGAAGTAATAATGATATATGTGTAGTATGAAAGGTGTGAAGAGAAGGGATGTCATGTAGAAGAGAACAAAAGGCAGGAGATGATTAAGAATAGAAAGAGATAGTGTAGGTGTATAGGGAAGGTGGCGTAACCCAGAGAGGCAAAAGTGTAGCAAGGTGACATATAGTCAAAAGGACCAGAAAGTGCAGCAAAAGAGAGGAGTAGTCAAAAGGAGGTCAGAAGAACCTTCAAAATACTGAGAGAAGTATGGCTGAATATTGGGATAGAGAAGATAGATACACATAAAGGTGTAATAGTGAAAGTGCTTTTGAACAGTGGCATAACAGAGATATTTATAGATAAAAGGATGGCATTAAAACATGGGTTTAGACTGCAAAAACTAGAAAGACCAATAGCTGTCAGAAACATGGACAGAACAAATAACAGTGGCAGGGCCATTATGTACCAAGTAGAGTACAATGTATATTACAAAGGCCATGTTGAAAGAATGAGAATGGATATATGTGATCTAGGGAAGATAGAAGTAATTTTGGGGATGCCATGGTTGGCAGCACATAATTCAGAGATAAATTGGGAGATAGGGGAGGTTAAAATGATGAGATGTCTGCCCCTGTGTGGCAAAAGAAGTCCAAAGAGAGAAAAGGTCAAAAGAATAGTAATCCTAGAGAAAGAGAAAATTGTCCAGTGGACAATAGACAATAAGGAAGACTGGGGAAGAGAGGAAGAGATTGAAGAGGACCACAGAAAAATCAAGGAGATGGTTCTAAAAAGGTTTCTAAAGTAGAGAAAAGTATTTGGAAAGATAGAGTCAGAAAGAATGCTGACCAGAAAAACTTGGGATCATGCTATAGATCTCAAGGAGACGTTTAAACCACAAAAAGGAAGGATTTACCCATTGTAAGAAAGCTAAACTCCAAGCTGGAATAAAGCCAACTGCTCTTTGTTCAGCGATTAACAAAGAAAACTCAATAGAGTCCCCATTAGATTTTCTACACTACTTATACAACTACTACATGGTCTGTGTACTACTTTCCCATGCCTATCATATGACACTGTGACTCCCTGTCATGTGACTGTAACTATGTGATACTTGTGATATGACACTTTTCCACACTCTCTTCTGTGTAGTAAGTCCAAGATAAAAGAAAAATAAAATAAAAATAAAAATAAATAATAACTTAGCTGTTTTGCCAAGTCATAATACCCATTGTCAAAAAACAAAAGGGAAAAAGTCCAAAAGTTCATGGAAGATCAATTAAGGAAAGGGTACATTAGACTCTCAAAATTGCCTCAAACGTTGCTGGTATTTTTCATAGGCAAAAAAGATGGTAGCAAGAGGATAGTGATAGACTACTGTAACCTGAATGACCAGACAATAAAGAACAATTACCCGCTCCTATTAATCACAGAGTTAATCAACAACATAGGGAGTAAGAAAGTGTTTACTAAGATGGATCTCAGGTAGAGGTTCAATAATATAAGAATAAAGAAAAGAGATGAGTAGAAGAGAGCATTCACAATGCATATAGGATCCTTCGAGCCAACAGTGATATTCTTTGGGATGACAAACTTACTAGCCATATTCCAGGTAATGATAAACAAGATCTTAAGAGACTTAATAAACAAAGGCAAGGTTGCAGTATTTGTAGATGATATATTGGTGGGAATAGAAACAAAAGAAGAACATGATGAAATTGTAGAGGAAGTGTTAAAAAGGTTGGAAGAAAATGACTTGTATGTCAAGTCAGAAAAGTGTGTATAGAAGATAAAGAAGATCAGGTTCCTAGGAGTAGTAATAGGACTGAACAGGATAGAAATGGAGAAGAAGAAAGTGAACAGAGTATTGAGTTAGCCAGAGCCAAAAAACATAAAAAACGATAGAAAATTTTTAGGCCTTGCAAACTACTACAGGAGGTTTATCAAAGATTTTGCTCAAGTAGCTAGGCCAATAAATATGCTCACTAGAAAGGATATGAAGTAGATATGAGGAGAAAGTCAACAGAAGGCATTCAATGAGTTAAAAGAGGTCTTTACAACGAAATTAATATTAGTAGCACCAGACTTAGACAAAGAGTTTAGGGTGAAAGCAGATACTTCAAACTATGCAACTAGAGAAGTACTGTCTATGAAGTGCTCAAATAATTTGTGAAGGCCAGTTGCCTTTATTTCAAAGTCCTTAAGTAATACAGAAAGAAACTACAAAATTCATGACAAAGAAATGTTGGCGGTAGTCAGATGCCTAGAGGTGTAGAGACATTTCCTAGAAGGAACAATAGCTAAATTCAAGATTTGGACAGACCATAAAAATCTTGAGTATTTCATGAAAGCACAAAAACTAAATTGAAGACAAGCAAAATGGACACTGTACCTATCTAGATTTAATTTTATGTTGAAACATGTTCTAGGAAGTAAGATGGGGAAAGCAGACAGTCTAAGCAGGAGATCAGACTAGGAAATTGGAGTGGAAAAGGATAATAAGGATAAGACATTGGCAAAACCAGAGTGGTTGGAAGTGAGAAGAATGGAAGCAGTAGAAATAATAGTAGATGGGATAGATCTACTAGAGAAAGTAAGAAAGTCAAGGGTGAAAGATGATGAGGTGATAAAGGCAGTAGAAGAAATTAAATGAGCAGGGGTGAAAATACTAAGAGATGAGGAGTAGAGAGAAGTCAACAGTGTTATGTACAAAGAAGGAAAGGTCTATGTACCAAAAGATGATAAGCTTAGAGCAGAAATCATTAGGCTACATCATGATATGCCAGTAGGAGGACACAGAGAATAGTAGAAAATAGTAGAGTTGATCACTCAAAACTTTTGGTGGCCAGGAGTAACAAAGGAAGTGAAACGGTATGTGGAAGGGTACAATGTCTGCTAGTGAAATAAAAATCGCATAGAACAATCAGCTAGCAAACTAATGCCTAATTCCATTCCAAAAAAACCTTGGGTATATATATTAGCAAATTTTATCATGAAGTTGCCTTTAGCCCAGGAATACAACTCAATCCTAGTGGTAGTTGATAGGTTAATAAAAATAGTTCATTTTATACCTACTATAGAGAAAACATTAGTGGAAGGTCTAGCAAGGCTGTTTAGAGATAATGTATGGAAATTACATGGTCTACCTGAGAGTATCATATTAGATAGAGGACCACAATTTGCAACAGGGTTAATATGGGAGTTGAATGGGATATTAGGGATTAAGAGTAAATTGTCAACGACGTTCCACCCTTAGACAGACAAACAAATAGAGAGAGTAAATCAGGAGTTAGAACAATACTTAAGAATGTTCATTGATCATAGGCAAGAGTAGTGGCCAGAATGGTTGGGAACAGCAGAGTTTGTGTATAACAATAAAACATACTCAAGTACTCAGATATTGCCTTTTAAGGCAAATTACAGGCAAGATCCTAGGATGGGGTTCGAGGGGAGAAAGAAGGGGAAGTATGAGAGAGCAGAAAAATTCATTGAGAAAATGAAGGAGATATAGGAGGAAGCAAAAGCAGCACTAAGTAAAGTACAAGAAAAGATAAAGAAATACGTGAACAAGAAAAGGGCAGAAGTTGACGACTACAAAGTAGGAGACTTAATGATGTTGAGTACTAAGGATCTGAAGTATCAGATGGTCAGTAAAAGAACAGAAAAATTGACAGAGAGGTTTGTTAGGCCTTACAAAATCAAGAAAGTCATATTATTGAATGCAGTAGAATTGAAATTGCCTAGTACAGTAAAGGTACACCCAGTAGTAAATGTTAGTAGAATACATAAATATGTAGGGCAATTAGAGAGACAGAAAAAGAAGCAACCAGCTCCAGTAATAATTGAAAAGAAAGAAGAATAGGAGATAGAGAGAATATTGAATAAGCAGTGAGTAAGAGAAAAAGACAAGTATTTAGTATGCTGAAAAGAATTTACGGTGAAGTCAGATACATGGAAAGAAAAGGAGAACTTAAAGAATGTGCAAGAAGCAATCAAAGAATTTGAGAGAGAATATTGCTGAGACATGGAAGATGTGGCAAAACAAGAACGCAAAAAAAGAGATGTTCAGAAAAGAAGAATTGCCAGAAAGATTCATGGCAAGAAAATTGTTTGGATAGTCAGACAAATGGTACAACCAAAAATATTGGGGAAGATTGGAAAGGAATTAGAGATGGTGGAAAGGAAAAAAATCAGAGGAAAGAAAAATGAAAACAATTGTGGAGAAAGAAGAAACTAAGGAAAAGAATTCAAGAGTCAGAGATAGAACAAAAGATGATGATGACGAGATAGGCAATATGATTGACCTATACTATAAATTGTAGGAAAATTCCTCAGGGTAAGGAAACTTAAGAGAAGGGTAGTGTCATGACTTGGCAAAAATGGCCAAGTCAATATTTATATTTCTTTTCTTTTTCTTTTCTTTTATTTTCTGATTATTGTTTTTCTTTTATATTTTCTTTTCTTTATTTTCTTATTAATGGATGTACAAGAGAAAAGTGACTCATAGGGAAGCATAGGACAAAAGGAAGGGTTAGGGTTACTCTTCATGTATAAATAGTATACCAAATATAACAGGAACTCTATCAAGTTCTCTTTGTCAATCGCTGATAAAAGAGCAGTTGGCTTAATTCCAGCTCAGGAGTTGGTTTACTAATAATAAGTACACTTGTTATTTGTCTATGTAGAAGAATAATGGTTACTTGATAGGAGGCCATCTAGATTAGAGATCCTTGTAAGACTTTAGCTAAGGCAACTTAAATTTACTCCAAGTCTGAGTTGATAAAAAGAACTCAATAAAGTTCTTATTAGATCCTGTATACTACTTATATAACTACTACATGGTCTGTGCACTACTTTCCCACAGTCCTTATGTGACTTAGTTATGTGATGTCACCTGACTGTGACTCTGTGACTCTGTGATCTTGTGACCCTTAGTCA
>Ga0153965_1000039_pt1 | contig 18580 bp, 14 predicted proteins | sample TSFL049MetaG_FD_104707 | JGI IMG/M metagenome (GOLD analysis project Ga0153965, IMG submission 104707) | Attine ant fungus gardens microbial communities from Florida, USA - TSFL049 MetaG | ecosystem: Host-associated > Fungi > Mycelium > Unclassified | place: USA: Florida, Paynes | collected... | reverse complement strand
GATGCTGTCTCGCTGTTTCCTCGCTGTCCCCCTCTCCCTCTCCCTGTCTCTATCTTTCTCTCCTTTTGCGGCTTTGTTTCTCCTGTGCGTGTGGACAAGTTTATATACGCGTTCCTTTTGCAATGCATCTCTGGGGTATGTGTGTGTATGGTGTGGCGAGGATGTACGGAGGGGGGAATGGTCAAGGTGTGTCTTTTCGACTTTTATCGAGCCCTTGCAGTGTGCGCATTTCATCTCAGAGAATGTAGTTTGAACAACTTCAAGGATCTAGAACCACTTTTTTTTTGCTTTCAGGAAGACGTGACGTGTGCTAGGAGACGGGGGGGGGACCATCATCATCTATCCATCTATGGACTTTTTTCTCCCTAATATCGGTATATCTTGTTTCGTATTCTTCTTTTAATATCCCGTTCGCCTATCCCACTGTTTTTTCGTTTCTGATTTCTGAGGTCCGTGCGAGTCTTTTCCAAATAGCTTGATTATTCGGTACCATCATCATCAAAGAATCTTATCCTACTACCCATCCCCCCTCTCCTCCGTTCATCTTTAGCATTCCATGTTTGGCTTGATCGTCTCAGAGAAGTTGGCAGTAATAATGATAATCTTTCTTTAGTTTTTTATTAGCCATTTGATAGCCAGATATCACTGCAAGAGCAATTCTCCTTTCTGTTGCTGATCTCTGTCGTGACTAACAAGACCAACTCAAGTTTGTATAGAAGCACAAGTATTCATTCATATTCATTGACCACCATATCAGTCATTGACTCATCACTTTTGCTCTATTGACATATCTGCGCAAAGAACCTACCTTTCTTCCATAAAACAAAGCTAACAACCTTGTATACATCATCACAATCATCTTCTCTTTCCTCTTTCGACACAGACGTGATGCATTCCTTATACTTCAAGTGCTGATGCCCAAGGTACCACAGACATGACCAGGAATAGTTTACTCCTACATCAAACTCAACACTCGAGACGACCGAGGAGGTGGGTGGGGTAGTATGTTTTGAGTCTTTTTCTGATGAAGTGTTCCTCGGATCTAAAATTAGAAACTATCTCAGGCCATTCCCAGGGTGATGATCTGTCTATCCCTTGTCATCCTAAATAACATGGACAATGGTATAACCTCATCTCCTCAGAAGTACCATCCCCCACCTCTAGTGGTCCAACCTCCCAGTATGGGCTCTTGCACTCCTGCAAGGTGACCATCTCTGTAATCATTCAAAAGCAACAAAATATTGATTCCTTCTCAAATTGAACCACACTTGCCATTTTTGAATTATTCTAAGATTGGTTTATGAACAAGCAGTAGGAAGACCTTGACAGGACCTTGGTTAGCCATGTGGTTCAATAAACAATATACACACACACAGCAAGGCAGTAGAATCTGCATGAATCTGAACCAAGAGCTATTGTGAATCAATTAATGTGAGATGACCAAAGGCCTTGATGATCATGCAATACTCCTCAAACAGTTCCAAACATTAGCTGTACAATGCAAGGCCTAAGAGAGACAACCATTTTATTTAGACAATAGTGGCCTATGAGATAGTTATGCAATCCTCTGCAAATTATACAATCCTATACAAGATAACTATTACAAACTCATCTTGTGACTGCCATGATCCTGTCCTATGCTGCCTAAAGTAGTATCATATATATATGTAGGAAACCTGTTAGTAGTCTTCTAACGTCAGTCTAGTTATAAATATACCTTTTGTCTGAACACTGGGCATTAGGAACTTGTAACATAAGACTGACGTTTCATAACTCACTATCATGATACCTGAAGCAACCATCCTTGCACTCATTACCACCCTTATTACCCTATTCTTCCAACCTGACCTACTCACTCAATGGAATGCACTCTCCAAGAATAAGAAAGAAAAAGTGACCAACTCAATTCAGGAGTTTGTTGAAGAAGTAAAGAAAGAACTGCAACCCAAAACAAGGCTCAGAACAGAAAGTCCCAAGGATTTCAAAGGAAACTCAAATGACATAGCAAACTGGTATAGAAGAATGACACTATACTTTGGAACATTGACAGTGAATAGGAGAAAATTGAATTTGCTCTAAGCAAGATAATGGGGGAAAGAGAGGATCAAGCCCAGAAATAGGCTGATACAGTGATCAAAGCCTTTATCCCTTTTCAGATAGAACTAAGGAAATAAAGAGAAGATAACAAGAGTGAACCAGACAAAGAAAAAATACAACAATTTTCCAATAAACCACCATTCAACAACTGGAAAGAAATGGCTGGATATATGGCTAATTTCTTTATTACTAATGAATTAGTATCCAATGCAATTGAAAACCTGAAATGACTCAAACAAAGAAACTAGATGATTGAAGACTACTAGATGGATTTTTGCACATGGAAGAATCTGACCCAATACAATGAAATAGCATTGGTGGGAATTTTTTGAGATGGATTAAACAAAGGTTTAGCCAGGAAGCTAGTAGAAGTGGGACAGTTGAACAAAACAAGCTCACTGGACACCTGGTACTTCAAAGCAGTAGAATTTGAGAGAGGCAAGTAATCAGCAGAAGGAATCTTTGGTTAGGAAAGACAATTTATTGATAGAAAAAAGACAATGTAAGAGAAAGCTAAAAGAGAAGACAGGTCAACTCTAGTAGTTCCAAGGTGAGACCCTAATGTGATGGACATTGATATGATAAGGAAACAAGGTATGTACTTTAATTGTGGAGTTAAGGGTCATATCGTTATAAGGTGCCCAGAGCCAAAAAAAGAGAGGAAATTCTTTGGAAAGAGGATTGAATTAGGAAGATCAGTGGATAAGATGTCAGAAACAGAGTTGAGAGAATGGGTGAAGGAGCAGATAGAGGGTTTTGAAAAGAGCAGGGAGTAAGCACCAACTTACTTGCTCCTGTAATAGATTTGAAGATATGTTTACCTGATAAATCAATAAACAAATTTTTGAATCAATTTGGTGCTAGAAAATTCAAGACAACAAGAGGATATTCAGTAGAATGGGTAGCAAAGAGATTAAGAGAGAATGACAAAAATACAGCAACAGATATCCTAAAGGTCTGGTCATACCAATCAAGAAGAGCAGAGTGCTCCAGGGAAAAAGTACGAGAACTCAATGAAATAATAGATAATGAAGTCCTAGTAGTACTAAAGTTACTGGAGAACCTTTTAATTATCAGGAAACTAAGAGATAAAAAACTTGATATTAAGGTTAGGGTGACAACACAGAACACCATGAAATTATTCTACAAAAAGGCCCTTATAAACTTAGAATGTTTGAGCTCATGCATCAGCAAAAGATTTGTTCAGGAGAATCAAATTAACACATGCAAATTGCCATTTCCTATCACTTGTTATAATGCAAATGGGTCTACCAACCAATTAGGAAGTATCACAGAATATGTGGAAATGATCATGTTAATTGGAGATCACATTAAACAAATTCAATTCTCAATAACCAATCTAGGAAAACATGATCTATTCTTAGGCTATGAATGGCTCCAAAAACATAATTCAACCATTAACTGGAGAGAGTCAAAGGTACTACTAGACAAATGCCAGCATTGGTGCAGATGAGTTTTGGGAGATAGTGAACTAGAGGATACTGAAGAAGATACAGAAGATGATCCAAATGACTTAGCAAAAGAAGAAAAGTTATTGTTTATAAATTTGGAAGAAGAAGCATGGAGAAGGGAAGAGATAAATATCAGAAGAACATAGTAAAGTAATGAACAGTCTAAAAAAACAATCCCAAAGGAGTATTGGAGCTTCAAGGAAATAGTATTTGACAAAGAAATGTTTGACAAACTATCCCCCCAAAGACCTTGGGATTATGCAATTGAATTATTTCCAGGAGCAATGCTAAAGGATTGCAAAATATATCCACTTAGCCCCAGAGAATAAAAGGAGCTTGATAAATTCCTAGATGGACATCTAAAATCAGGACATATTAGACCTTCTAAATCCTCCTGTGCTACTCTATTCTTTTTTGTAAAGAAAAAGAATGGATCCCTGCAACCTGTACAAGACTATAGGAGATTGAATGAAGTAACAATCAAGAACAAATACCCTTTACCATTAATCTAGGAGCTGATTGACAAGGTTAAAGGAGCATGCTACTTTACTAAACTTGACATTTGATGGGGTTACAACAACATAAGAATAAGAGATGGAGATGAATGGAAGGCTATCTTTAGGACTAATCAAGGATTATTCAAGCCATTGGTGATGTACTTCAGGTTATGCAACTCTCCAGCAATCTTTCAACTGATGATGGACACTTTATTCCAAGACTTGATTGGTCAAGAGAAAATAGTCATATATATGGATGACATACTAATATTCTTCAAAACAATAGAAGAATATGTCAGCATCATAAAGAAGGTGCTGAAAATCTTAAATGACAATAAACTCTTGGTCCAAACAAAGAAGTGCTGATTTTACCAGACAAAGGTTGAATATCTAAGAGTCATCATCTTGAAAGATAGTATTGAAGTTGATCCAATCAAAGTAAAGGGAGTCATAGATTGGCCTGAACCCAAAGATAAGTAGGAAAACTACCAATTTTTGGGACTTTGCAACTTTTACCAATGGTTTATTAGAGGATTTGCGCAACTTGCCAAACCTCTAACAGAACTGACAGGGAAAAAGGCTTGGAAGTGGAGTGAGGAAGAAAGAAGAGCATCTGCAAAGTTGAAAAAGTCCTTAACATCAACTCCAACACTTGCAATTCCTAACCCAGAATGTAAATTGTGAATGGAGGTTGATGCTTTAGAATATGCCATAGGAGAGATACTCACCCAACAACAACCAGATGAGTTATGGAAACCTATATCATTCCTATTCCAAGCTCTAAATGAAACAGAGAGAAACTATGAGATCTATGATCAAGAGTTATTGGCAATAATGATAGGAATCAGACATTGGAGACAATACCTTTTAGGAGGGAATGAATTTGAAGTGAGGACTGGCCACAAAAACCTAGAATACTTTAGAAGTCCCCAAAAATTGAATTGTTGCCAAGCTTGCTGGCTAGCTGAATTATAAGATTACAACTTCAAACTAATTTACAAGCCAGGGAGCACAATGAAAAGGATAGATGCCCTGTCATGGAGACTAGATCATGACTCAGGAGAAAGTGACAATAATGAAAAGACCTTACTGAAAAAAGAAAGATTCAGATCTGTAACAATGAATGAGGGAGAGTTTTGGAAGGAAATAGAAGAGACAGAAGAATTTGTAGAAGAAGAAATAAGAGTGGTAGTGGATGAAAAAAGGGAGAGCTGGAAAAGAGAAGAAAAAGTTTTTATGTGGAAAGAGAGGATATATGTGCCTGGCTTGGCAGCCTTTCATGAAGAAATCCTATAACAACATCATAACCATGAGTTGGTAGGCCACCTAGGATATACTAAAATGCATGAGCTCATAACACAAAATTATTGGTGGCCTCAATTGATAAACAATATCAAATGATATGTAGCAGGATATGAATGTTGTCAAGCTAATAAATCCAACAGACAGAAAAGGACAAATACCCTATACCCAAATAAAGTACTATCAGACCCATGGGACATTATTAGCATTGACCTGATAGGGCTCTTACTGATATCATTAGGATACAATAGAATTCTAGTCATAATTGACAGGTTCTCCAAAATGGCTCAATATTTACCAATTAGCATGGGAATTTCATCCAGAGAAGTAGCACAAATCCTATAGGACTGAGTATTCAAAGACATTGGATTACCTAGAAAGGTTATCAGTGACAGAGATCCACAATTTGTATCTAATTTTATAAAGGAATTATGCTCCAGATTAGAAATCAAACAAAACCCCTCCACAGCTTACCATCCTCAAACTGAATGAGTTAACCAAGAAGTGGAACAATATTTGTGTCTATATGTTAGCTATCAACAGGATGATTGGTTAGAATAGTTATCCTTGGCCAAATTTGCACACAATAACTAAAGCTATTTAAGTACAGGCTTATCTCTCTTCTTTATTAACCTAGGAAAATACCCAAATACTAGAAAAGAAGTCAGAGAGACAAAAGAGAAGGTCCTATCAGTAGATGAATTTCTAGAAGAAATGAGTTAACTGAGAAAAGGAGTAGAACTAGCTCTGAAAAGAATAAATAAAACCATGAAGCAGAAATTCGATACTCATAAGAGAGACAGGTATGAATTTGGAATAGGAGATTTGGTGTAGGTGGATAGAACTTACTATAATACTGATTGCCCTTCCCAAAAATTATTCTCCAAATGAGCAGGCCTCTTTCCAATTATTAGGAAGATTAGTGATATAGTATATAAACTCAAAATTCTGGCAACTTGGAAAAATATTCATCCAATAATTAACAAAGTATTTCTCAAACTATATATTTGACCTACATTTCAACAATAATGAGAACATGCAAACACAAATATTACCCTTGTAATGGATATTGAAAGGCTCCCAGAAGTTGAAAAAATATTAGATTCTTGATAGAGAGGTAAAAGACTCCAGTATTTAGTCAAATGGAGAGGACAGTCCTGGGAAAAACAAACTTGGGAAGATTGCACCAATATCCTACAAGGGGCCCAATAAATGTATTCTAAATTTCACAAAGACCATCCAAATGCCTACTATTCAAATTCCTTCAAAAATTCACAGTGAAATTGTGAGGACACAATTCTAAGAAGGGGAGTAATGTTATGAACTTATCTCATAACTACCATAATTCTATCCTATGCTGTCTAAAGTAGTATTATATGTATATGTAGGAAACCTGTTAGTAGTCTTCTAATGTTAGTCTGGTTATAAATATACCTTTTATCTGAATACTAGACATTAGGAACTCGTAACAATAACAACTAAGTAAAAACAAATAGTATGTTTTTTATTTGTTTCCTAAGTTCTCAAATTTGATCTTAGTTGCCTATTACTTGCAAGGAGCTAAAGAGAAGTATAAAAAGGACTAGATAATATTTTCCTTTTCATATAAGAAATCTCTAGAGGAAACATCCAGTAAGAATCTTGCAGAAAAACTAATATAGGATATACCTTGACTAATTCCTTGAATTTGTCATTTGTATTGTGTCATATTCTGGAAATATGATAATTATGTAATTTCTTTCTCCTAATAATTCCCCTAAAATTAATAATAGTAGGATAGTATAGTAGACTACTCTCCTCCTATTCTGCACTTACTATAAGTACTGAGTAGTTACAGTATAATTCCTCAGTCTGTAAATTAACGTCATCTGGTCCTAATCTCTTTTTTGTCCACTCCAACTCCTTCACTCAACTCCTTAGGACCTCTGTCTTGGCGACTTCCCTCACTCCAAAATACGCGACCAACCTCATGACCAGAGACCGGGGCGCAACACATAAGTTGAAGCCAAGGTCGTTCCATAAGTCGCTCTTTGCCCCGATGTCCTTGCTCTATTTCCAGAGCCTTATTCTTATCATCGCAAAGTACAGTCCTTTCTGATGTTGTACATTACTCCGGAACGGTGTGTAGTTTCTATTCTACTACTCTTCACTTCTGTTCCTCCAGACTCCGTCCTTGATATATTGCCAATATATTGGATAGAATCTAGCACATTATGTTATAAACATCAAGTGGGACTAAAACTATTATCAGTCATAGTTTGATAATGAGTGGTTGGTAAATGAGATATTGGCACTACTTGATGAGGATATTGCAATGCAATAATGCATTAAATGTCTAAGAACTCAGAATGAACACTGAACTCTATGATATGAACAGGACTCTTCAGAGAAATCTTGGACAATCTCTCTTTTATTTCAGTTCTCTAACAAATGGGACAATATTGGACTAACTCATTTATAGACAATAACTTAACTTGTCACTTTTGTTACTGAGCTGTCATCTAACTAGTCACTCTTAGTTACAACTTGTGTTTCTATCTTGTAACATTGTTATATACCTAGTTAGAATAAATGTAAATTAGAAAGAGAAAAAAATAGCAAGTTTTCTCTTTCTGCATTCCCTTTGTATAACTTCACTGAAAACCTTAACTGGATCCTCTAACAGGGAGTATAAAAATGTCAAGTATTTGACATAGGCTTTAGATTAAAACACATATTCTTCTTTGAGGTCTAGAGTCTTAACATATTATGCTTCAAAAATTAAATTTCAGCCTCCAAAATACTAGTTGGTCAATAGTATATCTATTAATGCTAGAGGTTAATGCTAGCCTAGACTACACTGCCCCTTATAACTAGGATAGTCTTATATTGGAAGTACTAGATTGGTAGTAAGTTAAATTAATTGAATGTAATTTTTGCTGATGTTATCTCAAATAGAAGATTGTCTCATAGACTAATATTTTTGCCCAAGTATTATCTTAGTAATTGTAGGTCCATATTTGTGTGTTTTTGGTATTATCTATTGAGAAAGTGTAATTGCATAACCCTTGACAGACTATATTTGGCTTGATGATAATCTTAATTTGCAAAAACATATTTTTATGACTAAGCTCTTCATAGCACTTAAATTTCAAGTCTCCAATGCCCTTGATCCTAATCTGCTACTTTAGAATCTCTTGATTTCCTAGACTATGAGCCCCTATCTCTATATCACTGAATATAGACTAGACAAAATTAAATTCACATATATATTACACTTTACTTTCAATGATTTATACAAACTCCTATACAAAGCAATACTTGATAACATACCTAAAACCCCAATCATTGTTAAATTTACCCATAAATACAATATAGAGGTACATTGCTTACTGGCTGCTAAAGGTCTAGCCTCAAGATTGTATTACTCTAGTATTGACAATTGTGGAAGTAGGTGCCTAGCATAGCATAGTGGTCTTAAGCACACTAATTACTCACATAATGTATCTGGTTCTTGAGGAACTTTAATCTAAAGGGTAGTACTTTATCTCCTTTGTTACTTTTGGCCACTAAAAGTTTCAGGTGACCAGCTCTACTGTCTTCTACTGTTCTCCTACTAGTATATTATGGTATAACCAAATAATCTTTACTCTCAATTTATTATCCTTTGGTACATATACTTTTTCTTCTTTTAGCATAATTCTGTTCTTTTTTTTTTTACTCTTTATCTCTAAGGACTTTTACTCTAGCTCTTTTCATTTTCTCTACTACTTTGACTACTTTATTTTCTTTAACCTTTGACTTCCTCACTTTCTCAATTAAGTCTACTCCTTTCACTATTACTTCTACCTACTCTATCACTCTTGTTTCTAATAATTCTAGTTCTACTAAGACTTTGTTCTTATTATCTTTCTTTATTTCTATCTTCCAGTCTGGTCTCCTACTTAAACTATCTGCCTTCTTCATCTTACTTCCTAGAACATGTTAAGACTCTAGACTACAAGAATGAATATATATTTTAATCTTGAGCTTATGTCAACACTTGATATTTCTTTGCTTCTCTGTAGAGAGTCTAGTTAGAGTTTTTAGAAGAGTTATATTGAAGTAAGAACATTGAGACTTTTAGTTGCACTCTTTAGGATAGTCCAAGGACGAGGAGAATATAGGGTTCTAAAAGAAGTATATTCTAGTGACATTGCAGAGTTACTACCCTAAGTACTAGTAAGTAACAGTGAGTGGCTAGTCAAGTCAAAGTCTATAAATGGGTAAGTTCAATAATTCTCCATTTATCCTGAAGTCTATAATACTACAAAGTTTATTTGTAACTATTTTTGATGTTTACCTGATATTTCTCCTATAGTTTGGTATTTATAGTTAGTCTAATCTAGTAGTCCAATCCAGTCCAAAACCTCCTTTCTTTAAACTGTTTTTTAATGTATTGATACATAGTCTATTTTGTTTATTGGCTTCATTCCTTATTACTAATCTCTCCTCTACTATCCACTTGTTATTAGTCCAATGACTGATAATAGTTGTAATCCCAGTGCAACTCCATGACACCTTTTTATCTAAGTCTCTTGTGTATTTGATTATTAGGAATTAAAAGAAAAGAAAAGAAATATTGACTTAGCCATTTTGCCAATTAACAAGCCTTTGCTAAGATATGCAAATTGGCCCTGAACTTATGACTAGTCAAGATAGCAAAGCTCTCTCCTATATAGCTATAGATGTTGTAGGACATATGCCAATCAAGAAAATTGCTTGCACCAGTAAAGAAGAATACATAATAATAATGGCAAAGTAAGAAGATTCTTGTGCCATGCTACTACTAATTTCCTCTCTGATTCTACCATACAGGTCCTTTGTTTTTTGAATGGTATTTTTTTTTCTTTATTGTGATTTACTCATCAATATATGTCTATCTCTTCTGGATTTCTTAGTTTGCTACAACTGTTATGGAATAAGTAACATATGAGAAAATAATACACACTATGTGACTAGCATAGCAATTTAAGTCCAGACCATTCCAAAAAACGCTTCTTTCACTCTTACCACCAATATCGTTGGTAGTGCCTGAGCGTAGTTTAGTATATTTTACTGTTCAAAACTGTTATCTATCATGAATCCAAACATTGACCGCACAACTGCTAGACCCAATGATACTGCTTTCAACATAGAAGGGAACCAACCTTCTATACAACACAAGGTCAATATCCCTAAAGAACCTGTTTCTCCCATGGATGACGACTCCATGCTCTCAGAGGAGGATTATGCTACCTGCATTGCCTCTCAGAACAACATGGATAAAGATGTTGTCTACTCTTCCCCTTCCAAACATTCCATTATTTGACTTTATACTGTCTCTCTCCCAAACTCCACATGTCTCTAACAAGGAGAATCTTGGCCTTATCCCAATAACTGAAATAATCACATTAACAGAACCCTCCCCTCCTACAGTCATCTCTTACAGTGCCAATGTTCCTGCTGACCCTACTCTGTGGGATGGCAATTTCATGGCTATATCCCTATTTGGCACAAATGAGTTCCTAAATAGTGATATCAACAATATTTCTTATTTACTTCAATGCATGGCATGCTTCCTTAGGCAATGCAATCTTGAAGGATACAATAGAAACAATATTAAACAACTGGACCCCTTTGAACAATCAGCCTGGGACTTCATATTGGCTATTTTCGAATCAGGATGGAATATTCTTACAACTGCTAATAAGTCAACCATCAGAGGCAACATTGCAAAAGAATTTGGCAAGACAACCAATCTCCTATCAAGAGAAAACATTTGTCATGGCACTTATATCAGTAAGATACCCCCCCTATCCCATCCTACCCTTCAAAGGAAATCTTGGAAAAGACAAAGGCACTCCAACAAAGTATCTCTACTAAAGGTAACTCCCATGTATCATATGCTTAGGCTGCATCATATGTTATGAACGCCCTTAAGATCAAAGAAGCTTTTCCTGCTCTACTGAATAAGAAAGTTTTCAAAATGCACAATGCAGCTTTTGCACAATCTGTCAACAAAACCAAGAAAGTCCAATACACTACGAAAGGACCTTCTAGAAAACAGGCCATCATCCCAGTACCCAACAACCTGGCTGAAAACATTATGGGTGATGCTAGCACCTATATTTTCCAAATCAATGCCCTGCTAAAGAATGTCAAATCATCAATGCGTTCGGAATTCATCCGTCCTTGTTCTGGTGGAATTACCATTATTACTAACAATGTACCAAACCCTAGTGACCTTTCTGTCATAGAAAAATATTTCAAGTCAGTCAAGGGTATTAATAGCAACAATATTCCAAGTCCCCGACTCTCTCAATCAAAATTGTACCTAAAAATCATAGGCCTTTTCTACTTATGAGCTGATAGCAACAAAATTACCAGTGAGAATGTCATAGACTTCATGAAGCACTTAGACCTTTTTGAGAATATTTCCCTGGCCACCAAATCATGCATTATCAAAGCGTCCCCCAAGTCAGATATGGCTATCATATGGTTTGATATATGGGACACCCAGAATGGTTCCAAAGCCAAACTGTTAATTAATCATTCTTTTAACTTAGGTCGACATATCGCCATGATCAGAGCAACTAATATGAACCCAGGGGTCTCCCAGTGTCATAACTGCTGGAAATGGGGCTATTCTACCTATTCTTGCAGAGCTCACAGATCGCGATGCCAAAAATGCAGCAGATCACATAAACTCGAATACCATAGAGATCTAGCATGGTGCTGCAAAGTTAACTCCAAACTAAACTCCCCCCAACTCAAAACTGCCCAGGGCTTACCATGCCCTCACTCTTTCAAATGTATCAATTGCAAAGGCGAACATATGGCCGATGACTACAAGTGTCCCTACTAGAGAAACTGATTCAACAGAGACTGGCACTCAAAAAAGACACAGGAAGCCCAGGAAACCAGGGCTAATTCAATTTGCCTAGCCGTAGCAGTAAGAAACAATGATTAAAGAAACCCTAAAAATATTTTCACAGAATGTCAGAAAAAACAAAACCCTAATGAGTATTATATTAGAAAACAACAAAAATACCACAGATATCATCCTCATCTAAGAACCACCTAAGTCCCTTATCCAACGTGTTCCGAGTCATACTGACCCTCTAGAAGACCCAATATACGGTACCCTTAACCACCCTGACTGGACCTTATTTATCAGACAGAACCTAGCTCAGGAAAACTATGTGAGAGTTGTGACATACATCAACAAGAAATTATTGAAAATGAGATTTACTCTCAAACCCAATATAATCAATCACCGAGACATCAACATTCTAGCCTTCCACTCTGGCCAACACATTAACTACATCATAAATGTTTATTCTGATGACAACCAAAATGCTCTAAAGTTCCTCAACCAAAACATTATTGACCTAAATAATACTATTGTCATGACAAGTGATTTCAACATAAGAGATAACAATTGGGATCCCAACTATCCTCATTACTCTATTCATACCAAGGATTTAGTCACTTTAGCTGAAAGCCTAGGTTTAGAACTCTCACCTCTCCTCAACCCTGGTCCAACCAGATTTGCAGATAATCTACATGACACTAACTCTGTTATAGACTTAGTCTTCATCAACCCCAATAATTCAGGTTATGGCTAATACTCTCTTTATCCTGAATTACACAGACCCTCAGATCATGTCCTACTCACTATCAAAGTTGGCATCAATGAGTCTAACATTGATAATTCCATCTGGTCCATATGCAAAGATAGCGAAGAAGAAAAGAACTTTATCAAAGCTATAACTGACAATATACTCGTCCTCGATACCTCAAATATTGCGTTCAAAGAAAACCTGGAAACAACTGTCCAACGACTTGCAAACATCTTCAATGATGCATGGCACTCTCAAGCCAAAAAGAAACACATCACGAAATATTCTAAAGAGTGGTGGACGCATGCATGTACTGAAAGTCTAAACAGATACCATAATACAGGTCATATTGAACATTGGCAAGAATTCAAGTCAAATACCCAAATAGTGAAAAGAGAATTCTTTGACAAAAAAATTCACGAAATTATCTCTTCAAATAAAAGACCATGGGACCTTATAAACTGGGTGAAGAGAAAAACTTTGCCAACTATCAAATCTATCCTATATGAAGGTCAACTATGCAATACACTACCATATTTGTGGTATGCCATACATTTGTCTTATAACTCAGCCAAAAACAGACCTATAAATACCTCCTTCCTAAACAAAATCCCTTAAGCTGACCAAATCCTATGATTTCATTTCTCAAAACAAGAATTCAAAGACGCTATAGCTAAGTGCTCATCTTCATTGACTCCTAGTCCAGACCACATTTCCTAGAGACACTTCAAATCACTAATCACAAATGACAGATGTCTACTAAAAATTACACAAATTGCTAATGTGTGTATTGACTTAGAATTTTGGCCATCCCATTTCAAATCGTCCAATACGGTGGTCATACCTAAACCAAACAAAAACAATTACAACTCCCCCAAATCATTCTGTCTCATTGTTTTACTCAATACTATGGGTTAACTCATCGAGAAAGTTATCAGCAACAGGCTTCAATTCCACTTATCAGCTAATAGCTTCCTCGACTCTCATCAGTTTGGAAGTATCCACCAATATTCTACAATAGATACAAGCATATACCTCACTCACCTCATTAGGACGGGTTGGCTTCAACAATGCCACATGAGCATTCTTGCCTTTGATATCGCTCAATTTTTCCCTTCTCTCAACCACCAATTTCTCTCACTGTACCTTAAAAAAGCTGGTCTCAATACTAATGTTATCTATTTTTTCAACAGCTACCACTTAGATCGCTCTACCTCATACTCGTGGAACTCTTTCACTTCCCCCTTCTTTAACATAAACATCAGCATTGGCCAAGGCTCCGCCCTCTCCCCTATTTTATCAGCATTATATCTAGCCTCAATTATAAAAATATCCAAAAAAAGAATTAAAAACCTCAATAAAGAAATTCTTACAGACACCCTCTCTTTTGTTAATGATGGACTTTTGATTTCTCAGGAGAAAAGCTATTTCCTTTCTAACTCCTTCTTATTATGTAGCTATAACATCATATCAAAAATCCTTATTGATTCCGGCCTCGTTATGGAACATAACAAGACTGATATCTTTCACTTCATAAGAGCCCAATATCCCCTCAACCCCTCCATCGACCTAACATCTGTAGGAGGCCCCATTATCAACCCAAAACCCATCTGGAGATACCTAGGTTTCTTTTTCGACCGAAAACTAAACTTTCATTACCATACTCACTTTTATGCCACTAAATACCTCTCTACTCTCAGTGCCATGAAAATGCTAGGCAACTCCTCATGAGGCCTACTCCCCATGCAAAAATGACTTCTATACAGAACTTGCATTCTATCCATTGCAATGTACGGATTCAACCTGTGGTTTTTCAAAGGTGCCCCAATTGTTAAAAATGTCAATGAACTAAAAAAAATGCAATGCAAGGCAGCTCTTTAGATTACTAGTGCCTTCCAAACATCTCCTTCTGATGGCATTGAAGCTATTGCAGGCCTCATACCCATCACTCTCCACATGTGCAAACTCAATGGCAGGCATCACCTCAGATACGGCTCCATCCCACCCTCGCATGCAATTAACTTGCTACTGGATTCATAACATGCAAAAAATCACTCTCCACACAAAGCTGCGACCTCCAAACTCACCAACAAACAGCAATCTAACCTTAAAAGTCCTATCAAGGATGTCAACAAATGTCTCAATGGTATTAGAGATTGTTATAATCTGCTTTTTCCTCTTTTTTCTCTGGGTTCAAGAGTAGTCAATCATTTTTCTAGTAGATTTAGTTTTCACTCTCCTCCTTTTTCATCCAATGAAGATCTCTTCCATTACCTCTGGAACCTTGATCAAGCCTTCAGGTCTTCTCAGATATCACCTCACAACATTGCCATCATAGTAGATAGAGGCATAAAAAAATTGCAAGTTGCCACCACAGTTGCATACATCTGGACTGACAATTCTATTATCCGACATTTGCAAGTCAACTCGATAAACATTACATCAATAGAAGCCAAACTCATGGCTATCCGCTTAGGCCTAATACCTGCTATGAAGAAGGAAAACATTATAACATCATCGTCATTACCGATTCTATTACTGTAGCAAAGAAAATCTTTGAATCTAAAACTGACCCTCTCCAAAACATGTTCATCCTAGTCACATCAGCAATTGACTCCTTTTTCAGAAGAGACAGCAGAAACAAAATTCAATTTTGGTTCTGCCCTAGCAAAGCCAAGTGGCCCAAACACAAACTCGTAGACAACCAAGTCAAAGCCGATAACTGTACTCCCATCTTTCCCAGCAAAGAATTGCACCTATTCAACAAAAAGAAAGAATGCAATAACATCCTCCAGGAAAGGCAAGAATCCTTCTTGTCCAACCCTAAAAGAGGCCAATGCTTCCTCGACTTTGAAAATGAAAATGAAAATGTCATTAAACTGACATATGCTAAGGGCAGCTCATGGCTTCTTTTCATAGGCTTCACCAACTTGCTATGCACCCATTTCACTCACATGACTACTGGTCATGCCCCCATTGGGGAATACTGACAAAGATTCTTTCCTCACCTCTCCACTAGCTGCCTGTGTAGTGAAGCTGAGATTCAAACACGAGAACATATCGTCATAGAATGTGATATACATGACCCTTCCACATGCCCATACAACATCATCATAAACAGTTTTGTTCACTTTCTAGTGGACAACCCTAGCATATTTAGTTTCAACAATGGTTGAGATCTTATCACAGCACGACTCTCTTGAGTAAAAGCACAGCACTTTCCTTCTTCATTTATCTCTCTTCTCATTTTCTCTCTTTTTTCTCTCTATGTATTTAAGTAGGTACTGTGTACTTACTACGGTCTGCCTTTGTGCCCTGTGTAATAAATTGATGATTTAAAAAAAAATAGCAATTTAAGTCTCTTGTAATCTACATTAACTATGGTCAAAGCTTCAGACATTGTTCTTATCCTTGTTGCTATTATATTCTTCCCTTGTTATGACTTGGCAAAACAGCTAAGTTAATATTAATATTTCTTTTCTTTTTCTTTTCTTTTCTTTTATCAATAGATGCACAAGAGTAAAATGACTCATAGGAAAGTGCAGGACAATACCACAGGATTAGGGTTAGCATTCATGTATAAATAATGTACAAAATCTAACAAGAACTTTATCAAGTTAACAAGAACTTTATCAAGTTCTTCTTGTCAACTTAGACTTGGGGTAGGTTTAGGTCATCATAGCTAAGACCTTATACTTCTACTGTCATATTGGTTGTTACTGGCTATAGCTATGATCTTCTCATTAATATCTTGCTAATGATATACATTTTTACTTTTATTTCTACTTTTCTTTCTTGTCAGTTTTTGCTCATTAGTGAGGCTATTGCTATAATGTTATTTACCAGGACATATTCACACTTTCTGGTTAATCTACAAGAAGGTACATGTTAGCGTCTAAAGTCCAATGACCAGAATTAAGCCAACTGTCTCTTTGTTCAGAGTTTAACAAAGAGAACTCGATGGAGTTCTCGCTTAATTCTCTACTACTTATACATTTTACTACTGTGGCTATATGCTTGCTTTCCCATGGTCCTCATGTTACTCTAGTCATGTGACACACTGTGACTGTGACCATCCATCACACCCCATTGTGACATTGTGACAAAGTCACATGATACTTTCCTGCACTCCATCTTGTAGTTATAAGTCCAATAAGAAAAGAAAAGAAAAAGAAAAGAAATATAAATAATGACTTAGCCATTTTGCCAAGTCATGACAGTACAGGCAAAAGAAAGGTATAGAGAATTCATTGACAGTGTCTTTTGATAGTGCTTTTGTACTTCTATGACCCTTGCCTCTACCCATAGATTCTAATACCTCTGGATTATAAAAGATACAAGGGCAGTGTAGAGAATAAGGACTCAGTGCAAACCAGCACTAGTTTCATAGTTATGTAAATGTTCTTCATTATATGTTGCATTTAAAGACCCTTATAATAGTCTACCTATTTTCAGCTAGTCTACTAGTGTTTCTGTAGACTACTTATACCCATTTTTATACTTGTGTACACCTCAGTTGTTGTCCTGAACACTGAGGTTATTAGCTCTCACAGGCAGATCAGCCCTGAGTGATAGTGATCTTTGTTGTTTACTTTGCATTACCCTACTGGGCTATTGTATTTTTTCTTGCTCACATTTTATGTATGCATGAATAGTTTTTGTGGACTATCAAAATGCAGGGGGAGGTAAGTTGTAGTCTGTCAAGGTAGACATTAGCATGGGTGCAATTAATACAGCAAGAAAATCCCTCAGAACACATTTGTCCTTCATTCGTTTCAGACATATGCTTGTATAAATTGTCTCCAACATCATTGAAGCAGAAAGAGACAAGGCAACTGCTTACATTGAATCTACAAGAACTGTTCATAAACGTTTAACCAAGACAAAAGGGGACTGGAAAACATTCTGATGTTAGTTGACCGAACCCAAATGAGAACAGAGAAACATAGAGAGGATAAGAAACTTCAGCGGGTGGTGCGTGTTAGCATTTGAGCACACGTTTTTGAGACTGTCGCCCACTAACATTGTCGTCATAAGTTTCCTCCCTAGAACCAAGGGACACGAAGACCTGGTGATCTATTGTGAAGCGAGACTCACCCGGATCAAGAAGAATAAAATCCCTATAGAAGCTATTCAGCGTTTAGCAAATGCAGATTGACGAAAAAAGACGATCTGGAGGGTCAGTTGGTGATGCATGTTACGAGAGCTGGTTCATTCTTTTTGAATTGAAAAAGTCACCGACTCAAAATGGAAAAGTATCATCAAGAGCTGGGAAACGAAATAATCATGAACACTCACCTCGTGCATAGGTCCGTGTCGACAGATAATATCCAGAGTGATTTTTCTGTGGCTTGCGGATGGTACCGAAGCGGAGCTCAAAACGGATCTGTTGATAGCTCGATTTTTTTTGAAATGTCTTGTTCTGTCTATGCTTCACAGACAGGTAAGCACAGTCTCCATTTTTTCATTTTAGTGATGAGAATTTTGTTCAGTTCTGCTTCCGAATGAGAGAGTCAACCTCTTGTGGACGGCTTTATACCATTATTGTATTGGATCTGACCTTTCCTCCTGACCGTGCTTGAGTATGCTT
>Ga0153965_1000038_pt1 | contig 18604 bp, 20 predicted proteins | sample TSFL049MetaG_FD_104707 | JGI IMG/M metagenome (GOLD analysis project Ga0153965, IMG submission 104707) | Attine ant fungus gardens microbial communities from Florida, USA - TSFL049 MetaG | ecosystem: Host-associated > Fungi > Mycelium > Unclassified | place: USA: Florida, Paynes | collected... | reverse complement strand
TATTTTATTCCTTGAGTTTCAGGGCTTTGTAATCATTTTAATATAGTATCCGGTGTGCAGTTGGATAGGAGAGGAACCTCTTGACTCCTACCTCCATCTACACTGCTTCTGGAATCGTAAATGTGAATCTATTGATAGTAAGAAGACTGGGACTAGTGGGGTGTCTTGAGAAGAACACAGAATATACCCAGAACTCAATCTAGAGAGAAGATGCAGATGCAACTTGGGCAGGCTTCAGAAAGGACAGCAGGCTGGGAAAGCTTGGCTAGGTGCACACTTGGATTGCATCACACCCGTAAGGTTTGGTGCTGGGGGTGCAGACAAGGGGGCAACTGAGTGTGGAGGGTCCATGAGTGATCAACTAACTGTATTTTCCAGAGAAGCTTTTGTCATAGTGTGTAAAGGTTGACATCTTAGGGAGGCTATGTGACGACAATCTAGAGAGATTTTACAATCATTTCACAACCACCAACGTATATTTTATTGGAGCTGCGTATAATTCCTATTTTCTAATTATTTATAAACCTTCATCTTTGATTATCTCCCCTCAGACCTTTAGCACACAATTGGGAGCTGGCACAGCATGGTTTTGTTTGTCCCAGTGTGCAATTCCCTTTTGTACCCTTTCAGCGCAGTACAAGGTTTATACTAAGAAAAGGACAAGTACACTACTAAACACCACTTGATTGCAAGGTCAGGTCTCAGTAGTAATACCCAAGCTTGGTACTACACTTCTACTGTCAATCCATAACTGATTGACAAGTTCCCTTAAGCCAAAGGCCTGTAAGGGTGACTGGGGCACCAGACTCCAGGAGAATCCTTAGTGATATTACAGTCTGCAATTATGATACAACTCACCTCCAGGAGAATCCTCAGAGATTAGGATGAGGCTCCTGGAGGGATACTCTACATTATATACATCCCTTAGTGTCAGGGTCAGCAGAATCGGAGCTAAACTAGTTTAAGTGTCACTAGTAAACAGGCTAAGGTAGCTCCAGAGGGTTGTCATGGTGTTTAGGGGTGGAGATGGAGGTATCCCCTTACATTCACCCCCCTTTCAAGATTGCTACATCTCAGAGCAATGGACTTAGAGTGAAAAATGTTGTCGAACTCTGTGCGCCAGATATGTCTTGGAGCACTAGGGTGTTTGCGGTGAAATTCCGCTGTCAGTTCCAGAGCAAAGACTTCGGAGGCGGACTCCCAGGAATTGTGTTCACAGCCGTATCCTTTCTACTTAACGAGATACTGGAATCTTCTCTGGTGCCAACGACTGTCGAGTATCTCTTCCACTTCCCACTCTACTTCTCTGTCGATGATTATAGGCAGTGGGTGATCCGTCGTTTTCTGTCCTGTGATCGGGTCATCCAGAGCCAGAGTAAGCTTTACTACGTTGAACACTGGGTGGAGTTGCTTCATCCAGTGTAGCAGTTTTAAGCAATAGGCCATGGGTCCAATCCGTCGTTCCACTACGAAGGGGCCGAGTCACCAATGTGAGAGTTTCTGCAAAGGGTGCATAGTCCAGATGTCCGATGCATTGAGAAAGACTCTATCGCCAGGGTTGAACACTGGAGCTGGAGTTCTTCTGCGATTGTAGTACCTTTTCATATCATCCTGCGCTTTGCAGATTGCAGATTTTGCTTCTTCGATCGCCGTTCTCATTCTCTCTGTGAACTCGTTGACCATCTCCAAACTGGAGGGGTTTTGTCGGGGTTTGAAGCCTATGCGAGGAAGCCTTCCAGTGTCAAGCAGGAACAGAGGGTATTGAGTAGCAGAGTGGACGTGATTGTTATGCTGGAACTCCGCCAGGGGTAACAGGTCGTACCAATCGTTTTGCCTTTCGTTCACAAAGAGCCGGAGGTACTGGTCTAATTCCTGGTTGACGCGCTCTATCTGTCTGTCGGTTTGAGGATGCCAGGCCATGGAAGACACTAACTTTATTCCTAGCAAGTGGTAAAGTTCTCTGGTGAAACGAGCTACAAACTGGGATCCGCGGTCCGAGACTATGCACGTCGGAAGGCCGTGGAGCTTCTAGACTTGGTGTAGGAAAAGCCTGGCTGCTCCTTCCGCTGTCACCATCGTGTGTGTCGGAATGAAGTGTGCTCGTTTTGACACTGAATCTACTACTGTCATCACTGCGTCGTGTCCGGAGGAGAGGGGGAGTTCCACTACAAAGTCCACACTAAGCATGTCCCAGTGCGAGTCTGGGATCCGGAGAGGGTGTAGTTTGCCTACCAGAGCCTGCCTTATTGGTTTCGTTCTGAGGCATAGGTCATATGTGCTGATGTACTGTCCGATGCACCTAGACATTTGAGACCACCAGTAATCCCTAGAGACTAACTCCAGTGTTTTCCAGCCTCCAGGGTCTCCAGCGACCTTCGTGTCATAGCACAGAGAGACCACTTGCCTTCATAGGTCTGCGTTCTGGGGAACATAAATCTTGCCTCTGAACCGGAGTATTCCATCGTCTTCTGACCATTTTGTGGAACAGACTGTCTTACCCAATGCTTGCCAGAGTTCTCTTGCTACCTTTGCCACTGGCTCCTCCTGGTCGCCTTTCTGGTTCCCTTGACGGATTTCTCTAATAATGTCCTTCTCCAGCCCTTCTGACTGAATCCCTTCGAGAGCTCAGATTGCTAAGAGCTCCGGTCATAGGAGGACTATGTCTTTGTTGTCAGAGGTTCCCTTGCTATGGTCCAGTCTCTGTGACAACGCGTCTGGCTTTCCTATGGAACGTCCTGGGCAGTGGGTCAATTTGAAGTCAAAGCAGGCTAAATACAGGGACCAGTGAGCCTGGCGACAGTTGAGTTTCTTAGCCGTCATGAAGTACTCCAGGTTCTTGTGGTCCGTCCAGATCTCTACCGGGTGTCAGGCTCCTTTCAAGAAGCACCTCCACTCCTCCAGTGCGTGGATGATAGTGAGCATCTCTTTGTCGTGAATCTCGTAATTCCACTCCACCGGAGACAAGGATTTGCTGTAGAAGGCCACTGGGTGCCATTTCTCCTCTCCGGGTAGTTGCTGAGAGAGGACGGCTCTAGAGGCAAAGTCTGAGCTGTCAGCCTTGATGCGGAAGAGTTCTGAATCTTGAGGCGACACCAGGACCAGAGCGGTAGTCACTGCCGTCTTAAGACGTTCGAAGGCTTCCTGTTCCTTGGTATCCCAGTTCCAGGCCTTGTTGGAACGAGTGAGGTCAAAGAGGGACCTGGCGATGGTTGAGAAGTCTCAGATGAAGTGATGGTAGAAGTTGACGAAGCCTATGAACACTTGCATGTCAGTCTGGTTCTCCGTGAAGATCAGAATGTCGTCCAAGTACACTACCACGATCCCTTCGGCTATGAGGGTCCTGAAGATGTCGTTCATCACAGTTTGGAAGGTGGCGGGACTGTTGGTCATTCTGAAGAACATTACAAGGGGTTCGAAGAGGCCGTGATTGGTATGGAAGGCTGCCTTCCATTTGTCTCCGGGCTTGATACGTACGTTATTGAAACTCCATCGGACGTCAAGCTTTGTGAAGTACTTAGCTCCACAGAGTTGGGAGACGAGTTCAGAGATGAGGGGGAGGGGGTACCTGTTCTTGACAGTTACAGCGTTCAGCACACGATAGTCTTGGACCAACCGGAGCGAACCATCCTTTTTTTTAATGAAGAACACTGGGGCTGCAACGGGGGACTTGGAGGGTTGGATCCGTCTGGTACGCAGGTTCTCTTCTAGGAAGGCGTCCAACTCTGTCTGTTCCAACGGGAACAAGGGGTAGACCTTTGACGACTTGGGCTCCGCTCCGGGGATCAGTTCAATAGCATGATCTCACTTGCAGTGCTTCGGCAGTATGTCAAAGTCTTCTTTGGCGAACACAGATTGGAACTCCACAACATAGGTGAGCAATGTAGTGGTGGCAGCCTGTGTCTCTTTGCTGTGTCTGGCTCTCTCCACAAGACGCTAGGAGGTTATACCCATGGCTCAGAGGTCAGTCTGAGTGAGCTCTAGAAGGAGGCGCATAAGGAAAAGTTGGTCTCCAGGCTCCCAATCGGAGGCATTCGGTTGTGGAGGCGTTTCTTCAAGTTCCTTTAGCTCTAGCTCTTCCTGGAGCAGGGGCGTGGGTCCATCTCGACACGATCGGAGGGCTCGGAGTTTAGTTCTTTTCTGGCAGGTCTGTTCCTTCTGGAGGGCACGTCCTCCTTCACACCGGAGTGGACAACGGGTTATTTCAACTCCTCCCTTTTCCCAGTCAATCTTGGGGTTGTGATCCTTGAGCCAGTCATAGCTGAGGATCAGGTTCTGTTTCCCAAGTCCGGAGACGGCCAAGAGCATCCTCTTAGAGTGAGTCTTGTACCGGAGAACCACGTCCACAACCTCGGAAATCTATCCTGCTTCATTGGGGGAGCCGTTGACGTTGAAGACCGGAATGTTACGTGAGAGGGTCCGAGTGTTCATTCCTTTTGAGCGGACGAAATCTTTGTTGATGAAGCTTCCAGTTGCTCCGCAGTCCAGGAGGGCCTTGACGGAGTGGAGTTCGCTTGTGTCTGTAGTTCCGATTTCTACTGGCAGGAGGAGGAAAGTTCCTCATATGTCCAAGGCACTGATCGAGAGGAGCTTAGGCAGTCTCTTCTCCCACTTGGGCTTACGAAGCAGAGCAGGGACTGGGGGGTTAGAGGGTGGTGCATCTATCAGTTCACTGTCAATTGTATTGGGATCCTCTATAGTCAATACAGTGAACTTATTTACTGGCGACTAGGGCACACTTATTGCCGGCCGCGCTACACAAAATCCCCTTCTTCCTCCGGGGAGCAAGATTCATCAATCAGAACCACGTCTTTCAACGCCAGCAAGTTCTTGAACAGCTCCTCCTGCTGCTCCGAGGTGAGTTGGCAAACATCCATGCGGTGGGGGCAGTCTTGGACTAGGTGGTTTGCATCTCCACATCGGTAACATCCTCGTGGAGGTAGAGATCTTGTTTTCCTAGTCGCGTCGATGCCCATAGGAACTCCCATAGATGGAGCAGGCAGTGGAGGTTTCAGAGTGACCGGAAGAGGCAGAGCAAGGGGCAATCTCACCACTGACATAAGAGGGGGTCGGGCGGAGACGGTTTTGGATGGTCTGGAGGGAGTGGAGCGCGACATGGACTGAAAGGCCTCATTGGCAAGGCGCGCCTGGTTGATCCTCCGTGCTGCTCTGTACCACACGTCGGGATCAGTGTCAGCCAGTCGTCCATACGGCATGGTGGCAATTTGGTTCTAGATGCCTAACTTGAGACCTCGTCGAAACTTCACTACTAGTGTCCAGGGATCTGTGTAACCCACGTCGGAGACTAGGGTCTGGAAGTTGTTCAAATAGTTGTCTACCGTCCAACCTCCTTGGTGGTAGGAGGTTCCTTCCAGAGTGTTGATCGCATCCACTTCCATGTTTACTGGGAAGAAGTGGAGTTGGAATTGCTGCTCAAAGTCCCCCCAGGTTGGTATGGGGAAAACGCCAGTGTCCGCTTCCTGACGGAAAATGTTCTCGGACCACTTGGCAGCACGACCATCCTTGAAAAACATGAGAGCCCAGAGAATTTTTTCCTGCTCATTGTAGAACTGCTCTGGGGCTAGGCATATGTAGAGGGAACAGGAGTTTAAGAACATGCGGCCATTATAACGTTCTCCGCCAAGGGAAAATCCAATTTGGGAGTCCTCTTTCCCTTCCCACTTGGAGGAACAGAATCAGGAATTTCCTCAATTGATGCGCTATTTACATTGACGTCCTCAGGAGGGGATTCTGGGTTATCACTTTCTTCCTTCAATAACTTCATCAACTATGCTCTGAATGACTGATTTTTATTCTTACTTGGACCTGGTGGAGATGGTTTCTGAAAAGAGGTTTTATAAGAACATTTGTCCTCATTACCTGGCTTCTCATAATAGTCTACAGTATTATGTGATTTTGTCTTATTTTTAAAGCCTTTTCCAGTGCATATCTGGCAGTATTGCAAGTTCTTTCCTTCCTTTTTCTGAATCTCATTTATTTCTATTGCACCCAGGTCCTTCTTTCCTCCACTTTTCTCTCCATTTGCCTCTGAACTGAATATTACACCCTAGGCCTTGTCTGGATGTAAGACCTTATATGCTTGCATCAACAGTTTAAGATAGTCATCCCATGTTTTTAGAGATTGATTTGTAATCTCGTATATGACAAGTGCATTTTGCAGCTCATCAGGAATAACCTCTTTCATTTTGTCAATGTGAACTTCATCACTGTAGTTGACAATCCTTACCAACATTCTGTATTGTTCTGCATACTTGACGAAGTTCTTCTTTGCTAGGTCCTTGTTAACCCAGAGCACTGTTAATTTCTTCTTTATTCCCTTCTTGTTATTTCATTGTCTGTAAATAATTTTTAATTCCTGGGCAAAGTTGCCCCAGGATCCAACACTTTGTCCTACTTGCACCTTATCATAATATGACTTCATGTATGTGCTTGCAGGAGCACATAAGCAGGTGAGAGCACATATGATTTTTTGATCATCTGTAGTGATGCCAGATGCCAAACAATAGAGAGCTCAACCAATTATGCAGTTGTATCTTGTTTTCAGAGCCTACAAATGTTGGTAGCTCTGGCACCTTAGTTTTAGAGGCGACGTCTCCTCCAGAGAGCCTTGACAGCTCTCTCTGAAGACAGGTGACTTCTGCCTCCAAAGTGGCAATTTTGTTGTATGCCATAGAAAGAGCACTGTTGTAATGATTTATTGCTCCATTGAGCACCTGATCCACATAGTTTTTGAGGGTATGAGTGGTGCCCCAATGTGCATTTCACAGCATCAGCATCTCAACTTCATTCCAAGAGGTGCTTTTAGGGTTTGTGCTGTCCCTGATGAGTGCTTCCTAGTTTTCAGCACTGAAGTCAGCAAAGGGAATAGTGATGGTGAAGTTAGTAAAGGTTGATATTTCTATTTTAATTAGTTAATTTATGGTTCTTAAGTATGTTTTCAAGGGAGTAAAAGGAAAAAACGCCCAAATTTTAGCCTCTTAATGCCATTATGTTACACCTGAATACTATTCCAATCATATTATATTTATGGAATAGTAATGTTGAGCTCTAGAAGAGCTTTACAAATTTCTGGTACTTTAGTAGCTGGTGTTAGAGAACTACTCAGAGGCAATCACCCTTAAGCTAATAGATAGTCCCAGAAGCTAGTATGAGATTCAAGTAGGGTATATCTACATACACTTGCTGATATATATACTATAACAGATAGTCAGGCACACAGGCACTAGGCACTGACCTATAATTGCACATTGTCCTAAATATAGAATAGAAGGCATCGCACCATATGATAAAGACAGGAGCAGCCAGGAACAATAGGAATATAATATACGAACTGTCAATGAGCCACTAATAGATTCAGGCCCTCAGAACTTACTAAGCAATGTCCTAGATATTGTTCCCTTATAGCTAGTTTGGAAAAATTTACATTTTTGTGAAAAAAGGTGATATGCGATCCAAGGTGGGTTCCAGGAGTTCTTTGTACTCCTTGATGCATAATAACTTCTTGTTTTTGTGAAAATATAGCTCTGGGGGGCAGGATGAGAAGTAGAAATTATCTACTTTGTGCCAGCAAGGGTCTGCTCCAACAAGTTTGTTGTAGAGTTCTGTAGATGGAGTAGGATTTATTCTAATTCTCTTCAGTAATGACTTATCCTTCACACTCTCCTGTTTCAGCAAGAGGTGTTCAACAAGAGTCTTCTTGGTGTTTCTGATAGCAGGCATAGTTTGGGGGCAAAAGTGAGCACGATATCCCTATTTCAGCAGATGAAGTGTGTGGGCAGAAAAACTACACTACATTACTCTAAAAAGTGTCCTTCCAACATCGATGAGAGGTTCTGTCTTGAGGGAGTAGAGTTAATGTCATGTTCAGTTTCTCTCACTGCTCATAAAAGAGAAATGGGGATCTCAGAGTGGTTCCAGCCACCTGCAAGGGTTTTTTTAGAAATGTTTACACAAATCTAAAGTCTTTCAGAACCAGCTGTGATACACAAGCTAGCCTGCTCTCATTATTCTAAGAGACAGACCTTTCCCTTTATACCTGGGATCCAGCCTACTATAAAGATAGGTCCTTGACAGAAACCCACTCTGAGCCCTCAGTAAGTCTTCTGTCCTTTTACAGAAACAGAGACACCCTCAAAGCCCCAGAACCCTCATCTGGAATGAACACAACCCCTAATTTCTTTGCAGAATCAAGGGGGACAGAAAACAGTAGACTTAACAAACTATTACAAAAGATCACTTACTAATTTGTGATGGGTGATTTGATACTTGAATAGTTCAAAAAAGTGAAGTTTAGACAATGACAAAAGATGTTGTTAAGTCTAAGATCTATGTTAGGGCGACTGGAGTGAAAGACTCCAGGAGATTCCTCAGTTAATTATAATTTATGAAATATAGTTACAACTTACCTCCAGGAGATTCCTCAGAGGATTAGATGAGGCTCCTGGAGGGAATAATCTACGTTATATACTACAGTGTCTTCGCATCCCTGTATCGGTAACCAGGGTCTGAACAAGGAAAGTGTGTTGGGTAGCAACGGAGTACTCTCGGAATGATGGGAGTAGGACCCAATATTACGTAGTAATATTGGATCGGCTATGGGATCACTCTGGAGGACTAGAATGGGCTCCGGAGTGGCGGATTAGGAGTCCCCTTACATTTACCCCCCCTCCAATGTTACTGTGCCCCGAAGCAATAGTTCTGGACTTGAAAAGAGTGTCGAAGTTCACCTGGCAGATGTGTCTTGGGGTGGCTGGGTGCTTCAGGTAATATTCCGCAACGAGGTCTGGCGCCTTGACATCGGAGGCCACCTCCCAAGAGTTGTGCTCTCTGCTGAAACCTTTGCACTTAATCAGGAACTGGAACCTCCTCCAGTGCCAGCGACTATCCAACACCTCTTCTACCTCCTACTCCGGTTCTCCGTCGATGACAATGGATGGCAGTGGGGCTCATGGCTTCCTTCCTGGTATCAGATTGTCCAGAGCGGCAGACAACTTGACTATGTTGAACACCAGGTGCAACTGTCTCAATCCATGGGGCAACCTAAGTCGGTAGGCTAACGGTCCTACTTGGTGCTCGATCTCGAAGGGTCCTAGTCTGCGATGCGACAACTTCAGAGACAGACATGTCGTTTTGATATCTGACACATCTAGGTACGCCCGGTCTCCTGGTTTGAATACGGGAGCCAGAGACCTTCTTCAATTGTAGTACCTCGCCATGTCTTCCTGTGCTTTACGGATTGTGGACTTGGCTTCCTCAGTGGCAGACTTCATTCTCTTGGTGAATTCGTTGACCATCTCCAGGCTAGAAGGGTCTTGTCTTGGCTCGAAACCCATGCAGGGGATTCGTCCCGTGTTCAGTAAGAATGGAGGTTGTTGCATCATGGAGTGAACATAGTTGTTGTGCTGAAACTCCACGATCGATAGGAGGTCATACCAGTTGTCCTGCCGTTCGTTGACGAATAGGCGAAGGAACTGGTCGAGCTCTTGGTTGATGTGTTCCGTTTGTCTGTTCGTCTGGGGGTGCCAAGCTGTAGAGGAGGATATTTATATACCTAGTAGCCTGTACAGTTCCTTGGTGAACAAAGCTATGAATTGAGGTCCACAATCGGAGACAACACGTTTTGGGAGGCCATGGAGTTTCCAGACGTAATAGAGGAAGAGTCGGGCTGCTCCTTCTGCTGTGACCATCGTGTGCATTGGAATGAAGTGTACTCTTTTGGAGACAGCATCCACGACTGTCATGACGGCGTCATGTCTGGAGGACTCCAGGAGTTCAACCACGAAATCGACACTGAGGATATCCCACCATGTGTCCAGAACAGAGAGCGGTTGAAGCTTACCAACAGGAGAATGTCGCCAAGGCTTCGTTCAGAGACAGAGATCGCAAGTACTCATATACTGGCCAATGTACCTAGACATCTGAGGCCACTAGTAGTTCCGAGACACTATTTCCAGTGTCTTCCAGCGTCCGGGGTGTCCTGTGATCTGGGTATCATGGCAAAGGGCTATGATCTGCCTGCATAAGTTCAGACTCTGCAGTACGTATATCTTTCCTCAGAACCGGAGTAGGCTGTCTATGTTCGACCACTCCGAGGAATGTACTGCCTCATTGGTGGAGCTCCAGAGCTCTCGTGCTGCCTTAGCTATGGGTTCCTCTTGGTCTCCATTCCAGTTTCCCTTGTGGATGTCGGACAAGATCTTCTGTTCTACGCCTGTCAGTTCCACCCCTTCCAGAGCACGTACTGCAAGGAATTCCGGTTGTAGGAGGACTATGTTCTCGTTGTCCAAAGCTCCGTTTCTGTGATCGGCTCTTCTCGACAGTGCATCCGTTTTGCCCATGGTACGTCCAGGGTGGTAGTGAAGCAGGAAGTCAAACCTAGCCAAATACAAGGACCAACAGGCTTGACGACGGTTAAGTTTCTTGGCCGTCATGAAATACACGAGGTTCTTGTGGTTGGTCCAGATCTCTACCGGATGGGTCGCTCCTTCTAGGAAGTGCCTCCACTCTTCTAGCATGTGGATAATGGCCAGCATTTCCTTGTCGTGGATTTTGTAATTCCGCTCTACGGAGGACAAGGACTTACTGTAGAACGCTATGGGGTGCTATTTTCCATCTGTCGTCGACTGCTGAGACAAGACTGCTCCTGTGGCGAAGTCCGAGCTATCCGCTTCAACCCGGAAAGGCTCTGAGTCCTGAGGGGACATCAACACCAGAGCAGTGGTCACCACTATTTTGAGGTCCTCAAAGGCTGTCTGTTCCCTTCCACTCCATGTCCAGACTTGTTCGGAGCATGTCAAGTCAAAGAGGGGTCAAGCTTTGGCAGAGAAATCCCAGATGAATCTTCGGTAGAAGTTGACGAAGCCGAGGAAAGCCTGGATGTCTGTCTTGTTTTCTGGAGTAGGCCACTCTTGGACTCCCGCGACTTTGACCAGGTCCATGGAAACTTCATTCTCCGAGATGACTAGTCCTAAGTACTTGATCTGCTCCTTGCAAAACTCACATTTCTCTGGGCGGAGGAAAAGTTTGTGTTTCTGTAGGACCTGTAGTACCTGTCTGATAGCCTTCGTGTGCTCCTCTTCCGTCCTAGTAAAGATCAGGATGTCATCCAGGTAGACCATCATGATACCTTCTGCTATGAGGTCCCGGAAGATGTCGTTTATCATGGTCTGGAAGGTGGCCGGGCTGTTAGTCATGCCAAAGAACATTACCAAGGGTTCAAACAGGCCTCGATTGGTCTAGAAGGCTGCCTTCCATTCATCTCTGGGCTTAATGCGGATGTTGTTGAAACCCCAGCAAATGTCCAGCTTAGTGAAGTATCTGGCTCTGTGGAGTTGCGACACGAGTTCGGAGATGAGTGGGAGGGGATACTTATTCTTGACTGTCATGGAATTGAGTGCTCGGTAGTCCTGAACCAACCAGAGGAAGCCGTCCTTTTTCTTGATGAAAAATACCGGGACTGCCATAGGCGATTTGGAAGGGCGGATTCGTCCAGTATGCAGGTTCTCTTCTAGGAAAGAGTCCAACTCCTTTTGTTCCACTGGAGACAGGGGGTATACTTTCGATGACTTAGGCTCCAAGCCTGGAATAAGCTCAATAGCGTGGTCCCACTGTCTATGCTCCGGGAGGATATTGAAGTTTTCCTTTGCGAACACTGATTCGAATCCTTTAGTACAGCCGGGTAGGGTGAGAAGTCCTTTCCACGTTTCCGAGGCTCGACGGGCTCCTTCTGCAAGTTTCTAGGAGATTGTAGAGGTGGCACAAAGGTCTTCCACAGCAGGTTCTGAGAGGATTCTCATTATGAAGAGTCTGTTCCATTGCTCGTATTCAACTTCGCATATCTGGAGGGGGGTCTCGTCTTCTTCCGAGTCTTCCGCATACTCTGGAGAAGGTCCAGATCGACAGACGTTAACGGCTCTGACCTCCATTTTCCTCTGCGATGCTTGTTCCTTCCATATCACGCGACATCCTTTACATCGAGGGGGGCACCTATTCATCTGTACTTCTCCAGTTTGCCAATTGACCTCCAGATTATGGTCCTTGAGCCAGGTGTAGTTGAGGATCATGCTCTGCTTCCTGAGGTTAGAGACAGCGGGGAGCATCCTTTCGGAGTGGGTCTTATAACGGAGGATTATATCTACCACTTCGGAGATTTGTCTTGCTTCGTTGGGAGAGCCATTCACCTTGAACACCGGTATGGGATGAGAGATGCTCCGGGTACTAATACCTTTCATACAGACAAAATCTTTGTCTATGAAGTTGCCAGTGGCTCTGAAGTCCAAAAGTGCTTTGACAGAATACACCTCGCTGGTGTCGGTAGTACTGATCTCGATAGGCAGGACGATAGACGTTCTGCGGGCGTCAAGGGTGTTGGCAGAGAGTCGTCTGGGGAGTCTTTTTTCCCATTTGGGCCTCCAAGGTAGGGTTGTTCTGACCAGAGCGGAAGGGGAGAGAGGGGGTGCGTCTATAGGTTCATGAATTTCTGTATTGACTTCTTCTACGTCTAATACAGCAAACCTATTAACTAGCAGTGACCGGGGTGTACTTTTCACCGGCCACGCTAAACAAAATCCTCCTTTGGGGAGGAGCTAGCTTCCTCTTCTGCTACTGCATCTTTCAAGGTCATCAATTCTTCGATCAATTCTTCCTGTTGCTCCGTGATTAACTTCCAGACGTCTAGACGGTGAGGATAGTCCTTTACGAGATGGTTAGGCTCTCTGCATTGATAATATCCTTGGGGGGTGCAGGGCGCGTCTTCCAGATGGTGTCTACGTCCATAGGTATTCCTCCAGAGGGTACAGGCGGAGCGGGTCTCAGGGGAATGGGGGGCAGAGCGGACTGAGGAAGGCAGAACATCGAGAGAGGGGTAGGCCGGGAAAGGGCAGAGTGCATAGGGGCTGTAGTCGTTGAACGGAGCATGGATTGAAAGGCTTCATTGGTCAGCTGTGCTTGGTCGATCCTCTGGGCAACTGCATACCAAGCCTCCGGATCAGTGTCAGTGGGTTGTCCAAAGGGCATGGTAGCAATTTGGCTCTGAATGTTCGTCTTGAGGCCTCGGAAGAACTTCATCACGAGAGTCCGGAGGTCTGTGTATCCGGCGTCAGAGACCAAGGTTAGGAAGCTGTCCAGGTAATTGTCCACCATCCAGTTTCCTTGGTAGTACGAGGAGCCTTCCAGAGCATTAACGGCATCTGCTTCTGCATTGACCAGAAAGAATTGACTCCGGAACTGTTATTTGAAGTCGGCCCAAGACTGGATTGGAAAAACGCCGGTGTCCACCTCCTGGCGAAAGAGGTTCTCGGACCACCTCGTGGCACATCTGTCCTTGAAAAAGGCAAGGGTCCAAAAGATTTTCTCCTCCTCATAGCTGAACTGCTCCGGAGCCAGGCATAAATATAACGTACAGGAGTTTAAGAAGGCTCGACCAGAGGTCCGTTTACTGGAGAAGTTGGGTGGACGGGACTGGGGAAGGAGGGTTGACAGGAGGGGGAGACATTGTTATCGGAGGCAGAGCAACTGTCGGAGCAGGGGCAGGGCTGGTCATCAGTTGAGCGAGCTGTTGTAATTGGGCTGTTAGGCCTGCAAGGGTATTGTTAATAACGTGTTCTGAAGCATTATGACGCTCGGTTAACTCCTGGAGATGGTGCTGCAGATAGCCCAAAGCGTCGGCGATGGCTAGGGGGGTGTCTGCAGGGAGCGACATCTCTTTGGAGTGGAGTGATCAGGGGGCCGGAGTTTGTTAGCGGAGGGCAACCAGAGGGCAGCTGTCCACTGGCAAATTCCGGGGCTCTGATAATAAGATCTAATTTTGCTGTTAGGGCGACTGGAGTGAAAGACTCCAGGAGATTCCTCAGTTAATTATAATTTATGAAATATAGTTACAACTTACCTTCAGGAGATTCCTCAGAGAATTAGATGAGGCTCCTGGAGGGAATAATCTACGTTATATACTAGTGTCTTTGCGTCCCTACATCAGTAACCAGGGTCTGAACAAGGAAAGTGCGTTAGGTGGCAACAGAGTGCTCTCGGAATGATGGGAGTAGGACCCAATATTACATAGTAATATTGGATCGGCTACGGGGTCGCTCCAGAGGACTAGAACGGGCTCCGGAGTGGTGGATTAGAGGTTCCCTTACAGTCTAATCCTCAGACAAAGAGTCCTTATATACATAATTGTGATGGTCTGTACACTAGGACAGATCATAACATGCTACTACCTATTATTCTACATATGGTAGTGCCTTTGTGCTAGAAATAGAGATAACTTAACCATATGGAGGCTGTCCTTTGTTCTAAGAAAAGGACAAATGACTATCTATGGGTAATTAATAAAGTCTATATACAAACATTGAGGCCTTCATATCTCCACTGATATTGATTGCCTTGAGGTCATTTCAGACTCATTCTGAGAGGTATGAAGAGGGCTTCTGGTGAGTCTAGAAACAAGGCATCGATTGTGGTGGTTTCTGAGATATTGGTGATTTAATAAATGGTACCATGGTGGTTACCAGTTGATCTGCCTAATATCTCGGCCATTATTGATTGCCTCGAGACATGACTGGCATCGATCAAAAAGTCTTTTTGAGGGCTTTTCGTAGCCATTAAGACCATGAGAATCATTGAAGAAGTAATGGAGATATGGCCAAATGAAGTTTGTGACACTTTTTCTTTTGTAGTTTAAATATCTCCTTGAAATCTATGATATAATTCCAAAACTTTCTTGTTGGCATCCTTTCTGGCTTTACTTTTCTAAATACTTTCTTCTACCTTAGGAATTTTTTTGAAACCATCTCCTCAATTTTTCTATAGTCTACTTCCACTTCTTTTTCTCTTTTCCAATCTTTCTTGTTGTCTACTGCCTATCTAACAATCTTTTCTTCCTCTAGCATAACTATTCTTTTTCCTTTCCTTACTTTCTTGTCTTCTTTTCTCTTCTTGTTTCTTCTACACAGTAATAGACATCTTGTTATTTTGACCTCTCTTGTCTCCCAATTGATCTCTGGATTATGGGCTTACAATTATGGCATCTCTAGTATTACCTTCATTCTTTCTAAATTGCATATATCTATCCTCATTCTTTCTACATGATTTTTATAGTATACATTAACTTCTAATTGGTGAGTGATTGCCCCTGCACTATTATTTGTTCCATTTATATTTTTGACTACCACTGGCCTCTCTAACTTTTGCAACTTAAATCTACCTTCATGTGTGTCTACTTTCTCTATTCCAACATTGAGCTATATCATAACTTGGCAAAACAGCTAAGTCATTATCTATATTTCCTTTCCTTTTCCTTTTCTTTTTGGACTTACTATATAGGAAAGAGTGTGGGAAAGTGTTATGTCACATAATCACATAGTCACAGTCATATGATAGATGATATTACACAAGGGAGTTACATAACAGATGATATCACACAAGAGAGTCACATGATGACCACAGAAAAGTAGTACATAGACTGTAAGGGCAACTGGAGTAGAGTACTCTAGGAGATTCCTCAGTAAATTACACTCCATGGAATATGTTACAACCTACCTCTAGAAGATTCCTTAGAGAATTAGATGAGGCTTCTGGAGGGAATAATCTACAATATATATACTACAGTGTTTTCGTGTCCCTGCTTCTACAGTTCTTGGCAGCCAGGGTCTGAACAATGGGGTGAGCTTAAATGTTACGTAGTAATATTTAATTAGCTGCAGAGTCACTCCAGAGGGCCAATATGGGCTCCGGAGTCATGTGTGAGGGGTTCTCTTACATAGACTATGTAGTAGTTGTATAAGGGGCATGCTTGGTGAGGCACCCAGTCATACTGCAGTAGAGTAAAGCAGGTGTCTTAAGAAGAAGCAATGAATAGCCCAGGAGCTTCAATCATTGTTGAGGTAAAGTATTCTACCGTACATCACTAGCTATATATACTAGACTAGCTGGTCTGTGCACCAGTCGCTATAGTCACATGCACCAGACAATAATAACTATACTACCAGATATAGCTATATAGTATCTATGATGGAGACCCGAACTAGAGGATAATAGGAACTATGTACTGCAGACTCCGAGGATCTATGGGAACACTAGATCATGCGAACCCTACCAGGTTATCTAAGCGACACTAGATGTCCCCTTACAAGTTGTATAAGTAGTATACAAAAACTAATAGGAACTCCATTGAGTTCTCCTTGTCAACTTGGACTTGGAGAGTAATTAAGTTATCTCAGGCTAAATTGCTACACAAGTCCCCTTAAGCCAAGGGCCCAGCTATATATAGAGATGACTAGTAGTCATAGTGATTACTAGTTGAGAGTCAAATAGAATGAGAGTAAAGATAAGCAGAATCCAAAACAGATAATACTTTAGATGGTGGAATTGAGTTCTAGTATAAGATTCTAGCTGCAATGACTTAAGCCTACTCTAAGTCTGAGTTGACAAAGAGAACTCAATAGAGTCCTAGTTCAATTACTTATACAACTACTACATGGTCTATGTAAGGGAACAGCTCTATTTCCACCCCTAAACTGCACAGCAACACTCCAGAGCAGCCTAAGCCTGTTTAAGTATTACTTTAGTAATACTTGAACACACTAGTATAGCTCCAATTACACTGACCCTGACACTAAAGAATGTAAACCTAGTATATATAATGTAGAAGATCTCTTCAGGAGCCTCATTCTAATCTCTGAGGATTCTCCTGGAGGTAAGTTGTATTATAATCACAAACTGTAATATAACTAAGGATTCTCCTGAAGTCTTGTGCCCCAGTCACCCTTACAGTCTATGCACTATTTTTCCCATACTTATCATGTGACTCCATTCATATGATGTCAGCCTGACATATAACATGTGACATTATCATGTAATACTTTCCTGTACTCCTTCCTTGTGTAGCAAGTCCAAATAAGAAAAAAAATTTGTAAAGAAGCCTAACTACTGGTAGGTAGTAGTGAATATAATTTAAAAAATATAATAAAGAGTATGTTCTTGAAGAAGAGTGCTTTAGCTAACACAATGTGTTAAGACTATAAACCTCACAGTTGAATATATGTTTCAACTTTGAAGCTTATATCTAACACTTGATATCTTCACACTCCTTGTTAGAGAATCCAGTTAAGGTTTTCAGTGAAGTTATATTGGAGGAGAGATATCAATAAGACTTTAAGTAACACCCTTCAAGATTATTTTAAGACAAGGAAGAGTACCAATTCCTCAAAGATTTTACAGAAGGAATACAAAAAGAGAGAACTTGCCATTCTCTTCTCTTTCTGGTCTGTATTTATCTAGGTACTATGACAATGTTACAATATGGTAACACTACTTGTAACTAAAGGTGACTAGTTAAGTGACAGTCTAGTAACAGAAGTGACAAGTTGAGTCAGAGTCTATAAATGGGTTAGTCTGATGTTGTTCTATTTAGCCCAAGTCCAAAGATAGAGAAAGAGATTGTCTAAGATTTCTCTAAAGAGTCCTATCTATACCATAGAGTCTAATGTCTGTTTTAGAATCTCCAGACATTCAATACATTACTGTATTGTAACATCTTCATTTAGTAGTGCCAACATCTTATCTACTAACTAGACCACAGCTAATAATAATTGTAGTCCTACTCAATATTCATAACATTATGTATTACAAATAATCACTTACTGTTTGTAATTTGGTTAAAGGTAGATTCAAAAAGTACTCAGAAGTAAAGTTAAACAAGTGTTACAATCAACCTCATTTTATATAGGTATTCTCCATGAAGTTACTATATAGACTATGTCATGACTTGGTAAAATAGTTAAGTTATTATTTATATTTCTTTTCTTTTCTTTTTCTTTTCTCTTCTTATTTGGACTTACTACACAGGAAAGGAGTGTGGGAAAAATATCACATGACAAAGTCATATGTCACAGTCACATGAGATGATGTCACAAAAGAAGTCACATGATAAGTGTGGGAAAGTAGTGCACAGACCATGTAGTAGTTGTATAAGTAGTATATAGTAATTGAACTAGGACTCTATTGAGTTCTCCTTGTCAACTCAGACTTAGAGTAGGCTTAAGTCATCATGGCTAGAGCCTTACACTAGGTATATTCTGTGGGTTTTTTCCACGGGATGTATTCCTAGTATTAAATACATTTATATTCTCACATGTGAACTTTTTGCATTGATGATGGTTCATGTGAGAGAAGTGTGTAATCCATCAGAGGACTCCATCAAGTTCTCTTTGTAACCTTCAAAGACTTAGCTGTCAACCCAAGTTGAGTCACACAACAAATACCTTGATTCAGATTCATTATACAATTGCAAGATATCAAAGATTACATGCCTCTGGAAAATGGTTCTCTTAATGCAAGGGTTCCTTAGGCACCTCATAGCCATATCATAACCATATCATCAAATATACAAACCACATTACATTATACCCAAGATTTCTCCTTCTGTCTATCCAGATTCGTCCAAGTATCTAATCTAAAAATGAAAGGTAGTGCTGACCACATTTCCTCACCAAACTGCTGCTGGCGACGGAGAAAAGCAGGATGGCAAGTTTTACAAAAACCATTGTCAATGAGGTTCTGGTGTTCGCTATAAAAGTCGAGGTAACATGCC
>Ga0153965_1000037_pt1 | contig 18703 bp, 14 predicted proteins | sample TSFL049MetaG_FD_104707 | JGI IMG/M metagenome (GOLD analysis project Ga0153965, IMG submission 104707) | Attine ant fungus gardens microbial communities from Florida, USA - TSFL049 MetaG | ecosystem: Host-associated > Fungi > Mycelium > Unclassified | place: USA: Florida, Paynes | collected... | reverse complement strand
ATTTGTCTGGCAACTGGAGGCGAAAAAATACCTATTGGAAAAAGCAGAGCACCGATGGAGATCCCCGACAATGTTATCCCGAGTGCTAAACTTCGTCGTTGTTTGAAGTATACACCTACATGAGCCGACGAAGGGGCAAAAATGAATCCTGCTCCCAAACCGATGCCAAGCCCCTGACTTAAAAGAACCTAAGAGATGCAATATGCGTGCGCACAAGAATCAGCAAAGGCTTTCAAGAGGTATGATATAGCGATCACCTGATAATATTGACCTTCCTTTGCCAAAGAAAGCATAAAAGTTCTAAGTAACGAATTCAGACGAGTGAGAGGGATAAATCAGAAATAATTCGACTTACGAAAAAAGGAGCAGACATGTACCAAAGGTCATGATAAGTCTACCATATCCTGCGTCAAATAATCGACCAGAAAGGGGACCCATGGCGAAGCATAGGGCCAGCTGGAAGCTTCCCATCCAGCTGAAAAATGATAATCAATATCAAATAATTTTTGTCTAGGAATTACCGTACGAGATACTACTGGGATCACGACCGACCAAAAAAATTCGCGTATAGTAATCTATCAATTACTCCGTCAATGTGATTGATGAGCATGTAGCAACCGGTTGAACCTTCATAGACACCGAACGAATAAATATTCCTGTGTGTTGTCCATGGAAATCGTACAAGGTCAAATAACGAGCTCACCCCATAGCGCTAAATAGAATGAACCAGCTGTAAGGAAAATCTGTGTTAAAATATAGCTTATATGGAGACATAGCACTTGCCAGCCTGCTACAGACATCCAACCCTTCAGTCCACCATCTTGTTTTTCTTTTGACACTAAGTTCGAAGACTCGTCTTCTGTCTTCGTATCAACTGCACTTTTATCGGAGCAGTGTATGGGAGGAAGTTCATGTAGCTCGTTCATGTCTTGGAAACTAAAACAGCTGAGGTGAAGGAAATTTGAGGCTGAGGCTCTAATTAAATACTTTACGCTAGCTTTTGAGCTAACCTAAGTTAGTTTCGTTTCGTGTGTTATAAAAAACTCGGGAGAATCTGACCACCTAGAAGATCTAGAAAATCCCCATTTGCGGAGGCTTCTCGCTCCGAACTCTTTTCCATATATCGGTTGACATGAGACCAACATAACATCAGAATCACGATACTCATTGATCATAACGCGTTATCTTTGAACGAACAAAAAAGCCTTCATGAATACCAATCAAACCACTGTTAGGCCAGAAGATGACGCCTACAACATACAACGTGGCCGCTCAACATCTCGCGCTAGCGCTAATGAACCTCGCAGTGCATCCCCTTCCCCCATGGATGACTCCTCCCCCCCCCTCGGAAATAGATTATGCCGAACGTGTCGCCGCCAACTCCAACATGGACATAGAAATCACCTACACTCCTCCTCCTTTGGTCAATGACACCACAAATTTCACATTTTCCCTCCCCCCGTCTAACCCACACGCATCCCTCGAGGAGGCGCCTAACTCGGTTCCTTCCGGCGGACTCGATATCTCCACGGAACCATCCCCACCATCGGTCATTCCATATAGCGCTAATGTCCCAGCCGACCCCAGCTTATGGGATGGCAAATTTGCGGCGGCATCCTTATTTGGCACGAACGAATTTCTCGCCAGCGACATTAATAACATCACCTGCTCTCTTCAACACATGGCACGCTTCTTACGTCAACGAAAACTAGAAGGTCGCAACGCCAACAACATCAGACAACTAGACCCCTTCGGCGAATCTGCTTGGGACTTTGTATCGGCCATATTCGAATCAGGATGGGATGCATTAACAACTTCTAACAAATCGTCTATTAGGAGTAATATCTCAAAAGAATTTAGCAAGAGCCAACACGGCATTCAAATCAAAAAAAAGATCCTCCCCCGATCCCCCCTCGCCCTTCCAAGAAAATCTTGGAGAAAGCAAAAACATTCCAACGAAACTTTATGACTAAAGACAACTATACCGTGTCATATGCTCAAGCTGTGTCATCGGCTTCAAACGTTCTAAAAATCAAGGAAGCCTTCCCTGCCCTCCCGAATAAGAAGATCCTAGAAATTCACAACGCAGCCTTCCATCAACCCACAAATGAAAGTCCAACACACCACCAAAGGACCCTCCAGAAAACAAGTCATTATTCCAGCTCCCTCTGACCTAGCTGAGAACATCATGGGTGACGCCAGCACCCATATCTTTCAAATCAACTCAATTTTAAAAAACATTAAATCTACGATGCGTACCGAGTTCATTCGTCCTTGCTCCGGCGGTATTTCAATTATCACTAACAACGTCCCTAACCCTAGCGACCTTTCTACGATTGAAAAATACTTCAAATCGATCGAAGGCTTCAATAGCAACAACATTCTGAGCCCAAGGCTCCCCCAATCGAAATCTTACCTAAAGATTACTGGTCTCCCCTATCTACGAGCTGATGGCAATAAGATCACCAGCGAGAATGTCGTCGATTTCATGAAACATATCGACCTTTTCGAAGAAATCTCTCTAGCCACCAAACCTCGAGTTATAAAGGCCTCCCCAAAATCAGACATGGCCATTATATGGTTTGATATATGGGACACCCAAAACGGTTCCAAAGCAAAACTATTAATCAATCACTCTTTCAATCTAGGCAGACATATTGCCACTGTCAGAGCGACCAACATGAACCCAGGCATCCCCCAATGCCACAATTGTTGGAAATGGGGCCATTCAACTTACTCTTGTAGAGCTCATGGATCTCGATGTCAAAAGTGTAGTGGTCCACATAAACTTGAACATCACAGGGACTTAGCATGGTGCTGCAAAGCTAACCCCAAACTTAATCCCCCTTGTCTCGAAACTGCTCAAGGCCTGCCTTGCCCTCACTCCTTCAAATGCATTAATTGCAAAGGGGACCACATGGCTGATGATTACAAATGTCCTTTCTGGAGAAACTGCTTCAACAGAGACTGGCACTCAAAAAAAGCCCAGGAAGCTTGGGAAACCAGAGCCAATTCAATTCGCCTAGCCATAGGCAGTAGGAAATTATGATTAAAGAAACACTAAAAATCTTTTCATAGAATGTTAGGAAAAACAAAACCCTAACTAAAATTATCTTAGAAAATAATAAAAACATCATGGATATCATACTTATTTAAGAACCACTCAAGTCTTTCATCTGACACATTCCGAGTTACACTAATCTCCTAGGAGACCCTATATATGGTACTCCTAATCATCCTGAATGGTCTTTTTTCATTTGACAAGATCCGACACAGGAAAACTATGCTAGAGTAACCATCTATGTCAACAAAAAGCTCTCAAAAATGAGATTCACCCTTTGACTCAACATTATCAACTACCATGACATTAATATCTTAGCCTTCTACACTGACCAAGGCACAAACTTCATTATCAATATTTATTCCAATAGCAATCAAAATGCTCTCCATTTCCTTAATCAAAACATCATCAACTTGGACAATACCATAGTTATGACAGGTGATTTCAATATAAGAGACAACAACTGGGATCTAGACTACCCTTATCACTCCACTCATACTGACGATCTAGTTACTCTAGCTGAAAGCTTAGGTCTTGAACTGTCCCCCCCTATCAATCTGGAACCAACTAGATTTGTGGATAATCCACATGACTCTAATTCTATGATAGATCTCATTTTTATCAATCCCAATAACTCAGGATTTGGTCAACATACTCTACATCCCGATCTATGCAAGCCTTCAGATCATGTCCCCCTTATTATTGAAGTAGGTATCAGAGACACTAACATAGATAACATCATCTGGTCCATTTGCAAAGATAGTGAAGAAGAAGAAAACTTTATCACAGTAATAACCAACAACATTCTCACTCTCAGTACTGTAGATATTGTGTCTAATGAAGCTTTAGAAACAGTAGTCCAACACCTAGCCAGCATCTTCAATGATGTCTGGTACTCTCATACTAAGAGAAAATGTATTACTAAACATTCCAAAGAATGGTAAACTCAAGCCTGTATAGAAAGTTTGAACAAGTATCGCATTTCAGGAAGTGTCCAACACTGGAAAGAATTCAAGTCAAACATCTGCATAGCAAAAAGAAAATTCTTTGATAATAAGATATACGAAATCACCTCCTCAAATAAAAGACCTTAGGATCTCATGAATTGAATAAAGAAGAAGTTCTTGCCAACCATTGAATCCATCTCATACAAAGATCAACCCTGCAATTCCCTCCCAGAATTATGGTATGTGCTCCATTCATCGTACAACTCTGTAGAAAACAGGCCTATCAATTGTGGGAAGAATAACGAGTTCCAAGGGGAAAGTGGTCTTAGGGTTGAGTAGTTGAGGGTAAAAAGGATATTTATATATATATATATTTTAGTCACATCACTTTTAACTAGTTAGATAATTAAATAATTAAATAATTGAAATAAAGCAAAAATAAAGGAAATAAAGAATAAGAGAACATAATTAAAATAAAAAAAACATCAAGAGCTGAACTCAATTATGCAGGCAGCCCACTAGCTAACCTTACACCTCCTCCTTTCTTTCTAAGAACATCCTCGTTGTGTCCTCACAATTTCCTCTGCTCCTACTTCTTTTTCTGCTTGTCTAGCCTTTCCCTCTCTTTCCAATCCTTGAATCCAATATTATCCAAGTATCTTCATAAGCGAGGACATTAGGGAATACTGCGAAACTATGGTGCAACACAGCATCATGTCCTCAATGATCATGTGACTCCATTCACCACCTTCAACTTTCTCCACTGTCCGTTGATGCCACTCCTGACAATGCTGCCTAACTTTGACACTATGAAAACCTTTGTCATGCCCTATGCAAACAATTTGGGCATTCTCAATGGCTAGTTCTTGAGAGCTCTGCAATACTGTTCCACCCTCTACACTAGAAACCTTCATCTCCATTATTTTGTCTCCAACAACTCTGAGTATTCTTTCTAAGGCGATGTCCTCATTGTGTCGCACATCCTCTCCTGTATCTAGTATTTCCATCTTCTCCTCAACTTGCTAAACCACTGCCCATCCACTGCCACCTAATACTCTGCCCTCTTCTCTTTTAACTCCTTGCTGCCTGGACTCCCCTATCACTTTTCCCAAGACAACATTCTCATTGTGTCACATACTGTTATCGATAGGCAGTGAATGCTCTTAGTGATCACCCTAGATAGATGTTCAGGAAGAACTCGATGGAGTTCTCCATTGGATTGCTTGACTACTTATACAAATTCCTATAGTGGCTATGCTACTATTAGTCCATGATCACATGTTCTTTTAGAATGTTTTGCCATCTGATCTTTGTCATGTGACCTGCTTATCTAAGTTCCCATGCTATTTATATCTTGACCCCATTGTATAACTTGATGTTAGAGATCAAATGTTCAAATGTGCGGGAAACTCTTTCCTCTCTGGGGCTCTCATAACATATACTCTTCTCTATGTTCAGTACCTCTATTTCTCTTTCCTCAATTAGCCGACTTGCCACCCCCTTGCTCTTTGCCTTTTCTTTTCTCTCCTCCAAGACGACATCTCCCTCACATAGTACATCCTCTCCTTCATTTATTACTGTCTTCTCACCCTTACTGATACTGTCAAACTTCACCACAGTTACTCCCACCCAGCTCCTCATCAATTTTAAACCTTTCCCTTTCACTTCCACCTCTCTCCTCCACTACCAGTATGCTGCTCTTTAGTCTCTCGCCTCTTTTTTCCCTCGTTGGCACCACTACTCACTTTTCACCTTCTCCTGGGTCTGAAATCTCTACCTCCACACTCCCATCAGCTCACTTAATCTTTCCCAGCTTCATCCCCTTTTGCCACAGTCTCCCTAGTAGCAGCTAATATAGTGCTGACTACACCACAAATACATGTGCATATGTCTTCACTCCTTCCAGCCCCAGTTCCTTATACAAATCCTTTTACACAATCACTATCTCTGATCTCTGATCTAACAGCCCCAGCTCATAATGTCACCCCATAACCATAACTTCTACCTCTCAGAGTAGTATTGCAAATTCTACTGGTATCTCTGGCAATGTTACTAAGGCTACTCCAACAGCTGGAACCTTATTCTATGTGTGTGTTTGGTCTACCATTTCTCATCACAGGTTCCCACTGAGTGCTAATAGGTCATGAACTTAGATATTTGGCACTTCAACATCCAAAATCTTCTGCAAAACTTCCTGAGGTGCCTCTGAATTTGCAATTTGAGGCTCTTGTCGATATGCCAGCTGGTGCGCTTCCACTTTCTTCTTCTCTTGCCTACTAACTATGTCCTCCCTAGTATACTTCTTCCTATCTGTTATCTCTGCTACCTTCCTCTTTCTCTCTTGTGCTTGTATCATTACCAAACCTGTACTTTCCTTCACTTCCTCTTTCAACTCTGCTATTGTTCCCCATACAAATTCATCTTCCTCTTCCTGTACTGCTTCAACAAATGAGCTAAACCTTGCTAGTGTTGGGGCCATGTTGGATAGGTACAGTAGTAGGTCTCAAATATTCAGTTTGATGTTAATCACTCCTTTGAGTCCTCCTGGATGATGAGCATCGATTGGGGATCTATCCATGTGAGTGTAATATCTATTTGCTTGCAGTAGGACCCATTGTGATTGAACATATTCTGCTGCTGCTGGACAGGTCCTCAAATGACATTCCAGCTTCTTGCAGAAATGGCAAGAAAAATTATGAGACATGGGGGCAGAAGGCTAGGAGTGTCTGGGGTAGGAGGGTGCCATAGTGGTGCTTGTTGCCATAATAGCTGAGGCTCCAAAATAAGAGGGTAGAGGATGTCACAAACTTCATTTGGCCATATCTCCACCAATTCTTCGACAATTCCCACAGTCTTAAGTCCAGCTTAAAGCCCTTAAGAAGACCTTTCGATTGATACCAGTCACGTCTCAAGGCAATCAATAATGGCCGAGATATTAAGCAGATTAACTGGTAACAACTATGTTACCATTTATTAAATTGCTGATATCTCGGAAACCACCATGATCAATGCTTCGGTTCTAGGCTCAGCAGAAGCCTTCTTCATAACACTCAGAATAAGCCTAGAACAACCTCAATGCAATTAATATTAGTGGAGATATGAAGGCCTCAATTTGCACATGGACTTTATTAATTACCTATAGATAGTCATCTGTCCTTTTCTTAGAACAAAGGACAGCCTCCATATGGTTAGGTTATCATTATTCCAGTACAAAGACACTACTATATGTAGAACAATAGGTAGTAATCAGGTGATGATCTGTACTAGTGCACAGACCATCACAATTGTGTATATAAGGACTCATAGTCTAAGGATTAGACCTCAGACTTAACAACATCTTTTGTCACTTGTCTAACTTCGCATTTTTGAACTCTTTAAAGTATCAAAGCACCCATCACAAATAGTAAGTAACCATTTGTGATAATTTAGTTAGATCATTACTAAGGTGGAGTATGGGAAAGTATCATGTGACAGTTACAGAGTCACAAAAGGTGTGACAGTGGTCACAGAATGGTCATGTCACAGATCACAGTCACAACATATGACAAGGTAGTCACATAACAGGAGTAACATGAGAACTATAGGAGGATAGAGCATAGCCACCAAAGTAAAATATATAAGTAGTATAAAAAATCCAATGAGAACTCTATCGAGTTCTCCTTGTCAACTCAGATAAGGAGGGTGTCTAAGTTATCTCAGGCTAAGTCACTACAAGATACAATGAAGAATATTGGAGAAAACTTGAAAAGAACTGGAGATAATGAAAGGGAGGACAAGTTAAAGAAAAAAGAACATTGAAAACCCCATTTAGGAAGAAGAAGAGGAAATCAACAAGGAAGAATTAGGAATTAGAGAGTAGACTGAGGAATACAACAAAATGGACAACATAGTTGACACATACTATGAACTATAAAGAAAATCCTTGGGACAAGGAAACTTAAGAGAGGGATAGTGTCATGACTTGTCAAAACAGCTAAGTTATTATTTATATTTCTTTTCTTTTTCTCTTCTTTTCTTTTCTTTTACTGTTGAATGCATGAGTAAAAAATGACTCATAAGGAAGCATGGGATAGTTATGCAGGGTAAGGGTTACAAAGATGTATAAGTAGTGTACAAACCCAATGGAAACTCTATTGAGTTCTCCTTGTCAACTTAGATAAGGAGTAGGGTTAAGTGTTTACTGCTAAGCCTTACAATCAACATCTCTCTTCTGATATAACTTCACTAAAAACCTCAACTGGATCCTCTAACAAGGAGTATGAAGATATCAAGTATTTGACATAGGCTTCAGGTTGAAATACATATTCTTCCTTGAGGTCTAGAGTCTTAATATTATCTCTTTAAAAGCCTTATTCTATTCTCTAAAGACTCTTCTGAAAGTGAGTTGTAAATATTTTACACATTATTATATAGAACTGAGAACTCTCTTAGAGACTCTATTCCAGTTGCCCTTACAGATCATGACAATAGGTTGTCGTGAAATGATATTCTTGTTATGGAATGACATCAAGTTGTCTTGGAAACTCCATTTGCTGGAGCATTTGTTTCAGATATTTACATATAAATATGGGATTGTAGTTACAATTTAGTTAAGTCTTTCCCTCTTTTCCCCTGTGCTCAATTTATTTTGTTGCAACATAGGTCACACAGATAGTTTAAAAAAGGAAGCAGAGTACACTAACTCCAATAAAACTCAAATATTCTGAAGTACTAATCTATGCCAGAGACACAATAATTGCCTTATCCTTTGTATTTTCCCAAGAAGATTTTGTCAGAGTTTTTGTTAATTACTCTTGAATAAGAAAAGAACTCAGAAAGAGAGAATTTGGTATTTTCTTCTCTTTTTAGACTGTGATTATAGTACTCTACAAGTGTCCTGATTTATCTACAGTCATAGTCCTTATTATAAGTTGGTAACAAAGAGGGCCCACATGAGATCTAACATGATATCACTTCAGTGTTTGTAGTCCCACTTCATATTCATAACACTCTGTCATGATTTGTATCCAACCCTCAAGATAGCAGTATTCACAGAGTTGCAGCAGTAGATGTCAGTATATATGAAGGTTGGTCCTAGGATAAGTTAACTATGTTCTAGATATGAGTGAATGAGAATATAGATGAGTGGAACTGGAGACAGAATAAAATCAGGATATAGATGCCCAAAAAATGGTAGTAATGAACTGCAAAAATGTTTGTGTGCTCCATAAAGTGTGACGAAGATGGAACCATAGAAATCAGTTGAGCTCAGTCAATTGTCTCAGTTCTGGAATAGAACTGATCGAAATATTCTGGTTCCGATGAACGACTCCACTTTCTTTGGAAATATCTTAAGATTGTAGCCTAATTGAAGGTGGTTCGAACAGATAGTATGACAGGTATTTACAGCTTTCTGATTGAATACAATGCTTCTAAGAGGGTGATCGGACTCCTATCCGCCACAATTTGGAGTTCAATCTGAAAAAGCCAGCTGTAGCTTTCCAAGGCTCTCCAAGTTGTATAGATGGAGAGAAACTCATCAATTGATAGTTTATCGAACACTTCCCAAGTTGTAAATACGGATGAGTTGACTTTTTATCAGACCCTTGCATACTGTTTCAGACTTTGACCCTAATTTAACAACTCCGCGAGCAACTGTTTTCTATTCCAGCTATATCGCTAGATAATATGTCAGTTAGACTCTATCCAATCCATGATAATGGCCATTTATCCCCTAGAATGACTAGGTTGTTGCAATCTATATTGAGTGCTTCATCATCTTTGGACATGGTTGGAAGGATCACAACTGATCCAGTCCAGTGCTCCTAAGAATTTTGGAAATTTTGTATTGGCTGGGACAAGGTTTTTCCTTCACAACTATTGAGCCAATTTATTCATCAGCCATGCAAAAGCAGTAGTAGATTTATTGTAACTTCTGGTTTGCCCAGAATTTGAACCGAGCATAGCTGAATGATAGGTCTTCAATCAAATCTTGGAATCGAGAACAAATAAGGGTAGACTATCTGGATCTGTAGCACATTGGACTAACATGCTAGTCATATTGAGCTAAGATAGGGGGGGATGGGCCGAAAACTCGTTTCAAATGCACTGTTACTATTTATCTTATCAAGACATGGGACCAAAAATAATCTTAGTCTAGCACTCGACATTCCGACAGGTCAAATAGTACAGGTAAGTATTTTATTAGGTTTGCATATAGATCGAGGGAATTGGTTTTAGCTCATAGCTCGAATTCAGGGAGGAAGGGGTATTCCAATGCCTCTGAGTTTGACTGATACATGAAATCACAGGGGCCAACCATACAATGTTGACCCACGTGTACAATTAAATTGGCCTTCAATAAACTAAGTTATTGTTTCACAAAGTAGTGCATATACTTCCAAGGCATCTCCAGTTTTTAGTTGACCATGCACCAGATGTATGGAACAAGGACGGGGAATGCTACATCGTAAGATGATGGCCAAGTCACTTTTAAGGAATTCTCAGTGTACAGAAAGACGAACTGTCGCACTGATATATCTGCTGTTATTGTCTCTTACAGCATTCTCACGCCGATTTCACAACATAGGTCACTTACTTCGATATTGAGATATATCAAGTCTCTGGCACCTGGAGGGTGAGTTAGTGATTTCCAAGCTTATGACCAATACAACTTCTTTCAGCACCGAACAAAATTCATGATACGATCCGGTTTTTCCTTGGTTTTATCGGTTCGTTACTTGAAATGAGCTCACCGCCCTAGATTTCATTAATTAGTGTAGTTGAGCAGATTCAAGTACAGCACTATCACCTGATCAGTTCTATCACTAGGTATTTCTGAGAGACTCAGGTGCCTGCAGGCAGAAGCGTGTATCGATTGAACTGCTTTTCTAATAATAGCACTGCCTCACTGGTCGTTCTACAGGCATTGGACTGGTTTGATAGAATGTGTGGTCTTCTCCGTGATTGATCGTACTCCGAGGTGCCGAAGGTCCTCCGTATATATAAATGATTCTAAAAAAATCTGCTTACAGCAGCTAGACGGATGCGCTCCGGACAAACAGTATCCAAAGGTTATTCATGATCGCGGATATGCTCACTCCTTGAAAAGTAGAGAGCCGAATTCCTGACCGAATCTGAGAAATAAGTTTTTCAAAGCGCTGAACCATAAAAAGTGTTTGATCGCTCAAGGTGAGAGGGAATTCATCCAAGTGCTCCATCTGGACCCGATAGTCATACATAGTTTAATAGTTTAATGTACCGCATTCTTAAATTCTCTTGAGTTTACTTTCTCCACATCCACGAGTGGGTACAATATTCTTTATGTCATGACAGTGCCCGCTAAGTCGGTCCGGGCCACTGGTAATCATCAGGCAAATATAATCGTTGCTTACTCTTCTAAAATTGTCTCCATGCTTCCAACGACATGCTTTGTCCTCGTGTATGCAGAATGTGGAGGCAACGCGATCCATGATATCAGCCTAATTGTTGGACGCATGTTTCCTTATAACAGTGCTATGTTTATTTTTGTAGAATCGAATTGGGGTTTGATTTCCGTTGAGGTTAGGATATTGTGGGCGAATATCATCCCACCGAAGTCATCCGCTGATAATGTTGAACAGATAGGTCAAATTCGCTTTCTGACAAAAAGCATATTGTTGTTGCAGAAACCTAGTCGCAAGCTGGTTTGACTTGGAATTCCATTGCAAACCAATGAGTAGATATAACAAATTATAAACTTATATGCTAAAGAAATATTCCTGAAACTTCCTGAAACTTCCACCAGATCAGTGTCGGCTTGATTTCCCAACAATTGTGCACCCTCTTTTTATGACAACAACTGACACCAGTCATTCCAGTTGTCTCATACTAATTGGGCTGCCCCACTTCGAAATATACAGAGTCTCAAAGGAAGGAGCAATGGAATGAGGCTTTACTCCAGGAACGAGGGGATTTTTACAATACCAGTTCTTGTTTTGTGACTAGGTTGTTTCCAAGCCTAATCTCAAGTAGCTTGCCATTCTTTTTATTGGTGGGAAACTATTCGAAACAGGGACAGTGATCTAATCAGGAAACAGGAGAACTGACTCTTCAGCCTACATACTTTCTCATGGAGGGTCAAATTTTGAGCACAATATATTCCGTGGGAACCTACCAACTGTTAAACAAAATTGCAATGGTTCCGTACGCTATCGAACGTCGGTATTGACTTACACGAGCTCGTAACTCCACCTTTCCAATTCGTCTAGGGACGCAAGTTCTTATAATGATTAGCGGCTGTTCTTCCATGCCAACTATATCATTAAATGAAGTTCTCCTTCTGACGTTGACTTCGGTTGGATATCAGAGCGAAGTCGTTTGAAATCCCGAACTTCCGTTTACTACAAGTTTGTTAACAGGCTGTACGTTTGAATCGGATCAAGAATCTGAAAGGGTCCAAGTAAAATCGTTGTTACGCAGAACGAATCATCTAGGTAGTATGTCAGCGCGCTGGTGAGAAAGGTGCTTATGAATGTCAAGACGAGAAAGTGAGTCGAGATTCTATATATTGGTTTTTTTTACTCTGGGAAATGGTCGATCTCAACGGGGTATTACATATACCCAAAACAAGAACTCATTTGCACAGGTTCTGTCTCCACGCTTGCCTGAAGAACTCGGGTCTCAGAATTTATCAGGATACTTTTTTAGTGAAACAACTGCTCCCTGATTCGGATCATCTAACATTCATAATCTCATTCAAAACTAATTAACACATCTCTTTGACCGGAAATTTTCTGGAATGTCATTATCTTCACTTGGGAGGAAACTGAGCCACAGGAGCTTCTGGTATCTCACGAGCACTTCGTGAAGAACTAATCGTGGGTATCAACTAAAACCGGCCAAGATCCAGGGTTCCTAAGATAGGGAAAGAAGGAGATCATACACAGGTTCCACTTTGACTTTTTTTGATAGTGTTTCAGGGTACCTAGGCAAAGTAGAGGTTTGGCTTAGATTTCAGGGTCCTTGCAGGAGAGGTAGCTACGATTAACTTCGTTCGTTCGGAGAAGTAGGCATGCCGCTTTTAATATCACGTGCCTTTCATAGATGGAAGTGATTGCAACTCGAACTGAATGCATTGGATAGGTGTAGATATATCATCACTGCCAAAACGAGTGCTCAGTTTGGGTGTGTATCTATGCCTACACAAAGTCGCAAAGTGCAGATTATTAATTTACTTCCACGGGATTGCCCCTCATTATAGAAATCCAGTTCTCATAACATCGCGAGAAGAGTTGGCTGTGATAAGAAAGTCTCTGGAGTCCGAGCGGTGTTCAGGATCACATCAGAGGGAAATCATCAATAGGTTGAATGAGTACCTCTAAGTTCATCTCCCTGTAAGCTAAAACCGAAAGGTTGTATGGCCTACCAGCCCATCATCGACGACGTGTGCTCAAAAGTGGCAGGGATTCATGGCGCTCGACTAGCGAAAATCTCGCAGTTCCTCAGCTAGGATTCAACAGTATAACGAAGTGGAGGCAACCCGATTCGCACCTACGTTGAGCGTTGCATGGAGCGATTAGTATTAGGCATTGCCTTCATTGGGTCTTTCTGGCCAACTAAGCGTCGAGATGAACTGGTTTAATCTCATTGGAGAAACGCTTATTGGCGTTGCCAGTGAGTTTTGAGCCGTGATCCTACACGAGGTTCAAAGTTTGTTCCTAATCAAATTAGCGAAATCAAGGAAAAGATGTATAAGAAGAGAGCATTCGGAGGAATATATCGGACCAAAAAACCTCGATTGAAGTTCAAACTTGCTCTACTTCTACTCAAAAAGCTATGCACGCGGTGAATTCGGCCATCGTAAGAGCACAAGTGGCAAAAATCTCGCAGATGACGATTGTTTAGCGTTTATCCATCACCTGGTGGTGGATTTAGTTGAGATGGTGAGTGGAGCGGAGCTCCGGGCTTGAGCTTCTTTTGCGAAAGGCCGATCGTGTGATTCCCGCCGGTTCAAAGGAAACGTTCGTTGTTGTGTAGGAAAGTAGGCATCGTAAGTTCCATTTGCGCCAATGAAATCACTTTGTGGATTTTTGTCTCGGTTTTTTTTATTTTTTTTCCAATCTAGGCTGGTGGTTCATCCTGCTGGAGCTGACTAGATCGGTGACAAGTTGAGGCTTTGTTCATCTGCTAGCGTCAACTCATAAGGAATGTACTTACATTACAGGCGCGGGGAAATAAGCTGTTTATCACTGGACAAGATAGTCTTGCTGTGCATCACAACCAGTATGTTATCTTGAGGTGAGATTACTTTGTCTATCATTTTTAAGGTCATGATGACAGACCATGATTAGTCATCTGATATCTACATAATCATTGGCATTATTTAAATGAGGTTTGCATTTGGGCCAAAGGCCCAACTTGAACCCTCTACTAATTCTACATTATGAGATTTGTGTTGAAGTCAGTCCACTGTGTTCCCTTCCTACAAGAGTGTTTTGTTGTGCAACTCAAGTTGAGTTGACTCAGAGGCAAGTTCTTTGAGGGTTACAAAGAGAACTCAATGAGGTTAGGGTTTTGCTCATAAGTGGTTTCTGACATGTGCTACTATGCATATTATCTTCATGTCAGAAATGGTCCTCAGCCACCTCTCTTCTATGGTGGAAGGCTGTTCTAGCAGTTTGTTGTTGATGCATGGGCAAATTGTGAGCAGAGAAAACTCAACTGGGCTAGGACATATCAACATACTCTTAGATCTGAGCTTTACCAAGGACTACAGGATGCTGCTGTGCATGATAGATATGATTAAAAAGATATTAGGCCTTTGGAACACAAACTTATTTTTCCTTCTTCTCATATGGGGAGTCTTAGATTTATAACCTAGTTGTTCCAGAATGCTATGGCCATTTGCAGACACTTTCAAAAACCAGACCTCTTCCTTACCATGACTGCTAATCCCAAGTGGCCAGAAATCCTCTGTAATCTCTTTCCTGGTCAGACAGCTACTAATTATCCTAACATTATATCTTAGGTCTGTGAGAAGAAGAAGAAAGCACTCCTCAAGCTTATTGATAATGGTTTCTTTGTGTTAAGTGAAATATCTCAGGAGTTACCTATGAAGGTAGACATTTATCATTTACCTATTAAGTAAAATATCTACAATCAAATAGTTAATCTAAGTATGAAACATAAGCAAGATGGTCTCACCTTAGGAGTCACCTATAAGGGTAGTGTTGAAATACAAATGGGGAGGGTACAAATGGATGACAAGTATCGAGTAACTATACTACCTATATACTTGTGTCTCTATCATATAACATAACTACCAATAACATGTTGAGTTTAGAGGATATAGGACAAAAGTGGAAACTCATTGCAAATGTGCAACAAGTCTCTTCTCAAACACTTGTATTTATACTATCTATTATCATAACATGACATATTAAAACAGTCAGTAACTAAGAGATGAAACAAACCTATTTTTAGTGTGATACTCAATATTCCAACACAACATATTGATCTCATTAGTTGTATTGCACAGGCTTGCATGAGATCCTAATTCCAACATATCCTCTCAAGCCAAGCAGTACATCAAGAAATATCAATCAAATCCAAAAATATACCCCTTTAATTTTACAACTCTCTAGAAAACTGTTATCTATCCAATGGTCTGGGCCTAAAGAGACTCCAACAAGAAAATCTTGAATAAAAGAGAGAGCAACTGAGAATGAGATAATGCAGTAGCAAATGACTTTAGCCTTACTTAGGGCAATTCAAATCTCTCTGTCTCTGTCCTGGAGGATTTCTATCTATAGGTTTATAGGCTGTGTAGCCTTCTTCTGCCTCCACCCTGGAGGACTTCTATTTGTACATTTATAGGCTATGTGACCTTCTTCTCCCTCTGTAACAAGAGGACTTCATCATGTGCTTTGACAAGTGACTTTTGGTAGCCCTGATTGGCAGGGTCTATTGACTTGGGAATTGAGTGACTACCCTCTAAGCTAGGTAGGATCCATTTGTGTTGAAATACAAATGGGGAGAGTATAAACAGATGATGAGTATCAAGTAACTACACTACCTATATACTTGTATCTCCATCATGTAACATAACTACCAATAACATATTGATCTCATTAGTTGCATCATGCAGGCTTGTATGAGATCCTAATTCCAACAGGTAGATGACTAAGGGAGTTGCTACACAAAGTCCAGGTTTTATAGAGAGGTACTTTTTCTACTCTAGTTGCCTAGTTGTTATAGAGGTAAAATAGAAAGAGAAAAATTATGCTAATGTTACTATATGCAAAAGAAATGAAAAGCATATTATATTAGTGTAAAAATATCAATATCATGAGAAATATACAGATGGTGTTAGTCCATAATTTTAATACTTTGGTACTACTAAAGCTTATATTCATACCATTAAGTTCCAGAAAAGAGGTCTTTCCTATATCTACTTGCTTATCTTTTTGTATTCTCAATATCACATTCAAGACTCTTATTACATAAACTCCATAATCTCAGCTTAACTTCCTGACCCTCAATTATAGTCACTTTTCTTTGCAAAAGTCACCAAATACATGTTGCATGGTCTTTATGTCACAGAAACCCTAGTCATACATTAGTTTGACTTGAAATAAAATGTATCCTGTTGCAAACCAATGAGTACATCTAACTAATTACAAACTTATATACTAATGAGATGTTCCAAAAACTTCTACTGGATCATAGCTATCACAAAAGGTCACTTACTTATTTGTGATTGGTGCTTTAGAACTTGAATGGTTCAAAAATGCAAAGTTTAGACAGTGACAAAAGAAGTTGTTAAGTCTGAGGTCTAATCCTCAGACTATGAGTCCTTAAATACAGAAAAGTGATGGTCTATGCACTAGGACAGAGTATTACATGCTACTACCTATTGTTCTACATATGGTAGTGCCTTTGTACTTGAAAATGCAATAACTTAACCTTATGGAGGCTGTCCTTTGTTCTAAGAAAAGGACAGATGACTATTTATGGGTAATTAATGAAGTCCATGTGCAAACATTGAGGTCTTTATATCTCCACTAATATCAATTGCCTTGAGGTTGTTTTAGACTCATTCTGAGCATTATGAAGAAGGCTTTTGCTGAGCCTAGAACTGAAGTATCAATCATGGCAGTTTTTGAGATATTAGTGATTTAATAAATGGTAACATGGTAGTTACCAATTGATCTGCTTAATATCTTGGCCAATATTGATTGCCTTGAGACATGACTGGCATTTATTGAAAGGTCTTTTTGAGGGCTTTCCATAGCCATTGAGACCATGGGAATTGTCGAAGAATTGATGGAGATATGGCCAAATGAAGTTTATAACAATAGTATTGGCTTGATTTCCCAATACTATATAGGGCTAATAGTTCCTAAGCCAAGTATATAGTTAATAGACAATGTAGTAAACACTTTTCCAAGGAGTATAGAGAGAGAACAGATTAGGCTAAGGAGAGTTATCTACTCTATGTTAGATGTTGTGAGATGATTCCTAAAAAAGAAATTATTTCCTATATGTATATTAATCTAATAGGAAATATCTAGGAATATAACATGGGAAAGATATAAATAGCATGGGAAGAATTATATAATATATGTATAATTCTTAGTAAGGGTCATTTGATTGTAGGAGATATGTGCACAGACCAATAGACATTTGTATAAGTAAATAGTAAAATCCAATAGAAAACTTTATTAAGTTCTTTTTAAACATCTACCTAGGGAGAACCTTGAGTCTTTATGACTTAGTATTAACACTAGGCCTGATAATGGCTTGGTTTTTGAATGCAATGGGGCCAGATTCACCAATTAATATGTGGTCCCTTATTATCCTCAACTTCTTTTTCTCTTTGATTATTATATTAATATTGAGATCTCTGTTAGATTGGAGACTATAAAGTATCTGAGCAAGTACATTTACAAGGGTCCTGATAGAGCAACTATGAAGATTAGTAGTAGAATACAAAATGAAATTAAGACTCATTTGGATGGTCAGTTTATTAGCCTAACAGAAGCTTGCTAGAAGATCTTTGAATTCAATATATATATATATAGAGTTACTAGCTGTCCAACATCTTTCTATTCATCTTCCCAATAAATACTATATCAACTTTCATGCAGACCAGACTGTTAATAAAGTATTAGCTAGACAATATATAAAAAAGACTCAGTTGGCTGCTTGGTTTGACTACTATTAGAGAGAACAGCTGCATTTCCTATAACATTATGGGGAGACTAGTATAATACTTAGAGAGACAAATTCCTTCTCCTTCACTGATGGGGTATCCTTTATTATTCAGCCACCTTACTTAAAGACAATACTATTCTCCTTTCTCCCTTAGTCATCTATGAGACACTGTAACATCTGAGGTGAGGCATTTCCATTACTATCTATAATATAGCTATAGCTTACCAATGTGTACAGCTCATATTCCATTAGGTAAATATATACCTTAGTTGTCTACAAGATACTGTAATGTCTGAGCTCATATTCTATTAGGTTATGGGTCTAGCACTTTGAAATCATATATTAATATAAACTGAACCAAGAGTTAGAACAGTACTTAAGGATGTTTATCGATCACAGTATCACAAATGGTCACTTACTATTTGTGATGGGTGCTTTGATACTTTAAAGAGTTCAAAAATGCGAAGTTAGATAAGTGACAAAAGATGTTGTTAAGTCTGAGGTCTAATCCTCAGACTAT
>Ga0153965_1000034_pt1 | contig 19167 bp, 20 predicted proteins | sample TSFL049MetaG_FD_104707 | JGI IMG/M metagenome (GOLD analysis project Ga0153965, IMG submission 104707) | Attine ant fungus gardens microbial communities from Florida, USA - TSFL049 MetaG | ecosystem: Host-associated > Fungi > Mycelium > Unclassified | place: USA: Florida, Paynes | collected... | reverse complement strand
TAGTCTGAGGATTAGACCTCAGACTTAACAACATCTTTTGTCACTGTCTAAACTTTGCATTTTTGAACCTTTCAAGATTCTAAAGCACCAATCACAAATAAGTAAGTGACCATTTGTGATAGTAGTCATATTACCTCTTCCCTAAGTTCCCTTTCTGACACATATATTCTCCCTTCCTTCAGTACTACTCCATCTTCTATTTCCCATTCCTCATCTCTCAACATTTTTACCCCTGCCTTCTTTAGCTCTTCTATTGCTTTTACCACTTTTTTATCTTCTTCCTGTGCCTTCTTTATCCTTTCCCTTAAGTCTCCTTCTTCTATCATCATTTCTACCCCTCTAACCCACTCTGGCCTAATCAGCGTTTGATCTTCGTTATCCTTTTCCACCCCTTCTTACTAATCCGGCCTTCTACTTAGTCCATTTGCCTTCCCCATACTCTTTCCTGGAATGTGTTTTAAGGTGAAGTTAAATCGTGATAGATATAGTGCCTATTGCACTTGTCATCAATTCAACTTTTGGCTTGTCATGAAATACTGGAGATTTTTGTGGTCCATCCAAATTTCGAATTCCAGTTTTGCTCCTTCCAAGTAATACCTCTATGCTTCAAGGCATCTGATAACTACCAATATCTCCTTGTCGTGGATCTCATAGTTTCGCTCTGTAGCGTTTAATGACTTTGAGATGAAGGCCACCGGCCTCCACTTGCCATCTTTGCATTTTAACAATAACACTCCTCCCATTGCATAGTCCAAGGCGTCTGCCTCCACTCTCATCTCTCTGTCTATATCTGGTATTACTAAAACAGGTTCCGTTGTGAACACCTTTTTTAGTTTTCCAAATGCTTCCTCTTGCTCCTTTTCCCATTTCCACTTCTGTTCCTTCCTGACCAGTATGTGTAATGGCGTTGCTATCTTAGCAAAGTCCTTTATAAACCTTCTGTAATAGTTGGCTAGGCCCAAGAACTTCTGTATCTCTTTGATGTTTCTGGATACCGGCTAGTTTAGCACTCCTTTCACCTTTTCCTTCTGCATTTCTACTCCTCTTGGCCCAATTATTACTCCCAGGAATTCCACCTCTCTTACTTTCCGCTTGCACTTCTTTGGTTTTACAAACAGGTCATTTTCTTCTAACCTTTTCAATACTTTCTCTACCAACTCATCATGCCCTTCCTCTATATCTATTGCTACTAGAATGTTATTGATGAAGGTTACTGTATCTCCCTAATTTATAAGGTCCTGGAAGAGGTTGTTCATCATTGTCTGAAAAGTAGTGGGGAAGTTTGTTAACCCAAAGTACATTACTGTGGGTTCATATGCTCCAATGTGTGTAGTGAATGCTGCTTTCCATTTGTCTCCCTCTTTAATTTTGACATTGTTGTAACCCCATCTCAGATCCAACTTTGTAAACACCTTTCTTTTTCCTACTCCATCTAGTATATCTGCGATAAGTGGCAATAGGTATCCGTTTTTTATTGTCCACTGATTTATATGGTGATAATCTTGCACCATTCTCCTTTTGCCATCCTTTTTTGCCATAAAGTGCACTGGTGACATTTGTGGTGATTTGGAGGGTTGAATATACCCTTTTCATAGTTAATCTTTTACGAACGCTTGCACTTCCTCCCTTTCTTCCCTTGACAATGAGTATACCTTTCTCTTCTTTGGCGTAAACCTCTCCTTTAACTCAATTGTGTGGTCCCAGGCCTTTTGTACTGGCATTCTTTCTGACTCCCTTTTCCCAAAGACTTTCTTCCACTTCCAAAACCTTTTTGGTACTAACTTCCTCAGTGTTTCTTCATCTTCATCCTTTTTTATCTTCTTTACTTCTTTTTTCTTCTTCTCCTGCTTCCCTTTTCCGCATATGGATAGACACCTTGTCATCTTTATCTCCTCCTTCTCCCAATCTATTTCTGGGTTATGGGCTGCTAACCATGGCATCCCTAGTATGACCTCTGTCTTCCCCAGGTTACACACATCTATTCTGACTCTTTCTATGTGTCCTTTGAAGAACATGTTGCACTCAACTTGGTACGTTATTGCTCCTCCTACATTTACTGTCCCATCCACATTTTTGACTAGCAAAGAATTCTTCATCCTCTCCATTTTGAACCCTTTTTCTCTTGCAAAGGTTGTGTCCATAAATAGACCTGTTGCTCCACTATCTAGTAGAGCTTTTACTGCTACCCCTTCATGATTTTCTAGCTTCTCTAGTTCCACCCTCATCTATACTTCTCTTAGCAGCTTTAGTGTGCACTGCACATCTCTTACTCTCTCAGTGTTTTTGCAAGAATTTAATTTATTGCCCAATTTCTCTGGGTGCAATACACTATACAGATTTGAGGAGGCCAGCCAAGAGCTTACTGACCTCTAGTTTCTTTTACCAACTCTTGTGGTATCTCCACTACTCTTGCTCTATTCCTTTCCCAACAATTTTAGGCCATATGACCAAACTTTCTGCAGTGATAACATGTTCTGTCTTCTCCTCTTCCTCTGTCAATATCCATTGCATTTGGGTCTCTCTGTAGACCCACTTGATTTCCCCCTCTGCTAAATACATTTTCTCCCCCTTCTTTATTTCCTCCTATGTGCAAAACTCCTGCCTGTCAGGTTATTTGCCCTCCTTTTCCCCCATATGACTCTCCTCCAAAACTTCCCCTTGGCTATGCATTTCCTCCTGGGCACACCACATTTCTCCCCAACATTCTTTCCTCTGTCCTACTTTGCCTTTGATTCCTATTCAACCTTACTGCTCTTTCTTGCCACTCTCCTATGGTAGATGGCGGTTCCTCTGCCTCTGCTAATTTTCTTCTGATGGCCCCATTGAGGCCCCTTTTGAATTCTTTGATAAGGGGTCGACCCTTATAGCCACTCCTCCTAGTAACCTTTTTGAACTCCTGGACATACTTATCGCACATTTTTTCCTCCTGCTCGATTGTTCTTAGCTGCTCGATTTTTCTTTCTTCCTCTAATGTCTCCCCGAAATCATTTCTAATTTTTGAAAACAGCTGTTCTACTGTTTCCACCTCTGACTCTCCCTTGGCCAACTCATCCATTAGGTTGTCCTTCCATGCCTTCGCTATTCCTCCCTGCACATAAGATAATACCCAGGCCACCTGGGTTGTTGCTGCTTCCTCTGTCATCTTCATTCTGATGTATATGCGAGCCATGTTAATAAACGCGCTCACCTCCTTCATCTTCCCATTGAATACTTGAGGCCTTGCGACCTCTACTCAGCTCCCCTGCTGTTGGAGGAGCATGGTGTTAACCTACTACTGCAAGGTGGTGATCATGGCGAGGAGTTGCTTCTCTCTAGTTGGTGGTGGTAGTTGGCGGGGGGCAGGTACCTAGGATGGTTTCTCCTGTTGTTGTTGTTATTGTTACTACCACGACATGTCATAGGGCAGTAGTGGTGATGATGGTGAGAGAGAGGGTGATGATTCGTACTCAGACTCAGTTTCTCGGTCCGATTCTTGGTCTGAGAAAAACTTAAGGCTACGTCTAATAGGGAGCACAATCTTCTCCTGTCTAGACTCCTATTGCCTTACTAACTACTGCCCTAATCAAGATGTATATGATTGCCCCTAAAAAGGGAACCCCTAAACTAAACGGCCTTTTAAGAAGTAACCGTTGATCTCTTGCATGTACCCATCACAATAGATGACAGCACAGAGCTTATACAAGGAAAGGAAGTAGATAACTGGTCTGATTTGAAGGTCAGGACTCGACTGCATACCTAGACTTGGTGTACTGTTTCCTCTCTTAGTCTCTCCTAACTAAGAAGTCCCCTTTACAGCTAGGGCCCACTATCCAAGAGGCTTGTGAGTGCTGTGCTCACTAGCAAGGAAGATGAAAGAGTAAGTAGTGGTGGGGGTATTCACTTGCAGCACCGGTATTAAGCCAACTATAAGGGGACATCTAGTGTCACTTAGATAACCTAGTAGGGTTTGCATTATCTAGCGTTCCCATGGATCCTTGGAGTCCACGGTACATAGTTCCTATTATCCTCTAGTTCGGGTCTCCATCATAGATACTACATAGCTATATCTGGTAGTATAGTTATTATTGTCCAGTGTATGTGACTATGGCAATAGTGCACAGACTGGCTAGTCTAGTATAAGTAGCTAGTGGTGTATGGTAGAATACCCTATCTCAACAATGATTGAAGCTCTTACTCTACTGCAGTGTGACTGGGTGCCTCACCAAGTGTGCCCCTTACACCAACTGCGTGTAGAATGAATATGAGCAGGGATCAAGGTAATTGGTGCTCAGGAGTGGAATTGAGTTCTTTTGTTATCACTAAGTCTTGATGACTCAAGGACCACTCGAGGTGAGTGTTTAGAAAGAACTCAATGGAGTTCTCCATTGGATTTGACTACCTACTTATACTACTTTACAAGTGGCTGTGCTCTACTATTACACAATCATATGTCTTTCCAGAATATTCTATGATCACATGACCTTATCACGTAATATGATTACCTAATTCCCATACTATTTATATCTTGTTCTTGTTGTACAATTTGATGTTGGAGATCAAATGTTCAAATGTGCAGGAAACTCTTTCCTTTCTAGGGCTCTCATAACATTAGAAATTGTTATTAGGTCCTTGTCAAATGGTTTATATGGTGATATTGGGATCCAGGTCTTGCTGGAATAAATAGATAAGTTACAAGACATCTGTAAGTCCTGCTTAGGTGGTAAATACTCTAAACTCAGAGATGTATTTGTCTACTGGTCTTAATAGTTATTTGAGAGAATGTAATTGCTACAGGGCATCTTCTTCCATATTGAATGGTTAAAAAGCTGAGTCAAGGACTGCAAGGAAGTTGTCTATGGTTCTGAGATGGATACCTTGTCCTAAGACTGTATGGGCTGCCATAAATTCCATTCTCCAGACTAAGGCCTTCTTGTCCATATAGTAGAGCATGAACATGATTGCAGTGTGTTTATCTGGGAAATTGTTGTTATGGGTGAGCATATAGAGTAAACAGTCTTCTTTCCATTTTTGGTAGTTCCTTGGGTCTCTGTCAAATTTACTGGGTTAAGCATATTTAGGTCGATGTTTCTAGTAGATTGTCATTGAGAAGGTTGTTGTCAAGATATCAGATGAATCTATCAGAGGTTTTTCAAAGACGTTATTATAAGAAAGCTAAACTCCAAGCTGGAATTAAGCTAACTGCTCTTTGTTTAGTGATTGACAAAGAGAACTCAATAGAGTTTCCATTAGATTTTCTATACTACTTATACAACTACTACATGGTTTGTGCACTACTTGCCTATGCCTATCATGTGACCTATCATGTGATATTGAAAGGGTGCAAAAGGGAATTGCATACTGGAACAAACAAAACAATGATGTACCAGCTCCCAATTGTGTGCTAAAGGTCTGAGGGAAGATAATCAAAGATGAAGGTTTATAAATAGTTAGAGAAATAAGAATTATACACAGCTCCAATAAAATATATGTTGGTGGTTGTAAAAGGATTGTAAGATCTCTCTAGATTGTTGTCATATAGCCTCTCTAAGGTGTTAACCTTTACATACCATGACAAAAGCTTCTCTGGAAAATACAGTTAGTTGATCACTCATGGACCCTCCACACTTAGTTGCCCCCTTGTCTGCATCCCCAACACCAAACCTTACAGGTGTGATGCAATCCAAGTGTGCACCTAGCCAAGCTTTTCTAGCCTGCTGTCCTCTCCAAAGCCTGCCCGAGTTATATCTGCATCTTCTTCCTAGATCAAGTTCTGGGTATATTCTGTGTTCTTCTCAAGACACCCCACTGGTCCCAGTCTTCTTACTCTCAGTAGATTCACATTTACAATTTCAGAGGCAGTGTAGATGGAGATAGGAGTTAAGAGGTTTTTTTTCTATCCAACTGCACACCAGATACTATATTAAAATAATTACAAAGCCCTGAAACTCAAGGAATAAAATATAAAAATAAAACTATTACTACTTTTGATGTTCCCTCAGTCTCTTCTCACACTAAGTCTGTTCCAATTCCCAGTGATGACGCATCCTTGTGGTAACATATCCTCTTCATCAAATCCTTCCCATTAAAGATAACGCGTCTTCATCGTCGCTTTTCTCTAGAATATTCTTCCTGGTCTCCCATCACTCCCTTTGATGTTGCTTTGTAAGAGGGCCCTCCTTGGTTACCTGTTAAGTAGTCAGTAAGCCCTACTCAATGTCTAGTATCTCTGAGTTGCATCCTAGGGCTCATTTATCTAAATATAATTGATCTGATGCCATCAATGCTTAATTGCAATCAGAGTCTATTTATCTAAGTCTGTCATCCAAACACTACTGGTTCTAGAGTCATAGTTCACTATATCTCTAAGTCAGTTCCATCCCATAATAGATCTAGAGCATAGTCCTTCTATGACTTTCTTCCTAAACCTGATGCCAGCTCATCCTGCTTGCCTTCTGAGGTATCAACATGAGCTCTAGTTTGGTTCTCCCTTGCTCAATGTCTTTATTATATGGTATTACATTCTGAGGATATAGAAAGGGTTCTAGAGCGAACTCTAATCAAGAATTCGTTGGTATAAAGTGTATCAAATGTTATCTTCCATAGAAAATTTGCTTGTGGCATAACAATGTCATATGATGTGTTGCTGTGACTTCCTGTCATGTGACTATGATACTTGTGATATGACACTTTCCCACACTCTCTTCTATATAGTAAATCCAAGATAAAAAAAAAGAAAAAGAAAAAGGAAAAGAAATATAAATAATAACTTAGCTGTTTTGCCAAGTCATGATAGTTATAGAATGAGTTGCTAGAGTTCTTTGATGATAATCCAAAATTTCTATGTCCAAGAATTCCTGTTGGGTTAGTGAAAGTCAAGAAAGATATTTGTTGATTTGCAGAGATAGTATTTGTTGGTTGAGACATTTCAGAGTAGAGATATTATTCAAAGGTTTGCTGTTGTGTTTTTGATTGGTTGATGAGAGGTTTGAGTTGTGAGAAAGAGGATTGTTAAGAGGTATTTTGTTTGATTAAAATAGTTCAATATTGTCTTGACATATACTGGGATAGCAATCTAGGATTGCCTGAACAAGTCTTTCTCTTGTTTTTTCACAAATGGGTCTAGTAAATATCAGGTCTCAAAAGTACTCAATAAGGGTGTCTTGAGAGAGTGTAGTAAGCTCAGTCTCAGTTATGAGATTACTATCCTCGGTAGTCTATGTATGACCTGATAATGTCAATGTTATAAATGTCCTATTCATGATTTTGACATTGTTCTGGCTATAGCACAAAGCAATAAGAGCTCAGGGGTTCTACACAGTACAGTGCAAGGTAATAAGAACTAGTGGAGTATCGACAATACAGTGTGAAGCAATGAGAGTTGGTGACTATGACTTTAGTGAATGATGTTACTTGTAATGAAGAAGGAAGTTCTCTCTTAATTGTTAAGACTCTAGACCTTAGTTGAATTTACATTTCAACTTAAAGCCTATATCTAACACTTGATATCTTCACACTCCTTGTTAGAGAATCCAGTTAAGATTTTCAGTGAAGTTATATCAGAGGAGAGATGTTAATGAGACTTTGAGTAGTATCCTAGAGATTGTTCAGAGACAAGTAGGGGTACCAATCCCTTGAAGTAATAAGAATACAGAAAGAAATATAGAAAGAGAGAACTTGCTGTTCTCTTTTCTTTCTGGTCTGTATTTATCCTAACTAGGTATTATGACTACATTATAGTGTGGTAATACTACTTGTAACTAAAGGTAACTAGTTAAGTAATAGTCCAGTGACAAAAGCTAAGAAGATAACAAGTTGAGTCAATTGTTATGAGAGCCCCAAAAAGGAAATAATTTGCTACACATTTAAATACTTAATCCACAATATCAAGTCATACAACAAAGACAAGATATAAATAGCATGGGAACTTAGGTAATCATATCATGTGACAAGATCATGTGATTGTAGAACATTCTGGAAGAACATATAATCGTGAACTATTAGTATACAGCCACTTGTAAAGTAGTATAAGTAGAGAAGTAATTCAACCAAAAACTCTATTGAGTTCTTCTTGAATATCTACCTTGGGTGTTGTCTAAGTTCCTCATGAGCTTGTACTTAACATAAGAACTCGATATCACTCCTGAGCACTAATTACCTCGATCCCTGCTCATACTTGCTTAATGCACAGTTGGCTTAATACTGGCACTGCGAGCTAGTACCCCTACCACACTTACTCTAAATCTCCCTCACTAGTAAGTATAGCGCTTACAAGCCTCTTGGATAGCAGGCCCTAGCTATGTGGGGACTTCTCAGTCAGGAGAGACTGAGGGAGGAGACTAGGTACTAAGTCTAAGTACACTGTTCAAGTCCTGACTTTGCCATCAGATGTTGTTCTTTACCTTTTCTCTGTATAAACTCTGTGCTGCACTCTATTGTGAGTGGTACACACAGGAGATCAACAGTTACTTTTAGAAGGCTGCTTAGCTTAGAAGTTCCCTTCTTAGGAGTAATCGTTTACTCTTGATTAGGGCAGTAGTTAGTAAGGCGGTAGAAGTCTAGACAGGAGAAGATTGTGCTCTCTGTTAGACGTAGCCTAAAGTTGCTCTGGATTAGGAATCATCTGAATACAAATTGACATCCTCTTCCAATTCACCATTACCACCACTACCGCCCTATGATATATCATGGCAACAGCAACAACTATAACAACAGGAGGAACTCTCTCAGGTGCCTACCCCCCACCAACCACCACCAACCTATGAGGAGCAACTCCTTGCCATGATTGCCACTCTGCAACAGTAGGTCAGCACCACACTCCACCAACAACAGGGGAACAGAGTAGAGGTTGCAAGACCTTAAGTGTTCAATGGAAAAATAGAGGAAGTGAGTGCGTTTATTAACGCGGCTTACTTATATATTAGAATGAAAATGACAGAGGAAGCGCCAACAACCCAGGTGGCCTGGGTATTATTGTACATGCAGGGAGGAGTGGCAGAGGTATAGAAGGACAACTTGTTGGACGAGTTGGCAAAGGGAAAATCAGAGGTGGAATCAGCTGAGCAGCTGTTTTCAAAAATTAGAAATGATTTTAGGGAGACATCAGAGAAAGAGAGAAAGATTGAGCAACTGAGAACAATAGAGCAAAGAGGAAGGACGTGCAACAAGTATGTCCAAGAATTCAAAAAGGTCGCCAGAGAGAGCAGCTATGAGGGCCGACCCCTTATCAAAGAGTTCAAGAGGGGCCTCAATGGGGCCATCAAAAGAAAATTAGCAGAGGAAAAAGAACTACTATCTACCATAGGAGAGTGGCAAGAAAGAGTGGTGAGGTTAGATAGGAATGAAAGGCAGAGCAGGACAGAGGAGAGGACATTAGGGAGGAACACAGTATACCCAGAGGGAAATGTGCAGCAAAGGGAAGGTTTTGGAGGAGGATCATATGGAGGAAGAGGGGAACAAATAACCTGGAGGGCAGGAGCCCAATATATGAGTATGGGAAATAGGGGAGGAAATTCATCAAACAGAGAAAGAAACCAATTGGGTCTATGGAGAGACCCAAATACAATGGACATTGATAGAGAAAGAGGAGGGGATAGAATGTGTTATCATTGTGGGAAGTTTGGCCACATGGCCTGAAACTGTTGAAAGAGAGATAAAGTGAGAGTAGTGAAGATACCACAAGAGTTAGCAAAAGAAAATGGAGAACAGTAAGCTCCTGACTAGTCTCCAACAATAAATACAGTGTACTGCACCCAGAAAAACTAGATAATAAATTAAAATTTTCCAGAAACACTGAGGGAGCAAGAGATGTGTAGCATACATTACAGCTGCTAAGAGAAGTGTAGATGAAAGTAGGACTGGAGAAGCTAGAAAGCCATGAAGGAGTAGTAGTAAAAGCACTATTAGATAGCAGAGCAACAGGTCTGTTCATAAATACTACCTTTGCAAAAGAAAAAGGGTTCAAAATAGAGAGGATGAAGAACTCCCTGTTAGTCAAAAATATGGATGGGATAGTAAATGTGGGAGGAGCAATAACACACTAGGTAGAGTGCAACATGTTCTTCAAAGGACATATAGAAAGAGTCAGAATAGATGTATGTAATCTGGGAAAGACAAAGGTTATATTAGGAATGCTGTGGTTAGCAGCCCATAACCCTGAAATAGATTGGGAAAAGGGAGAAGTAAAAATGATGAGGTGTCTACCTATCTGTGAAAAAAAAAAAGAAAGAGGAAGAGAAGAAGAAAGAAGTAAAAAAGGAATGAAGACGAGGAGATCCTAAAGAAGTTGGTACCAAAAAGATTCTGGAAATGGAAGAGAGTATTTGGGAAGAAAGAGTCAGAAAGAATGTCAGTGTAAAAGGCCTGGGACCACGCAATTGAGTTGAAGGAAGGGTTTACACTAAAGAAAGGAAAGGTGTATTTATTATTAAGAGAGAAAAGGGAGGAAGTACAAGTATTCATAGAGGACCAACTAAGAAAAGGGTATATCCAACCCTCTAAGTCACCCCAAACATTGCTAGTATACTTTGTAGCAAAAAAGAATAGAATACAAAGAATAGTGCAAGACTATTGCCATATAAACCAGTGGACAATAAAGAATGGGTACCTACTCCCTTTAATAGCAGATATACTGGATGGGATTAGAAAGAGGAAGGTGTTTACAAAGTTAGACCTAAGATAGAGCTATAATAATGTCAGAATAAAGGAAGGAGACGAATGGAAGGCAGCGTTCACAATGCATATTAGAGTTTACAAATCCACAGTCATGTACTTTGGGTTAACAAACTCTCCCGCTATCTTTCAAACGATGATGAACGACTTATTTTGGGATCTTATAAACCAAGGAGATACCATCACCTTCATTGATGACATCTTGGTAGCCATCGATACAGAAGAAGGGCATAACGAGTTGGTGGAAAAAGTACTAAGAAGACTAGAGGAAAACAATCTGTTTATGAAGCTAGAAAAGTGTAGATGGAAAGTAAGAGAAGTAGAATTTCTGGGAGTAATAATTGGTCCAAAAAGAGTCGAGATGCAGAAAGAGAAAGTAGAAGGAGTGCTAAACTGACCAACACCCAAAAATATCAAGGAGGTGCAAAAGTTCTTAGGATTAGCCAACTACTATAGAAGGTTCATAAAAAACCTCACCAAGATAGCTGTACTACTCCACATTTTGGTCAGGAAGGAGCAGAAATGGAAGTGGAAAAAGAAGCAAGAAGAGATGATTGGGAAACTCAAGAAAGTGTTCACAACAGAACCTATCCTAGCGATCCTGGACATTGATAGAGAGATAAAAGTAGAGGCGGATGCTTCAGATTATGCAACGGGAGGGGTACTGTCAACAAAATGCAAAGATGGCAAGTGGAGACCAGTAGCCTTTATCTCTAAATCATTAAATGTTACAGAGTGAAACTACAAAATCCATGACAAAGAGATATTGGCAGTCATCAGGTGTCTTGAGACATGGCGGTACTATCTGGAGGAAGCAAAACTGGAATTCGAAATCTGGATAGACCACAAAAACCTCTAGTATTTTATGATGAGCCAAAAGCTGAACCACAAACAAGCGAGATAGGCATTATACCTCTCAAGATTCAACTTTACTCTAAAACATGTTCCAGGGAAAAGTATGGGGAAGGTAGACAGACTAAGCAGGAGACTAGATTGGCAAGAAGGGGTAGAGAGGAATAATGAGGACTGAACATTAATAAAACCTGAATGGGTTAAAGGAGTAGAAACGTTAGTAAAAAAAGAAAACTTGAGGGAAAGAATAAAAAGGGTACAGGAGAGAGATAAAAGAGTAGTAAAAGCAGTGGAACACTAAGAGACAAAGAGTGGGAAATAGAGGATGGAGTAGTACTAAAGAAAGGAAGGATATATGTGCCAGAAGGAGAACTCAGAGGGGAAGTAATATGGTTGTATCATGACACCCCAGTAGGAGGGCACAGAGGAAGATAGAAGGTGACAGAATTGGTCACCAGAAACTATTGGTGGCCAGGAGTAACAAAGGAAGTAGGGAGATATGTGGATAGATACGATGCTTGTCAAAGGTATAAGAACTGAAGTGAAGCACCAGTAGAAAAGCTGATGCCTAATGCAATCCTAGAGAAACCATAGAGTCACATTTCAGCAGACTTCATCACAAAACTACTGCTAGCTCAGGGATATGATACAATTTTAGTAGTATGCAACTGCTTTAGCAAAATAGCACATTTTGTAGCAATGTCATATGACGGAAAATATCTATTTAATAATATAATTTCCTTTTCATTTTATATTATTACTAATTTTTCGCTCCTAAACTCCTATTGTCTACTCCTATAGGATTACGATGTAGACTAGTTACTTGTACTCCTCCTATTCTGGACTTAGTATAAGTACTCCAGTAGCTATATCCTAGTTCCTTAGTTCGTAGATTAAAGTCATTTACGTCTTTAATATCTACCTCCATTTCTATCCATCTATATACTACTCTTTTCCTGATCTCCTGGCAATAATCCCATCCTTCTGAAATATGCAACCGTACATGTGACAGCAGATCGAGGCACAGCGCATGAGCTGAGGCCAAGGTTGTTCCCATTTTGTTGTCAAATCCTGCTCATTCTAGGGTAATTTCACCCCCACTCTGTCCCGTCCTTAACAGAACTATCATATGACGAGCAACTACAGAAAAAACATCAGTAGAAGGCCTTGCAAAATTATTTCGAGATTATATATGAAAGTTGCATGGGCTCCCAGAAAGCATTGTATCAGATAGAGGGGTGCAGTTTGCGGTAGAAATAATGAAGGAGTTAAACAACCTACTAGGTATCCAAACAAAGCTCTCTATGGCCTATCACCCTCAAACAGATAGGCAAATAGAAAGAGTAAACCAAGAGTTGGAACAATACCTAAGGGTCTTTATTGATCATAGACAAGAACAGTAGCCAGATTGGCTAGGAACAGTGGAGTTTGCATACAACAACAAAATCCACACGGCTACAAAAACCTTGCCATTCAAAGTAAATTACAACCAAAACCCAAGGATGGAATTTGAAGGAAGAAGGAAGGGGAAGTATGAAGCAGCAGGAAAATTTATAGAGAAGATAAAGAAGATTTAGGAGGAAGCAAAAGCAGTACTAGGAAAAGCACAAGAAGAAATGAAGAAGTTCGCAGACAAAAAACAAGGGAAGGAGGAGGAATACAGAGTAGGAGACTTAGTACTATTAAGTACGAAGGACTTGAAATGGCAAATGAAGGAGAGGAGATGGGAGAAGTTAACAGAACGTTTTGTGGGCCCCTATAAAGTCAAAGGGATTATCTCTAATAATGCAATAGAATTAGAGCTACCTAAATCTATTAAGATACATCCTGTAGTTAATGTAAGTAGAGTATAGCTCTATAAACCACAGACAGAGAGACAGAAAAAGACACCCCCAAAACCAGTCATCATCGAAGGAGAGAAGGAATTTGAAGTAGAGAAAATTTTAAACAAATGAGTAGTGCAGGGAAAGAAGAAATTCTTAGTACAATAGAAAGGGTATACAGCAGAAGGAGATACATGGGAAAGTAGGAAAAATTTAGAAAATGCAAAAGAGTTGGTAGAAGAGTTTGAGAGAGAGTACAGGGAAGAGGCAGAAGAACTCAGGCAACAGAAGCAGAAAGAAGAAGAAAAAGAATTTAGCCAGGAATTACCTAGGGAATTTACAGCAAAATTACTATACAAATAGAAAAGAAAAAGGTATGAAAGAGAGAGAGAGAAGAGATGGGACAAAAATTGGAGTCGATGAAAGAATTCCTTGGGACGAGGAACCTTGAAAGGAGGGCTATGTTATGAGAGCCCCAAAAAGGAAATAATTTCCCGCACATTCAAACACTTAATCCACAATATCAAGTTATACAACAAAGACAAGATATAAATAGCATGGGAACTTAGGTAATTATATCACATGATAAGATCATGTGATTGTAGAACATTCTAGAAGGACATGTGATTGTGAACTATTAGTGTACAGCCACTTGTAAAGTAGTATAAGTAGAGAAGTAATCTAACGAAGAACTCCATTGAGTTCTTCTTGAACATTCACCTTGGGTGTTATCTAAGTTCCTCATGAGCTTGCACTTAACATCAATGTCTAATAATAGATAGTCCAATGTTTAGCATAAGTCCAAAGATAAAAGGAGGAAATAGTATTATGAATATTGAGTGGGACTACAATTATTATCAGCTATGGTCTAATAATGAATGGTTGGTAGATAAGATATTGGTAATGCTAAATGAGAACATTACTATGCAGTAATGCATTGAATGTCTAAGGACTCTAAGAGACAATGGACTCACAGAACAAATAGGACTCTTTGGAGAAATCTTGGACTATCCTCTTTCTATCTTTGAACTTGTGCTAAATAGGACAGCATCAGACTAACCCATTATTAGACATTGACTCAACTTGTCACCTTTATTGCTTTTGTCACTGATTTATTACTTAACTAGTCACTCATAGTTACAACTAGTATTATCACATTATAACATAGTCACAATACCTAGTTAGGATAAATACAGACCAGAAAGAGAAGGGAACAGTAAGTTCTCTCTTTCTGTATTCCTCCCTATATTCCTATTACTTCAAGGAATCGGTACTCTTACTTGTTTTAGGACAACCTCAAGAGTGCTACTCAAAGTCTTGTTGATATCTCTCCTCCGATATAACTTCACTGAAAACCTTAACCAGATTCTTTAACAAGGAGTGTGAAGATATCAAGTGTTAGATATAGGCTTTAAGTTGAAATGTAAATTCAACTAAGGTCTAGAGTCTTAACAAATAGTCCAAGATTTCTCTAAATAGTCCTGTTTATACCATGAGTCCATTGTTCTGTGAGAGTCCTCAGACATTCAATGCATTACTATATGGTGATGTCCTCGTCTAGTATTGCCAACATCTCATCTACTAGCCACTCATTATCAGACCATGGCTAATAATAACTATAGTTCCACTTGATGTTCATAACACTAATTCTAAGTTACCTCAACTTAGGGTTAAGTGTTAGTCACTGACACTATCACAATTATATATTTAAGGACTTCCTATCTAAGGATTAGACCTCAGACTTAACAACATCTTTTGTTACTATCTAAACTTCACTTCTAAGCTCCTTTGAGTTCTAGCATTTATGATCACAAATTAGTAATTGACCATTTGAGATATATATACAAACATTAAGGACTTCATATCTCTGTTGATATTGATTACCTTGAGGTTGTTTTGGAGTTATTCTAAGTGTAATGAAAAGGGCTTCTACTGATTCTAAAAGTGAGGCATTAATCATGGCAGTTTTCAAGAAAACATTTAATGTATAGTACTATAGAGATTATCTACTGATTGCATGATAGCTTAGCCAATATTGATTTCCTTGAGATGTATTTGATGTCTATAAAAAGGTCTTCTTAAGAACTTGCCATTAAGACTATAGAAATTGTCAAAGAATTGATGAAGATAGGTCTGAATGAAGTTTGTGACATCTAGAGTCTTTACAGTTTTAGGATTTATACCTTGAGTGGTATTAGATGATGAATCCAAAAATACTAAACATTTGATCAGTTTTGGAAGCTACTGTAGGTGTGTCAAGGATGGAAGTACAGGGGGGCAAAGAAGCAGAGTAATAGATAAAGGTACTCTCCAGAACAGAATAATGTACTATGTCGGAGGAGAATATTACTTAGTGATAGTATAAACTCCAAAGGAAGACTCTGGCAGAAGGTAAAAGACATCAGAGTGAAGTACAACTTAATGAATGACCTTGGCTTTAACTTATGTGTTGCGCCCTGGTCTCCGGTCATAAGGTGATCGTTGTAAGGGGCAAAAGGGCAATTAGCTGTGACTAGCAAGTAGAAAGGGGGTGGTGATAGTTCCCAATTGCATGCTAAAGGGTTTGTGGGGAGAAGGAGGAAGTAGGGGTATTAGAAAGAAATTAAAATATGAAGCGCAGCTTATCTATAATGTAAAAATAGTTGGAATAATAGTAGGTTCAATCTAGATCTGCCTTGCATGGTGTCCCTAAGGTGTCCACCTTTACACACCGTAATAAGCTTACTAATAGAATAGTCAGTAAACCACTCATGGGCCTTACCACACTCAATCAAGCCCTCATCTGTATTCCCACACCAAACCTTATGGGTGTGATATGATCTAAGTCAATGATTAGCCAGGCTTTTCAGGCCTGCTATTCCATAGAAGGTTGCCCAAGCAACCACTGTGTCTTGGCTCCAGAAAGAATAGGGTATATGATAGAGAACATTCACCAACTCAACCTCTCACCAAGATCACCTCTTACACACTCAAGAGAATCGCATTTACAACCTCAAGAGCTTCTGAGATAAAGACAAGGGCCAAGGAGGCTCCCCTTTCAATCTCCACTCTAAGAAATATATTATAATCTTACAGATGTTAGAGACTCAATTAAAAAGAAATAGAAAAGGAAACTCTCCATTCTACCACTCTCCCTCACATCTCTTCTCTATGACACTACTATGTGGCTATGATAGCTGTCACCTTTCTATCATCCATACCTTCCAGACATGACCATGTGATTCTGCTCCACCTCCATACTTCACTCCTGCCTATTGTTCCCTGAACCCTGAACTGGCTTTCTTCTACTCCAAATATGGTCTAGAAACACATGACAGTATGTCCAAGTGTCAGCAATATGATTGTCATCTAGTGGTACGTCCGTTTCTTTACTGAGTCTAGCAGTGATGGGATCACTAGTCACTGATAGACTTTTGGTCTACTGTCTTGATGTTATATTAGTCTAAGTCCACTCTAGATCAAAATTATCTCGCATTCCAAAGATATCTCTGAGCCTCTGATTTCTAAAGTTTCAACATTGATAGTCTGTATCTGAGAAACCTAATACTAGCTCATCAGTCTTGTCTCCTGATATGCTATTCTAGTATGTGGTAGCTCGGTCACTACCTAAGAGAAGTATCCAATTTTGGGTCTAGATTATGTCTGGGGCTTGTAAGAAGTCTCTAGAGTGGGTTCCAATAGTGAAACCCAGTGTTATAACTTTTATCCCATGCTACTTTTCCACAGAAAATTCTCTAATGGCGTAACATTGTGTATTTTGGAATGGAGGGAAGTTGTCAGAGAAGAGGTCCTTAAGTATAAGGGAACAGCCTATAGTAGCTTAGATAATCTAGTACAGATAAACATCATCTAGTTTGCCCTTGGATTCTTGGAGTCTGCTATTAATAGTTCCCTTCCCTCTTGTTCTCATCACCATAGTATGTGCTATATAGCCTTATTAGGTAGTGTAGCTATTAGTGTCTTGATCTGTGTTCCTGTAGCGACCAGTACACAGACCAGGCTAGTCTAGTATAAATAGCTAGTGATGTATGGTAGAATACCTTACCTCAACATTGGTTTGATCTCCTAGGCTATTCATTGATCTAACTTAAGACATCTCTGCTATTATAGTCGAGTGTGTTCTGGGATGCCTCCAAGTGCTCCCTTACATTAAGGAAGTGAACTAGGAATCTGGAATGAAAGAGAAGAGTGTTAGGACCAGATGATGTTAATTTATAGACTGAGGAATTACACTGTAACTACACAGTACTTATAGGAAGTCTGGAATAGGAGGAGAGTAGTCTACTATGCTATCCTACTATTATTAATTTTTAGGAGAATTATTAGGAGAAATAAATTACATAATCATCATATTTCTGGAATATGACAAGGTGAATAAATAGTTGTTACTACTCTGGTCAATGTCTGAGATTATATTATCATAGTTGAAATCAGTATAGAGCTTGCAAAGTAAAGTATACAGGTAAGGGTAGTCACTGACTTACCCTAGGGTCACCCTTGGTGGACCCTATGTCAAACCCAGAAACTGGTGAGGCCACCACTGTGCTGACCCCAATTCTTAAGACAGGATTTCAATTTATTAGAGATTTCATCTGAGAACAGTGAGGTGATTTTGTGGAGAACCGAACTAATATAAATAATACAGGATAAAAGCAATTTGGAGAAAAGCGGCAGTTAGGCAGGGAGTAACTTGACCACGAAGTGATCTAGGTGACTTTTGTCACGGGGATTGTGACTATCCTCTTTTGGTTACCTTGACCATGAGTGAGTGCCCTTTGACATATGGCCGGCCATCTTTTATGATCACACATCCAAATAAATCAATAGTTTATAATGTATCTCTCTACACTCGAATCTATTGAACTTCTCCAGATACTACTTCTCCTAAGAAACTCTGAACCACAAAAGTTGTAACTTGAGTTGAAGGAAAGGCCATAATACATGTGACACTATATGTACCTTTTACAACCTAAGTTATTGAGTACATGACGTATAGAGAAAGTATAAATAGACCTCACCTAGCAGACAACACTAGATTGACGACTGAGGTGGTCAGTGGAATAAACGGAATAAGGTCGTTGGAACGTCGACTGATACAGTACCAGTATATGGCCATGACGAAATTGTGAAGTGGTGGCAACAGAAGCAAATGATGGTAGGAAGGTAGACTGCGACGGTTCACTTCAATAGGACACAAATTTCAAGTTTAATAACAGACAACATAGTTTTATGTATACCACAAATTCTTATGTCAAACAATCTGGACAGTTAAGAGCTTGACAAGGCCATCAATGGCAATCCCATGGTTGATTCTGAAAGGTGTTTCAGTACATTTCCAACAAGAAATTCTGGACCTACCCATTTGCACCCATGGGTAATAATCCTGTTAAATCCTGGGAAATCGTACTGTAAGTCACTCCTCCAAAACTTCTACTGCCAGTGGCGTTGGCGACAAAATTGTCGCGACCTGTTTTAGACAATGGTCAGGTCGAAGCAAAGCAAGGCAGAAAAGATGTACCTAAGTCGTATCCATTTGGTGAAATAGTGTGATTTTCTGTGGCAGGCTAAGATTTCGTTCTCAGAATTCGCATATTCTTGTTGGCGATTTCAGTGGACCTACCTCTTCCTGTGAGACACTATCATGAAAAACAAATTGAGCTTTTGGTTTTGCTAACTTATGGGTACATACGCTAAGAATAACGCGCCTGTAGGTGCCTCAGGGCCATTTTGCCTGAAAACTCTGAGAGGAAGTCAAAAAGAGGGCAAATATAAGGAAGGAGGAAATGAACCGAAAATGATTTCCTCCGATCAGGCTCTCGAGACAGGTACCCAGGTTGGGGTCACC
>Ga0153965_1000033_pt1 | contig 19334 bp, 8 predicted proteins | sample TSFL049MetaG_FD_104707 | JGI IMG/M metagenome (GOLD analysis project Ga0153965, IMG submission 104707) | Attine ant fungus gardens microbial communities from Florida, USA - TSFL049 MetaG | ecosystem: Host-associated > Fungi > Mycelium > Unclassified | place: USA: Florida, Paynes | collected... | reverse complement strand
TTGTCCTTTTCTTAGAACAAAGGACAGCCTCCATATGGTTAAGTTATCACTATTTCTAGCACAAAGGCACTACCATATGTAGAACAATAGGTAGTAGCATGTGATGATCTGTTCTAGTGCACAAACCATCACTTTTCTGTATATAAGAACTCCCTGTCTGAGAATTAGACCTCAGACTTAACAACATCTTTTGTCACTTGTCTAACTTTACATTTTTGAACTCTTTAAAGTATCAAAGCACCCATCACAAATAGTAAGTGACCATTTGTGATAGGTTTTTGACCAGAAGACAGATAGCCAAAAAAAGGCACAACTTGTGGTCAAAGGGTTCTCACAAATTAAAGGTATTTATTTCAATGAAATCTTCTCACCTGTTGTAAGGTTTGAGACTGTGTGACTCATTCTTGCACTAAGTGCTCTTGAGAATTGGTACATAACAGGCTTAGACATCAAGAGTGCTTTCCTATATGGGAAACTAGATGAGTTAAATGGAGCAACCCAAAGGCTTTAAGATAAAAGGCCTAGAGTACAAAGTGCTCCACTTGCATCAAGCAATATATGGGCTAAAGCAGTCTGCTTTAGCCTAGTGGAAACAGCTTACTAAATCCATAAAAGTATTGGGTTTCAAGTGACTCACTGCAGACACAGATGTATTCATTTATCTACAGAATAATGAAACAGTCATTGTTGTCATATATATTGATGATGCTTTCTTTATTGGCAAGAATAAATTACTAGTCAATAAACTAAAGGGTGACTTCATGAAGTACTGGAAGTGTAGAGATCTTGGAGATATTAAAGAATTTTTGTGCATGAATATATGTCAAGAACAGCATAAGATTTTTATCACTCAAACAGCCTACCTTGACAAAGTGCTCAAAAGATTTAACATGTTCAATGCACAAGTTGCTTTAACTCCACTACCAGAAGGTTATCAGCCAATGCCTTATAAAGGAACCATTGACCAAGAGCAGCAATCCAAATTCCAATCTGTAATTGGCTCACTATTATATATTATGTTAGGAACACATCCTGATATAGCATATGCTGTAACTTGCTTATTGCAGTGCTCAGTAAATCCCTCAAAAGAGCATTTAGATAAGACATTGTATATATACTGCTATCTTGCAGGAACAAGGGATTATACTCTAATATATGATGGTACTAGTAATCAGGGATTGAAGGGATATACAAATGCTAACTGGGGTTCAAATCCATCAACAAGATGCTCTACTACTAGATTCTTCTTCCTTTTAGCAAAGGATATTATCAGTTGGAGATCTAGATGTCATATGACAGAAAATAACCATTAAATAATATAATTTCTTCTATATTTATATTATTACTAATTTTTTGTTCCTAAACTCCTGTTGTCTACTTCTATAGGATCACGATGTAGACTAGTTACTGGTACTCCTCCTATTCTGGACTTAGTATAAGTACTCCAGTAGTTACATCCTAGTTCCTTAGTTCATAGATTAAAGTCATTTACATCTTTAATATCCATCTCCACTTCTATCAATCTATATATCACTCCTCTCCTGATCTCCTGACAACAATTCCATCCTCCTGAAATATGCAACCACACACATGATAGCAGATTGAGGCACAGCACATGAGCTGAGGCCAAGGTTGTTCCCCTACTTTGTTGTCAACTCCCTTCCACTCCAGAGTAATTCCGCTTCACTCTGGGTTACTCCGCTCCTGCTCCACACGTCCTTGACACTAGAGCACAGAAGACTATTGCATTATCCTCTACAGAGACAGAGTATATGGCTCTGTCTGATAGAAGCCAACAAGCTACTTGGCTTTAGAATGTGCTTAAAGAGCTAGGATATAACCTTGGGCCAATCTTACTTGCTGGAGATAACTAGAGATCATGTAACGATTGACCTCATTTCATACAGGTGTTCACCATGAGGCAACCACATGGACTACTTCTTTGTTTCATATTACTTCATATACCTAATAGGCTCAGTCAGTGCCTCACTGGTGGGGCATGTTCTTTACTCAGTAGACCTTATGTCTGCCATATGTATTCCTCACATACTCCTCATGGTACATAGGTATATATACAATAGATACTCTCCTGTATTCCCTATGCTTTACCAATTGTATCATTCCCTTCCTTCCTCTACTCTCAATTCATTCTCAAGTCTTTACTTGAGTGTTACAACCTGAGTTACTCCTTAAGGTCGTAACAGATTAATTTTTATGTTTGTAATCTGGTACAAGAAATCCACTCAAAGCATATAGATATTTGTTATCATTATATTAGAGATTGTATCAACAAAGACAAGGTTGAAGTCTTCTTTATTGAAGGTAGCAACAACCCTGCTGATATGTTTACTAAAAATCTCGGTCACACTAAATTCTCAATCTCAAGTAAGACCCTTGGCCTTGGGTTTTACTTAGTATAGGAATGCTGACATGAGTAATAAATACTATATTGAGCAAGGGGGAGTATTGAACTTGTGAGAATATCATAAGTAACTTGTAGAACCAGACAGATACTTGAGTTGCAGTGTAGCATTATAAGATGCCATCACAAACTATACTACTATGACTATAAGAATAAAAGACTCAGTAGGTATATAAGCATGTATATGACTCTATGAAATATAGTGTGTTTTTTCTTAACTCTAGATAGTATGTACATAGTAAGAGTGATAGCTAGCCCCTAAGGTAAGCCTAGAGTGCTTTCTACTGTATCTGTAGATGGACTACTCATTATATTCAACAGAATATATGTTTCAACCTTGAGCCTATATTAACACTTGATATCTTCATACCCTTCTACAAAAGGTCTAGTTAAGGTTTTCAGTTGTCACAAACTTCATTCAGCCATATCTCCATCAATTCTTCAACTATTCTTATGGTCTCAATGGTACCCAAAATCCCTTGAAAATACCTTTTAATTGATACTAGTTATGTCTCAACACAATCAATATTGGCTGAGATATCAGGCAAATCAGTAGGTAACCACTATAGTACTATTTCTTAAATTGCCAATATCTCAGAAACTACCATAATTAATGCTTTGCTTCTATTTTCTTCTAGGCATCAAAGAAGCCCTCTTCATGATGCTCAGAATGAGCCTAGAACAACCTCAAGGTGATTAATATCAGTGAAGATATGAAATTCTTAATGTTTGCACATGGACTTGATCAGTTACCCATAAATAATCATCTGCCTTTTCTTAGAACAAAGAACAGCCTCTATATGGTTAAATTATTGCTATTTCTAGTACAAAGACACTACTATATGTAGAATAATAGATAATAGCATGTGATGATCTATTCTAGTATATAGACTATTACAATTCTGTATATAAGGACCCTCTGTCTGAGAATTAGACCTCAGACTTAACAACATCTTTTGTTACTGTCTCAACTTCACTTCTAAGACCCTTTGAGCTCTAGAATCTATAATCACAAATTAGTAAGTGACCATTTGTGATATCAGTGAAGTTATATTGAAAGTGAGAAGTATGAGACTAATGTCACACTCTACACAAGAATTCAAGAACTAGAGAGAATACAGGGTTTCAAGAGTAAGGATATTTACACAAGAACCATAGAAAGAGAGAACTTGCCATTTCCCTCTCTTTCTGGACTATATTTATTCTAACTAGTAATGTCACAGAAGCTACCATCCTAGGTACTAGTAGTGTCAGTGTGTGACTAGTTGGGTCAGAGTCTATAAATGGGCTAGTCCAATGTTTCCCTATTTATTCTAAAGTCTATAATTACTATGAAAGATGTTCATAATTACTCCAAGGTTTATCTAGTATTTCTTTATTTGTTCAATATTTGTAATCAGTTTGATTAAGTCCAGAGTCTCTTTTTTTCTTTCTAATAGTGATGTGCTACCATATCATCTATCTCATTGTCACACCAGATAGTTGTTTAGGCAATATAAGTGGCATTTTTCACTATATTAACAATAATAACCAGCTCAAGAGACAAGTTTGGCTCCCTAAAGATAACTATTAGAAGCCCAGTTATGGACTCGAGTATACCACTTGAGTAAGAGCATACTACTTGAGTAGCAGAGTAGTGGCTGTGACCACCACTACAGAGACCTCATAAGGATTTTCCAGAGAATTTCATAACAGATCTATAATAGAACTCTTCTCAAGAGTACTCTTAAGAGCAGAAAGGACCTTAGAGAATTATTTTCTATAAGGATAATGTCATATCTTGGCAATAGTTACTTATTTATAATGTCTGGGTTACTATCAGATCAGAGCCATCATTGCTGATGGCTAATTATAGCAAGAACTAGTAAGATAAGTCTTCTTGAGAGCTGTATCACAAATCTAACAGAAGAAAACTGAGGCTTGAAGATGTGATGAGGTATAGAGGAGTAGTAGAAGGACTAGAGAGGTTAGGCAGAGAGGTCAGATAGAGAAATAGGGAAAAGGTTTGATGAAAACAACATGCTTGAGAGCAAGACAACTTGAGATTACCCTCTCTTTCTATAGCCCATCAAAAGGCTCAAGGGCCATCTATTGTTCAGAGAAGAACCCCAGGATTAGAGAAGTGGGCAGTAGTAGCCAAGTGATTGGGAAAGGTACTGTCTTATCATTTTACTCTTACTATCTTTGGGAGTTTGGAAGTTTTCTTTGTTTCTTTTCTTTTGTTGTATCATTGCTCTGTAATTCTAATAAAATACTCTAGGGCACAGAAAGGACACAATAATACTTTTCCTCTATCATCCCTCTCTTTGTTGCTCCAGAGCTTAATAGCTATTTAAGTGATTGAGGTTTTCTTTTGCTTCTATTTATGAAAACTTCATAAAACTTCCCTTGAAGGGATACTCAAGCTCAGGAAGGACTTGGACATTTGCTCAGCTAGAAGTTTAACAGCTCACTACATATTTTCAAAGTAGGTTTCTAGTTATATAGTCAGCTGAAGTAAAGCTTATACAAGAGTATGGGAGTTCTAGGTAGTTCTGCTGTATTGACAGCAAGCCAGGCTACTAGACTAGACTGAGAAGGATAGTGTCACAGTGCAAGATAAATGTATGCCTTTGAGATCTAGTATTACATTGCTAGTAAATTTGCTACAGAAAGTAGTATTTGATATACTATATACTAACAAATTCCTAATCAGAATTTGCTCTAGAATCCCTCATAGGTTCTTAGAATGTACCAAAGTGTTTTATGAAACAGTGAGCAGGTAGAAATGGACCTAGAGCTCATGAAAATACCTGAAGGAGGCAAGCAAGATAAGCTGGCATTAGGTTATACACAGAGTCATTGGATAGCAATGTTCTAGATCTACTTTGTATAGGATATACCTTGAAAGAGATGAAATACTTGAGCTCTAAAGCCAGTAATGTGCCAGTAATGGACTTTGATGAATATGCTGCTGATTGCAAATAAGCATTGATAGTATTAGATCAGATATATTTAGATAAATGACATCTAGGACATGACTTAGAGAATTTGAACAGTGGTTGGAGCTTACTAACACTTGACAGGTAACTAAGGAGTTCTAAATTACAAGCCAACAACAGAGAGAAGAACAGCAAAGGATGAAGAAGATTCTAGAAGAAAACGACAATGGAGATGCATTATTGATGGAAAGAAGTCAAAAAAAGAATGTATAATCTGTAGGATTTTGGGGGGACTTAGAGCAAGAAGGAGTCAAGGGAATCCTAAAAGTAGTAATAGTTTCCTTTTTATATTTTATTCTTTAAGTTTCAACTATTTGTAATAACTTTAATATAGTATCTAGGGCAGGGAGGAGAAGAAGAGAACTTCTTGGCACTTATCTCCATTATCACTGCCTATAGCAACTTAGCCTAGACAGCTTAATCACTCTCCAAGTCTGAGTTGACAAGGAGAACTCAATAGAGTTTCCATTAGATTTTCTATACTACTTATACAACTACTACATGGTCTGTGCACTGTTTTCCCATACCCATCATGTGACATTATGTGACATAATACTGTGACTATGTGACACTTGTGACATGATACTTTCCTACACTCCTTCCTGTGTAGTAAGTCCAAAAGAAAAAAAAAGAAAAAAAATATAAATAATAACTTAGTTGTTTTGCCAAGCCATAATACTGTCTCTAGAATTGTGAAATGCAAAACTATTGAGTGTAAGAGTTTAGAGTCAGTAGGATGTCTTGAGTAGAATATACCAAGAACTCAATCTAGAGAGGAATAGCAGATACAACTCAGGTAGGCTTTGGAGAGAATAGCTAGCTGGAAAAGCTTAGCTAGGTACACACTTGGATTGTATCATACCCATAAGGTTTGGTGTTGAGAATGCAGACAAGAGGACAACTAAGTATAAAGGGTCCATAAGTGATCAACTAACTGTATTTTCTAGAGAAACTTTTGTCATAGTGTGTAAAGGTTGACACCTTAGAGGGGCTATGCAACAAGAATCTAGAGAGATGTCAAGGATGGAATAGTGGAGGACAGAGGTGTGAAGTAATAGATAGAAGTATACTCTGGAATAGAGTAATGTACTATGTCGGAGAATAAATATTACTTAGCGATGGTGGGAACTCCAAAAGAAGACTCCAACAGAAAGTAAAAGACATCGGAGTGAAATACGACTTTAATGAACGACCTTGGCTTCAACTTATGTGTTGCATCCTGGTCTCCAGTCGTGAGGTTGGTTGTATATTTCAGAGTTGAGGCAAGTCATCAGAAAGAGGTCCTTGGGAAGTAAAATAGAGACAGAGTGGACAGGGATAGGATTAGAACCAGTTGACATTAATTTACAGACTGAGGAATTACACTGTGACTACTCGGTACTTATAGGAAGTCCAGAATAGGAGGAGAGTAGTCTACTATGCTATCCTACTATTATTAATTTTAGGAGAATTATTAGGAGAAATAAATTACATAATTATCATATTTCTGGAATATGACAAGAGATCTTACTCTACTTTTGATTGCAAACATAATTTATTTTATCTAAAGCTATATATGATATTTAGTTTCTATCTTTATTTAAAACCTTTATTTCAGTTATCTTCCCTCAAACCTTTAGCATGCAATTGGAAGCTAGTACTACATATTATTGTTTGTCTCAGTGTACAATTCTCTTTTGTACCCTTTTACTACTATGAGACCATGGGCTTGACTTTACTGGTTCTTGAGTGATTGGCCTGTCAGTGGTAGTGACCTTATGTTTCCAGATATATAGCTATATAGCTAGGTAGCCAGCTTTGTTGATGAAACCCTCTGTGCCTTCTCTGCTACCTAGCAAGTGGTTCTATCTTAGTCCTAATTTTGGGGTGTGAAGTCATGAAATTTGTTTAATTTTAGATCTGAATATATTTTGGGCCTCATACCAGACCCTTTGTGAAAGGACATGAAGATATCAAGTGTTGATATAGGCTTCAAGTTGAAATGCATATTCAACTATGAGATTTAGAGTCTTAATATTTCTTGTGTTCATAGTGTCTGTTAGGTCTGAAATTAAAGGCAACAAACAGTTGTCCTTAATTATTCTCTTATTTAGGTATCAATAGTCCTGCACCATTCTTTTTTTTCTATTCTTTTTTCCTATGAAGAATACTGGTAAAGTCTAAGGCAATTTCAAGGGTCTAATATATCCTTTCCTCAACCGTTCTTTCACAAATTCTCTTACTTCCTTCTTTTCTTCTCTCTGTCAGAAACATGTGGAGTAGGAGCAGAGTGACCCAGAGTGGAGCAGAATTACTCTGAAGTAGAAGGGAGTTGACAACAAAAGTGGGAGAACAACCTTGGCCTCAGCTTGTATGCTGTTACGCCGCTAGAGAATTTTCTGTGGAAATGTAGCATGGGATACACATTATACCCCTGGATTTCACTATTGGAATCCACTCTAGAGACTTCCTACAAGCCCCAGACATAATCTAGACCCAAGATTGGATACTTCTCTTAAGTAGTGACCAAGCTACTACATGCTAGAATAGCATATACCTTGGGAGACAAGACTGATGAGCTAGCATCAGGTTTCTCAGATACAGACTATCAATGTTGAAGCTCTAGAAATCAGAGGCTCAGAGATATCTTTGGAATACGAGATAATTTCAATCTAGAGCGGACTTAGACTGATATGACATTAAGACAGCAGATCAAAAGTCTATCAATGACTAGTGATCCTATCACTGCTAGACTCAGTCAAGAAATGGACACGCTGCCAGATAACAATTGTAGCGCTGATGCTTGGGCACACTGTCATGTGTTTCTAGACTATATTCAGAGTAGAAGAGAGCTGGTTCAGGGTTCAGGAAACAATGGGCAGAAGTGAAGTGTGGAGATGGAGCAGGATCATATAGTCATGTCCGGGAGGTATGGAGGACAGGAAGGTAACAGCTGTCATGGCTGCATAGTGGTGTCATAGAGGAGAGACGCAAGGAAGAGTGGTAGAATAAAGAGTTTCCTTTTCTATTTCTTTTTAATTAAGTCTACATTTGTAATATTTCTCAGAGTGGAAATTGAGGGGAGAGCCTTCTTGGCCCTTGCCTTCATCTCAGAAGCTCTTGAAGTTGTAAATGCGATTCTCTTGAGTGTGTAAGGGGTAATCTTGGTGAGAGGTTGAGTTAGTGAATGCTTTCTACTATATACCCTACTCTTTCATGAGACAAGATGCAGCGGTTGCTCGGACAACCTTCTATGGAGTAGCAGGCCTGAAAAGCCTGGCTAATCATCAACTCAGATTGTATCACACCTATAAGGTTTGGTGTGGGGGTGTGGATGAGGGCTTGATTGAGTGTGGTAAGGTCCATAAGTGGTTTACTGACTATTCTACTAGTGAGCTTGTTATGGTGTGTAAAGGTGGACACCTTAGGGACACCATGCGGATAGGATCTAGATTGAGCTCCTATCATTTCTTCTATACTTAGATTCCAAATAAGCTGCGTATTCACTTTTTAATTTCTTTCTGATACCCCCACTTCCTATTTCTCCCCATGAATCCTTTAGTATGCAATTGAGAGCTGTTACTGCCTTTTCTACTTGCTTGTCACAGTAATCATCTCTTTTGCCCCTTTCAATGCTATGCCTCAATCTGCTGTCACGTGTGTGGTTGCATATTTTAGGAGGATGGAATTATTGTCAGAAGTTTAGGAGAAGAGTGGTATATTAATAAGAGTGAGGATAGAACACGTAAAAGACGTTAATCTACAAACTAAGGAACTAGAATGTAATTAATGGAGTACTTATACTAAGTCCGGAATAGGAGGAGTACAAGTAACTAGTCTAAATCATAATCCTATAGGAGTAGACAACAGGAGTTCAGGAGCAGAATTTAGTAATAATATAGAATATAAAAGAAATTATTTTATTTAAATGATTATTTTCCATTATATGACACTCTCAACATAAGGTATGTTCTCCCCTTTCTTGGTACAAAATCTTTCCTCAGATTTATCACATGGTCCTAAGGTTTTTTTACTAGTATTCTTTTCAACTCTACTTTCTTAAATACTTTGAGCCACTGATAAGACCTTTGTGACACCATCTTTCTCACTTTTTCTCTATTTAATTTGACTTCATTGTCAAACTTTTCTTTTATTGTCCATTTCTACTCCTCTTTGTTTGCTTGATCTACTACTCTGATTCTCTTTCCAATTTTCTTTCTTTGCTCAATGTTCTCTTTGACTTCTATGTTCCTTTTGCATAATAGCAGACATCTTATCATTTTAACCTCTTTTGTTTCCCAGTTTATCTTTGGGTTATGCATCTATAGCCATGGTATTTCCAATATTACTTCTGTCCTTTCCAAATTACATATGTTTATCCTCATTCTTTCCACATGGTTCTTATAGAACACATTGACCTCTACTTGGTGTGTAATGTTTCTCCTACTATTCTTTGTTCTATTTATATTTCTTATTACAAGTAGTCTTTCTAGTTTCTGCAACTTGAAACTATGTTCTTTTGCCATCTTCTTGCTCATAAACATCCATTGCCCTACTATCCAATACCTTCACAGTAATCCCTTCATACATATCTACTTCTTTTATTCTAATATCAAGCTATACTTTTCTTAACATCTTGAACATCCCCCTTCTCTGTCTGCTACACCTTTCAGAGTCTTACTCTATGTGCTACCTTACTGTACTTTTGCCTCTTTAGGCTATGCCACCACCTCCTAATCCTACTATGGTTTCTTTTTTTCTGTCCTATATTCTGGGCATAGGGTTTTTCCTTTCTCCTCTTCTGTTATCTTTTCTCCTATGACTATATTCTTTCTTTCACACTTTGTACATTCAACTTTATTCCCCCTTTCTATCTTTACTCTAGTACTCCTCCACTTCTATGCCTTAAGGCAGCTTTCACACCACATATTACTTAGTCATTTTCCAGAGACAAGATCTTGCCCCTAGTTCTTCTTTGTTTTTGTTCTTTTGTACTCATATTCTTTATACTCTACAAATGTTACTACTTTTCACCTGGTCTTTTATCCCTTCTCCTCTATTGCTGCACTTCTCAGGAGCATGCTCTATGCACTGCTGTATTCTTGTGCTTTTGTTCATAAGAACCATACTGGTCTCCTCTCTTGCTATGTCTTTTGTGGTCTTACCATATGCATCACTTCTTCTTATCTTCTCCTTTCCACTGCTATGTTTGGGTACTCCCATTTGCAGTGCTCCACTCCCTAGCATCTGAAACACTTTATTTCTTCCTCTTCCTTTCTCATTCCTTATTACTCTGCTTGCCTATATTTCAAATTTATTTTGGGGTTTCCTTTCTTCTTTGTTCTACAGTTATAGGCCAGGTACCCAAATTTTTTTACACTTCTAACACTATCTTTCTTTTTTCTCTTCTATTTGTACCCTTAGTAAGGCAAGGGCTTATTTTTTTTGAGCAGGTTGCTTGGGAGTTAGTTATATTAGGATTGAGATATCATACTAACACCTTAGGGTATGGAGCTAATGGTTAATCTCCCTTATTACAACTACATCTGTCAAGGTACAAGATCTTTATCCAACTAGATACCTACTGCCTTACTGATTACTACCCTAATACTATGGTTATACTATCACCTCAAGGAGAGGATCTCTACTCTAAGCAGCCTCCTAAAGAGTAACTGTTAATCTTTTGTTGTTATGAGAGCCCAAAAAGAAAATAACTTCCTGTGCTTTTGAACAGTGAATCCACAACCTTAAGACTTGTAATAGGATAAAACTATAAATAGTGTGGGAAACTTAAGTAAACCATATCATGTGATTAGGTCAGGTAATTGTAGAACATTCTAGAAGAACATGTGACTGTGAGACTTTAGTGCACAGACTATATAAAAGTAGTATAAGTAGTGTATAGAATACAATAGAGAACTCTATTGAGTTCTTCCTGAACATTCACCTAGGGTGATCTCTAAGTCTTTACAACTCAATGTAAGGAAGCTAAACTCCAAGCCAGAATAAAGCCAACTGCTCTTTGTTCAGCAATTGACAAAGAGAACTCAATAGAGTTCCCATTAGATTTTCTACACTACTTATACAATTACTACATAGTCTGTGCACTTCTTTCCCATGCCTATCATGTGACATCATGTGATGTGACACTGTGACTTCCTGTCATGTGATGCGACTATGTGACACTTGTGATGTGACACTTTCCCACACTTCTTTCTGTGTAGTAAGTCCAAGATGAAAGAAAAAGAAAAGAAAAGAAAAGAAATATAAATAATGACTTAGCCATTTTGCCAAGTCATGACACTCAACATTAATATAAGAACTTGATACCCAATGGTGACCTCATACCTCGCAATCTCACCACCCACTTATTCTCTTCATTGTCCTTGCTAGTAAGCACAGTGCTCATAAGCATCTTGGAAAGTAGGCCCTAGCTATAAAGGGGACTTTGCAGTTAGTTAGGGACTGAGGGAGGAGATTTTGCACCAAGTCCAGGTATACAGTTTGGTTCTAACCTTGCAATTGGATGTTGCTCTTTATCTTTTCTTTGTATAAACTCTGTGCTGTATTCTATTGTGAGTGGTATACTGTCATATGACGGAAAATACCCATATAATTTCTTTTATATTTTATATTATTACTAATTTTTCGCTCCTAAACTCCTGTTGTCTACTCCTATAGGATCACAATGTAGACTAGTTACTTGTACTCCTCCTATTCTAGACTTAGTATAAGTACTCCAGTAGTTACATCCTAGTTCCTTAGTTCGTAGATTAAAGTCATTTATGTCTTCTCCTTGTTCTATCCTCACTCCTATCAATCTATACCACTCCTCTCCAAAACTCCTGGCAACAATTCAGTCCTCCTGAAATACACAACTACACATGTGACAGCAGATCGAGGCACAGTGCACGAGCTGAGGCCAAGGTTATTCCCCCACTTTTGTTGTCAATTCCCTTCCACTCCAGAGTAATTCCACACCATTCCGGGTCACTCCGCACGTCCTTGACATATACACAGGAGATTGGCAATAATTCCTTAGGAAGCTGCTTAGAGTAGGGGTTCTCTTCTTAGAGGCAATCACATACAATTTATTAGGGCAGTAGTCAGCAAGACAATAAGAGTCTAGTCAGGTAAAGACTTTGTGCCTTAATAGATATAGCCTTAGAATAGTTGCCTACTGTTATATGATGGAAAATAATCATTTAATAATATAATTTTTTTTATATTTTATATTATTACTAAATTTCACTCCTGAACTCCTGTTGTCTACTCCTATAGGATCATGATTTAGACTAGTTACTTGTACTTCTCCTATTCTGGACTTAGTATAAGTACTCCATTAGTTATATTCTAGTTCTTTAGTTCATAGATTAATATCTTTAATGTGTTCTATCCTCACTCCTCTCCTGAACTCCTGGCAACAATTCAGTTCTTCTGAAATATGCAACCACACATGCGACAATAGATTAAGGTACAGTGCATGAGCTGAGGCCAAGGTTATTCCCCACTTTTGTTGTCAACTCTCTTCTACTCCAGAGTAACTCTGCTCCACTCCGATGTCATGCCATACAACAGTTTAGGCAAAATAAGTGGCATTTTACACTGTAATAATCAGAATAACTAGCTTGAGAGAAGAGTTTGGCCTCCCAGAGATGTTCCCTGGATGCCCAGTCATAGACTCAAGCATCTTACTTGAGTAGCAGAGTAACAGCTGTGACCACCACTACATATACCTCATAGATGCTTGCCCAGGCACCCTGTATCAGATTTCTAACAGATTTCCCTTCTAGAAGTGCTCTCAAGAGCAGAGGCGGTCTTTGAAGACCTAGTGTTACCAGGATGATATCATACCTTAGTGGCCAGCGGTGTTGATGGGAATCAAAGGGAATTGATCACGAAACAAAAGTGATAACAAATAAGAATATAAAAGATCCCCAAGATGTTTCACAATTGTGTGCTAATAAGTAGGCACTGGGGAGATGATCAAATATAAAAGAGAGCTTAAGGCTAGGGGAAATAGAGGGGGAAACTCGAATAACCAAAAGAAGTGATAATAAAGATTTTATATGAATCTACTCGAGGTAGATCTCACCATAATAGGCTCTCTAAGACGCACGTTCGTCTCATGTCATGACACTACTGCCCTTACCTAGTCTAGTAGTCTGGCTCACTGTCAATATAGCAGAACTACCTAGAACTCCTATGCTGTCGTGTGGGCTCTTCTTCAGCTGACCATACAACTAGAAGCCGACTCCAATAACACATAGCGAGCTATTAACTCCTAGCATAAGTGAATGCCCAAGTCCATTGGGGCTTGAATTCCCATCAAGAGAGAGGGTTGGTGGGTTTTTAGAAAGTAAAGTAGAACACTTAGAAAATTAGAAACTTAGTCACTCAAAATAGCCATTAAGCTCTAGAGTAACAGAAAGGAATGAGGATGGGAGTGTGTTGCTTGAGTTCCCTTCTGTGCCCTAGAGTATTTTATTATGATTACAAAGCAAAAAGACAACAAAGAAAGTGAGACAAAGAAAACCTCTGAATTCCCAATTCTAGCAAGGCTGTAATGATGGTATGGCGCTCCTCCCGGACACCGACTAACCACTCCCAAACACTCTAATCCTACTCCAGCGACCCTTCCTCACACAATGGTCGGGCCTTGAGCGTTTTGACGGACCATAGACAGAGACGGCGGTCTTGAGCCATCTCGTTCTCGCGCGCATTCTCTTTATCTAATCTCCTTACTACTTCTCTTCTCTGCTTCCCAGTCCTTCCTCCTACCTCTGTGATCCACTTCTCACTCTTCTACCTTCCAGTTTTCTCCTACCGCCACTACGAGGCGACTCCGTGATGGTACAACTCTCTTGATCTTGTTATAATTAGCCATCAGTGATGATGGCCCACATCTGATCATAACTGTTCTTTAAATAGGACCTCTGGCAGCTACGGCATGACGTCGTTCGGATAGCGTAGTCTGTCCTAAGTTTGTTTCCACCCTTGAGAGCACTTCTAGAAGGGAGATCCATTAGGTATCTGATACGGGGCACCTGGGCAAGCATCTATGAGGCGTATGTAGGGGTGGTCACAGCCGCTACCCTACTACTCGAGCTAGATGCTCAAGTCCACGACTAGGCATCTAGAGGAACGTTTTTGGGGGGCCGAGCTCGTCTCTCAAGCTGGTTATTCCTGTTATTAAGGTGCAGAATGTCACTTAATTTGCCTAAAGATTTGTACGGCGTAACAGCGTCCGTCCGTTGCTTCGTCTTTCTCGCTTGTGCCCTTCTTACTGTTTCTTCCTTTACCTTCCTCTATGCTCCATCTGTGTCAAAAGACTTGCAAGCGGCCTTTGCCCTGGCATAGGGAGAACAGGACGTTGCATTCCTAAAACTAAATTAGCCAATGATTTTATTCCAGCAAGATACAAAACTCACGGAAGATCCTGTGGTAGGCACAGTATGCCGAAATTGGCACACCTCTTGCAGGGATTTTCACCACCCATTGGCTCAATTCCCAACTCCTTCGCCATTGCTTCCCTCTCCCAGCGTTGCTCCAGAGTCTCCTTGGGAAGATAACGGACTCGTTGTCTTTTGGTCAAGGGGGGAAGATCAATCAGATTCATCTCCTCCTCAGATGGAGGAGATGCCAATGGTTCTGGATTCATCTTATTCAACTAATTTTTTCTCTGCACCTGTACGACTGCCGCCTGTCAATCTACTTCCTGATGGAAAGCATTGTCTGCCTCTTTTTGTCTCCATCATTCCTCCTCTGCCTTCATCTGTCTCTCTGCTTCCTCTTTCTGTCGTTTCTCTTCCTCCACTTGCCTCCTCAGTTCTTCCTCCTGTCGCCTTTTCTCTGCCGCCCTTATCTCTTTTCTTGCTTTCCGCTCCACCCATTATTGCTCCTCTTGTCTCTGCCTCTTCCCTTCGTTTTATGAGCTCCTGCTCGTACCTTTCATCATCGGAGTCAGTCATAGTGCCAGAGTTAATGGTGTTGTGCAACGACATTGTGATTAAAGATCAAGGAAGAAAATTTCATGGAGCTGGTTTTTAACCTTTGGATCAGGTGATAATTATATTGTTTATCCATCAGGGCTTCGAGGGCTCAGCCTTAAGGGGGGGATACTGTCATATGACAGAAAATACCTATTAAATAAAATAATTTCTTTTATATTTTATATTATTACTAAATTTTTGCTCCTAAATTCCTGTTGTCTACTCCTATAGGATCATGGTGTAGACTAGTTACTGGTACTCCTCCTACTCTGGACTTAGTATAAGTACTCCAGTAGTTACATCCTAGTTCCTTAGTTCGTAGATTAAAGTCATTTATGTCTTCTCCTTGTCCTATCCTCACTCCTATCAATCTATACTACTCCTCTCCGAAACTCCTGACAACAATTCAGTCCTCCTGAAATATGCAACCACACATGTGACAGTAGATCGAGGCACAGTGCACGAGCTAAGGCCAAGGTTGTTCTCATTTTGTTGTCAAATCCCTACCATTCCAGAGTAACTCCACTCCATTCCAGGTCACTCCGCTCCTGCTCCGCACGTCCTTGACAGATAATTAATGAAGTCCATATGCAAACATTGAGGCCTTTATATCTCCATGGATACTGATCACCTTGAGGTCATTCTAGGCTCATTCTGAGCGGTATGAAGAGGGCTTCTGATGAGCCTAGAACAGAAGCTTAGATTGTGGTAGTTTCCAAGATATTGGTGATTTAATAAATGGTACCATAGTGGTTACTAGTTGATCTGCCTAATATCTCAGCCAATACTGATTGCTTTGAGGCATAACTGGTAATGATCCAAAGGTCTTTTCAAGGGCTTTCCATAGCCATTGAGACTGTGAGAATTGTCGAAGAATTGGTGGAGATATGGCCAAATGAAGTTTGTGACACCTCCTCTTGCTGATGCTTTTCTCAACACGAAACGGCCTGCTTCTATTGCCTTTTCTACTTCTGGGACCTGGTCACTCTTGAAGTCAGGATCTTGGGCCTCTAAACAGTCACTTATTGCATATCGCAGCTCTCAAGGGAGTTCTTTCCAAAAGTATTCATCATATTGCTTCTTGTTGATAACATTTGCTTCCACCAGGTCTACCGCGACAATCCAGAATTTCCTGTAGTATGTGTCTAAGTCCTCTTCATCTTCAATGCTCCCTTTTGCTGACTTTTTGACTAATTTGACCAGTTTGGCCACTGTTGGTTTGTCTTCTAGAAGGGTCTTCGAGTAAGCTCCCATTATTTTCCTTTTCAACATCACATAGTCATCTCCATATCCCTTTAGTCTTTTCCAGAACTTTTTTGTCTCCTTGTCCACATACTTCACCACCATCTTTGTCTTCTCCTTTGTTGTCAACCCATGTCTTTTAGCTAACTCCTCAAACTCTTCCAAAAACTCCTTCAACTCCTCTGGATTCCTTAAATCAAATTCTGGGGCTCGCCTTGAACCTGGGGCTGGCATGCCCAATACTCCTGTAGCCATGGATGTCAATATAATTAAATTTTCAGAAGGATTTAACAATTCTCTTTGTGTGTGTTCCCTTAGACTTTCTTCTTCTACTTGAGATCCCTTAGGCTTATTGCTTTCCTTAGCTGCTTTCTTGGGTCTTGTAACTTCTGTGGGTCTTTCCTTTGGGTATGTTCTTCTTCTTGTCCTTAATGTGCTGGCACTAAGACTATCTTCTGACTGATTTTCGTTAGACATTTTGGTAACAGGTTTAGAGAATAGACAACTATCCCCTCACAGTGGGCTCCAATTTGTGGGAAGATAGACAAGTTCAGAGAGGAAAGTGGTCTTTGGATTAAGTAGTTGAGGGTAAAAGAGATATATTTATTTTTGTGTTACATCACATTCTTGTGTACTCTAACTTATGTAATAGCTAAAGTGTTTTCTAATAATTAAATAATTAAATAATTAAATGATAGAAAAAGTGAAAATAGTAAGAGAATAAAGGAATATAATCAACTAAGGAAATGAAATGAAAAAAGGAAGAATATCAGCATTCTGCAGGTAGCCCAAAGACTACCCCTACAAGAGTGTCACAAAAAGTGACTACTAAATAGTGTCATGGAGGTATAACAAAATACCTGTTCAAATGAACTACATAAATAACTGGACCCTTGTTAGCAAGTAGCCTTGCTAATGTCGCCCTTTTGCTGTAGTAGTAAACCATACAGTATGTGACTACTGGTCCATAGCACAACTGTGACACAGAGTAACTCTGCTCTACTCTGGGTCACTCCATTCCTACTCTGCACATTCTTGACAGCTAGGAAGGGCATTCTTGACAACCTTGCAGAAAGAGTGGTTATCCCACCTAATACAGTTCTGGTACTTTGCAAACTGGATAAAATAGTTTACTGTCTTGCCTTCGATTGGGAATGGGATAGCAATGATGGCATCTTTGTTGTTATCCTCAGGAGAGTAGGAGCCAAACAAGTTAGACAGTTTCTGCACAAATGCTAGTCATTCTTCTAAGAAGTCAAAGAACTGGGAAGGGTCAGCCTTGCTGATGAAAGGTTTGAAATAGTCCAATGCTATCCCCTGGAGGTAAGATATTGCAAAGAAAATTTTTTCTGAGTCTTTCCTAAACTTTCCTTTATAGGCACGGAAGTATATCTGATACTAGAAGATAAATGCTCTAAGTTTATTAGGGTTACCCCTACTAAAGGGGTCAGGTTCTTTGATCCCCCTGTTTCTTTTTTTGGTAGGTTATTGGCCTGGTTAGTGAGTGCTAATAACAAGGCATGCAGGTCAAGGTTAGCAGTATTAGAGGAGGGGTTATAAGTAGAGTTAGACATTAAGTTGGGTAAAGCTGGGGGAATTTCCAGTGCAATTTTGTTAATTTCTCTTTCTTCTGGCAATTCTGGTTTTTGGGAGGCTAAACACATGTTATGTTCTTGAGTAGCAGTAAGGGGTCATTCAACAGGTATCAGGGTGAGTTCTCTAAGGGAGAAGGGCCGAGTACCATCACATCGAAGGTGCTATTCTAAGTGTGAGTCAGGGTGTGAAGAATTGGACATAGTTTGGTTGTGGTCTCACAGGAAGTACAGAGGTAGTTTTGTTTCATTCTGCTGTTGGGATCTAGTAGTTCAATACAGGGTTCTTGTAAAGGGATCACTCATAGGTAACCCCTAATCACACTAAGCATGGGTAGCAAAGGTGAACTTAAGAAGGAATCATAGATAGCCCTGGAGTTCCAATCAATGTTAAGGTAAGGTATTCTACCATACATCACTAGTTATATATACTAGACTAGCTTGGTCCATGTGCCGGTCGCTATAGGAACATAGATCAAGATACTAATAACTACCATACCTAATAAGGCTATGTAGTACCAACCATGGCAACGAGAACAAGAGGGAAGAGAACTATGAATAGCAGGCTCCAAGGATCTGAGAGCAAGCTAGATAATACTCACCTATACCAGGTTATCTAAGCTATCCAAGAGCGTCCCCTTACAGTTCTCTTGTGGGCTTGACCTCAATTTTGATTGTGCCTCCCTGTACTCTGCCCAGTAGGAAACAAAAGGTTTATTGGACAGTGGAGATAAGTTCTCTGGAGAAGAGGAAAGGGACTAGTATTACCTGAAAATCCTAGTTGAGAATGAAACTAAGTTATTTAATTAATAGTAAGTCTTTTATAGTTCCTGAGGAATTTCCTGAACAGAGGAGCTATGATAAGTGCATATGAGAGGAGTAGTTGGGATGCTCATTGAGTTTCCTGATGATATAAGCACATGTGTGGGGACCCAAGAATGGTCCAGTGTACACATGCCATGATTAATATTGCACATGCATCACTATGCATCTGAGGTGTCATAGGGGCATGACAGTTGGAGACCTCATAAAACTTGAGTGTTATCAACAACTGGGTAGGATATTTACCTTTGAGATGAGCATTTGAAAGGATCATATACTTGTCACATTAGGACCCTATGATGTA